>Ga0207421_10000990_pt1 | contig 36870 bp, 36 predicted proteins | sample SodLakKL_010_SED_4_FD_187542 | JGI IMG/M metagenome (GOLD analysis project Ga0207421, IMG submission 187542) | Alkaline sediment microbial communities from Lake Tanatar, Kulunda Steppe, Russia - 8KL_010_SED (SPAdes) (version 2) | ecosystem: Environmental > Aquatic > Non-marine Saline and...
CGTCCCCGAGTCGGCCCGCGGCGAGTACGAGATCACGGACGTGCTCGCACGGGCAACAGCGGCCGCAGACGTCACCGCAGTCGAGCTCTCCCGGTGGCTCGACGTCGGCCGTCCCTGGGAGCTGCTCGCCGCCAACGAGTGGAAACTGGACGAACTCGAGCGCCGCCTCGAGGGGACGGTCGCCGACAGCGCGACCGTCCGTGGCCCGGTCGTCGTCGAGAAGGGGGCAACCATCGAGCCGGGCGTCGTGATCGAAGGACCTGTGCTCGTCCGCGAGGGCGCACGCGTCGGCCCGAACGCGTTCGTCCGAGGCCACACCCTGCTCGAGCCCGGGACGCGGGTCGGCCAGAGCGTCGAGCTCAAAAACACCGTCGTGATGCGAGAGAGCGCCGTCCCACACCTCTCTTATGTGGGCGACAGCGTCCTCGGCCGCGAGGTCAACTTCGGTGCGGGAACGACCGTCGCGAACCTCCGCCACGACGACGAAGCCGTTCGACTGACGGTCAAAGGCGAGCGCGTCTCGACCGGCCGCCGGAAGTTCGGCGTCGTCGTCGGCGACGGTGCAAAGACGGGTATCGACACGACGCTGAACGCCGGCGTCGTCCTCTCGAGCGGCGCACGAACCGAGCCGGGCGAACGCGTGCTCCGGGACCGCTGATCGGACTGCTTGTGTCCGGAGCGGGTCGCTCTGTGCTGACGGTTCACGCGAAATCGTCGCCGCGCGGGACTCGCCAGTGGAGTTTACTCGCTCGAGCGTCTACTCGAAGGTATGTCCGAGCGAGCAGATCCGTTCGAGGAGCTAGAGCAGCTGTTCGAGGAGTTCGTCTCCATCAGACCGTCACACCGGCGCACCCCTCCGGTCGACGTCGTCGAGCGAGACGACACGGTCGTGGTGATGGTCGACCTGCCGGGTCGAGACGCCAGCGAGATCGCCGTCACGCTGACCGAGGGACGACAGCTCGACATCAGCGCTCCGGAGAGTGAAACCGACGTCGACGGCCGGTACGTCACCCGCGAACGCTCGGGAGCGGCGCTCAGGCGCTCGGTCGCCCTGCCCGCCGACGTCGACGATGAGGGGACCGAAGCCAGCTACGACGACGGTGTGTTGACCGTCACGCTCCAGAAGCGAGAGGAGGAGGGCGGGACCGATATTCCCGTCGAATAGGTGCGATTCTCGTCAGTCAGTGCGCGCTGTGGACGTGCTCGCGCAGCCCGTCCCGGTCGTCGAACGCTTCGTTACAGACCGCACAGGTGTTGTGGTGCAGCGGGAGATGCTGCGTGATCGCCGCCGCCGATTCGAACTCCGCGTCGCACGCTGTGCACGTGTATGCCATTGCGTTAATAACTACGCTGCTCACACGTAAAAAGCGTTGTTATAATATTGGTCTCGCGGTTAGCTCACGTTATTAACTCGCGCGTCGTCGGTTACTACTGGTTCGGGTAGAAGTCGCCGGTTGCGACGTCGTTCGGGCGGTCGAGCTATGGGCTCCGGCGTTGAAGCGTCGGCATGCACGTTGACCGCGGACGGTTACGGGAGGATCTGCTGGCGAACGCCACGTTCGGCGGCGTCGAGAGTGAGGGCCACGGCCGAACCGTGCTCACCGGCACGGAGGCCGACAGAGCGGCGCGCGAACAGCTCCTCGCGCAGTTCGAAGCGCTCGGGATGGACGGACGCGTAGACCGTGTCGGAAACGTCGTGGGCAGATGGGTTCCCGAAACAGCCGACCCGGACGCGAAACCGGTCGCGACCGGCAGTCACCTCGACTCAGTTCCCCACGGCGGAATCTTCGACGGACCACTCGGCGTGTACGGCGGGCTCGAAGCCGTCCGGGTGCTCCGTGAATCCGGCCGCGAGCTCGCCCGCCCGATCGAGGTCGTCTCCTTCACCGAGGAAGAAGGGACGCGCTTCGGTGTGGGGCTGCTCGGCTCCTCGGTAGCCGCTGGAACGCTCCCGGTCGAGGAGGCGCTCGCGCTCGAAGACGAGACCGGTACGACGCTCAAGCAGCGGCTCGAAGCGATCGGCTTTCTGGGCGAGGGCATCCTCGACCCCGGGGACTGGGAGGGCTGGCTCGAGCTACACATCGAGCAGTCGACCGAGCTCGAATCGGCGGCGAAGCAGGCAGGAATCGTCACCGCAATTACCGGGGTGGCTCACTACAGCGTCGAGTTCGTCGGGGAGGCGAACCACGCTGGTGCGACGCGCATGGGCGCGCGGGCAGACGCGCTCGCCGCCGCAGCGACGTTCATCAGCGACATCGAGCGCGCTGGACACGAGCTCGTCGCCGGCGGCGAGGAGTTCGCCGTGGCGACGGTCGGTCACGCCGCGGTTGAACCCAACGCGACGAACGTCGTCGCCGGCCGCGTCGAGCTCGGGCTCGACATCAGGGATGTCTCTCCAGCCGTGATGGACGAGCTGCTCGAGCGTGCTCGAGAGAGCCTCGCGCGGATCGAGACCGAACGCGGCGTCGAGACGTCGCTGGTCGAAGATCAACGGACCGAACCAACGGAGATGAGCACGCGCATCCGGGAGGCGCTCGCCAGCAGCTGCCAGCGCCACGGGATCACGTCGACGACGCTCCCGTCGGGTGGTGGCCACGACACGATGAACGTCGCCCGTCACACCGACGCTGGTCTGCTGTTTGCCCCCTCTCGAGACGGTATCTCGCACTCGCCGGCGGAGTGGACCGACTGGGAGGACTGTGCAGCCTGTACGCTCGTTCTCGCCGAGGCGCTCGCAGCGCTTGCAGAGTAGCTCCCTCAGCGTGGACAGCTGGTCCCGTCGCCGGTTCCGCCGGTCGACTCGTAGCCGAGAGCCCCCGCGACGTCGACCAGCCCCGCACCCTGCTCGTCAGTGGGTTTGCCGAGATCCTCTGCGGTCTCGAGCAGCCGGGCGCGGGCCTCGGTGTGAGCGTAGCCAGCTGCGATCAGCTGGGCCGCCGCGCCGGTCACGTGAGGTGCCGCCATAGAGGTGCCGTCCTGGAGACCGTAGCCGTCGACGACGGCCGAGCAGACGCCGACGCCGGGTGCAGCGAGGTCGACCTCAGGGCCGGTCGAGGAGAACGCCGCGACCTCGTCGTCGATGTTGGTTGCCGAGACGGCGAGAAACTCGTCGTACGCCGCCGGGTAAGAGACCGAATCCGGCCGGCCCCGGTTGCCCGCCGCCGCGACCGGGAGCAGCCCAGCTTCGAGGGCGTACTGGCCGGCAACCCGGAGCGCTGGCGACTCCTGTGGACTGCCGAGGCTGAGGTTCACCACGTCCAGGCCGTGGTCGGCAGCGTAGCGGATCGCCTCGATGAGATCGGAGGTCCGACAGCTCCCGTCCGCAGCACAGACCTTGAGCGCGTGCAGCGTCGCTTCGGGGGCGACGCCGACGACGCCATCGTCGCCGTCAGCGGCGGCGATCGTCGCTGCGACGTGTGTCCCGTGGCCGCCGTCGTCCGACCACGGGTGCTCACACCCGCCCTCACAGCCCACCCAGGATTCGTGGTTCTCTGTCGATCCGGGACCGGCGAGGTTCTCCGTGAGGTCGGGGTGCGTATGATCGATCCCGCTGTCGACGACGGCGACGTTCACGCCAGCACCGGTTTCCCCCTCGGCGTGTGCAACGGCGGCTCCGACGCGGTCGACCCCCCACGGGAGGGTCTGTCCGTCGCCGGTCGCTCGCGCGGCGGAGACGTGTTGTAACGGCCAGTCGCGCTGGACGAACGCCACGTCCTCCCGGGAGCGCAACGCCTCGCGGCGGTCCGGTGAGTAGACGCCGCTGACGAGCGTCAGCCCCGTGTACTCGGCAAGGTCGATCCGCGCGTGTGCTGACTCGGAGACCGACGCGGCGGCAGCGCCAGCGTCGCTCCCGGTGACGCCGACGAGGTAGCGTCCCATCCGCTCGAACAGCGCGACGCCCACCCCGAGCCCGAGCGCGCCCGCGCCGGCGCTTTTCAGCAGATCTCGGCGGGAGTACTCCCGCGTTCCCATATCTCCCGTTGTGGTGGCCCGACGATATCAGAGTTCGGGTGGGCGCTCGCCCTCACCGAGACGCATCTCCGTCCGGGCCAGGTAGACATGCGCCAGCGACACCACCAGAAACGTCGTCAGGACGAACAGCGCGAGCCCGAACGGTGGGATGAGGCTGAACGGCGGGAGGCCGAGGCCAGCTCCGAGAACGACAATCGCGTTCGCGCCCACCAGCAGCAAGTAGAACGTGCTCCACGGAATGTCGCGGTCGCTCACCGTCTCGAGGTAGATGTCGAGCTCCGCCGCGACGGGACTGAGCGTCGCGACACCGTCGCGGTCGTCGAACTCGATGACACCCATGTCGTGCATCCGCGGGAGGTGGACCTGCTGGAGCGAGGTGTACACCCGCTTTCGCTGGTCGTAGGAGACCTCCTCGCGGTCGACATCGTTCTCCCACGCGGCGATCTGCTCGGAGAGGTCGCCCAGGTCCGCGTCGGTACCGTTCTGTTTCAGGTAGTGGAGGGTGTACCGTCGGCGGTGGTTGCTCAGCAGGTCGAAGCAGTCGTCGTAATCCAGCGACCCGTCGTTCGTTCCGTCCGCCCCGTCCTGCGTTTCCGAGCTCATCTCTGGTCCTGTCTGTGTGTCGTGTACCGTTCCTGTCGGTTCGACGCAGGTCGACCTCGTCGCGCCGCCTGTGTGTCTGGGCCCGTCTGCCGATGCCGAGACGCAAAGCGAGGAGGGCACCGGTGGGTAGGCGGTTGCCGAGGGGAGAACTCCATCACGTAGTACTGACCGGAAACTCCCTATTAAATCATTCCCTCAGGGTTTTAATTCTGATAGTCTAAAACGATCCCTGAGCGGCTGTCATCGCTGATTCGACACTGCCAGCTCGCCTGCCGGGTATCGAGAGCTGAACTGACGAGGCCTGTCCGCGTGTGGGCGAAAACGGATCACATGACAGTATCGGACACTCAGCGTCAAACACAACGTTCTAGCGTTCCGAACGGAAGAGGACTGGCCCGCGGCGCACGCCCTTCGTCGAGCAGCGCCGGCACGCCGACCCTCTGCCTGTCACTCTCACTCACGATACCGAGAACGGAACTGCGCACCGCTCCGTCGCAAGCCGGCCACGGTGACCGCCAGAACCCGGTCAGTCGACGATGACCTCGACCGGTTCGTCCGCCTCTTCTTCCGTGTCTACGCGTTCGTCGCTCCGTTTTTGCTGAAAGAGCAGTGCGCCCACGACGCCGATGACGATCCACGACCGCCAGTTGGCCAGGTTGAGCGTGTAGCCGATCCCGAACTCCTTTTTGACCAGCATTCCCTCTCCCGGTTGCCAGTACCCCGACAGGAGCCGCTTGAGACTCGGTTGTTCGAAGTTGTACGGGACACCGAACAGCTCACCGGACGCGGGTTGATCCGACATATTCACATGTATGACTGCCGGTGTTAAGATGATTTCTATCGGTACCGTCCGCGACCTTCGATCTCGCGGAGCTGTGCGAGCACGGACGTTTCGCCGACGTCGGCGTACGCTCGCTCTGCGGCCGCAGCGAGCGTCTCGGCATCGTCTTCGGTTCCAGCGAGGCTCTGGGCGAAGACGTGGAGGTCCATCGCGTGGTCTTCCGGATCGTCGGTGTGGTACCCGAGCCCGAAATCGATCAGGAACAGCCGGTCGGCTTCGGTGTCGACCCTGACGTTCCGTGTCGTGAGGTCGCCGTGGACGAACCCCGCCTCGTGGATGGTCGCGAGGCGTCGACCGACCGCCTCAACTCGCCGCTCGCTTACGACCTCACGGAGGTCTGCGTCGCCGACGCGCTGGAAGACGAGCGTCGTCTCCGCCAGATCGACGTCGTAGAGCAGCGGCGTCGGGACGCCCGCCCGGCGCGCCTCGACGGTCAGGCGCGCCTCCGCTCTCGTCCGTTCTCGACGGAGGCGCTCGTCGAGCGCTGGATGGCGGTACGCCCGTGGCTGTCGGCGCTTGGTGACGCGGTCGTCCTCGATAGAGACGGTCGCCTCCGCCCCTTTCACGAGGTCGTCTCCAACGGCCGGTTGACTCGGCGTTTCGGGATCGCGCCACGTGACGGGAACCTGATCCGGCCGGAAGTCGGCGTCGATTCCAGAGTGTTCGATCGGGACCGTGTCGCCCGCGCGGTACATCTTCGCGCCGAGGACGGCGATCATCCCCGCGTTGTCCCGGAGGAACCGGTCCTCGGGGACGAACAGTCCAGCGCCCCGCTGGCGGCACATCGAGCGCAAACTCTCCTGCAGGCGGGCGTTCTGTGCGACACCGCCACCGAGGATCAGCTCTCTCGCCCCCGTGAGCGAGAGCGCTCGCTCGGACACCTCTGTCAGCATCGCGAAGACCGTCTCCTGCAATCCACGACAGACGTCCTCGACCGGCACGCCGTCGTCGTATGCGTCTTTGGCCGCGGACATGAGTCCCGAAAACGAGAAGTCCATCCCCTTGACCACGTAGGGGAGGTCAACGTACTCGCCGTCGCGGGCAGCACGCTCGACTTTCGGCCCGCCGGGATGTGACCAGCCGAGGTGGCGGGTGAACTTGTCGATCGCGTTGCCGACGCCGGTGTCCATCGTCTCGCCGAGCACCCGGTAGCGCCCGTTCCGGAACGCGAGCACGTGCGCGTTCGCCCCGCTGGCGTTGAGACACACAGGCGAGTCGAACCCCGAGAGATGGCGGCCGATCTCGAGATGGGCGACCATGTGGTTCACGCCGACGAGCGGGACGTCGAGGCGCATCGCGAGCGCCCTGGCGGTCGTTCCCGCGAGCCGGAGACACGGGCCGAGGCCCGGCCCGCGCGAGAACGCGACGGCGTCGACCGGCCCCTCGCCGTACTCCCGACGGGCCCGCTCGTAGACGGTTTCAACCACCTGGGGAAGATGCTCGGCCATGTGTTCGGCGGCCTCGCGGGGGTGGATGCCGCCGCTTTCGGGGACGTAGGCCTCGGTCTCGATCTCGACGTTCTCGGTCGCCGAGTCGTACAGCGCCGCGCTGGCTGCCCAGGCGGTCCCCTCGATCCCGAGCACCCGGACGTCGCTCGCGCTCATCGCAGCCGACTACGGCCGCCGGGTAAGAAGAGGACTTCGGTCTCCCGCGCGGCCACCGGGGTTCGCAGATCCACAGCGCTTACGACGGTGACCACCGAACTGTCAGTATGCAACTCGGAGTCACGGTCGGGGACTCTCTGGACCGGATCGAAGCGACCGCTTCGGAGTTTTCGTTCGTCGAGTTCGGCCTCGGCGAGGCGGACGTCCCAGACGGGGTCGACGAACGCCGACTCGGGCAGTGCTGTTCCGAGCACGGACTCGCGCTCGACGTTCACCTCCCGTTCAAACAGGTGGTCGCGACGCCCGTCCCCGAGATCAACGAGGCGATCGTCGCCCACCAGCGTCGGCTGCTCTCGTGGGCCGGCGAGCTCGGCGCGCGCAAGGCAGTGCTCCACGGGACGGTCCGCAACCCGAGCGACACCAGCCTGCGGCCGACGTTCGCCAGACAGCTCGCGGCGATCGTCGAGGCCGGCCGGGACTCGGGCGTCGAGGTCGTCGTCGAGAACGTCGGTCACCAGAAGCGCGGTCTCCCGCTGACGGTGCTCGGCGACATCGCCAGAGAGGTCGACGCGCCCGTCTGCTTCGACGTCGGCCACGCCTACATGGAGCAGGGAAACGACGGGGTCGAGCTGTTTCTCTCGCGCTACGGCGGGCTCGTCTCGCACCTCCACGTCCACGACGCTCGCAGCCGAGGCGACACCCACATCCCCGTGGGAGCCGGCGAGATCGACTACGAACCGCTCACAGCGCACCTCGGCGAGTTCGACGGAACGGTCGCGATCGAGGTGTTCACCGACGACAGCGGCCTGCTCGCCGACAGCGCACGCCGCACGCGGGCGGTTCTCTCCGGCTGACGCTGTTTCAGCCCGTCACTCGAAGCGGGTTGTTGTCCCGGTCAGTACGTCCGGACGAGGTGCACGTCGTAGTCAGCGTCGCTGGCGATCCCACCGAAGGGTGTCCGGAGTCCGTCTCCGTCGTCGTTGCTCGTTCCGACGTAGAGGGTCTCCGCACCGACGTCGCCGGCGGTCCGCCGGATATGTTCGCTGACGCCGTCTTCGACGGTCGCGCCGGAGTCGAGGTAGTTCCGCTCGGCGTCGTCGGTCGTCTCCTCGATCTTGCGCCTGAGCTCGGCGCGCGCGGACTCGACGGCGAAGTCCTCCTCCGGCCGGATCCACTTGCGACGCTCTGCGTACTCCGAGCCCGTCGGTACGAACGAGACCGCGAGAACGTCGACTTCGAGCGCTCTCGCGTGTTCGACGGCGCGGTCGAGCGCGGCTTCCGAGACAGGGGAGCCATCGTATGGCACCAGAAAGACCATGCCCCTCTCTACTCGCCCCGAGCTATATGAATCTAGCCGGAAACTCGCCTACTGCACCTCTCCGGGCCGCGTGGTCACTCGCTCACGGCGCGACAGAGCGTCTCGATGCGCTCGCGTTCGCGATCGACGCCCTCCGCGAGGGCGAGCCGTTCGCGCGCTCGCTCACAGAGCGCGCGTGCCTCCGCTTCGTTGCCAAGCTCCAGCTCTCGCTCGAGGTGGCTCCGGACGACTGCCAGCTCGGAGGAGACGACACCGAGCGCGTCGAGAGCGGCGAGTGATTCGTCGCGTCTGGCCCGTCCAGCTGCGAGGTCGCTCGACAGGTCGACACAGCCAAGCAGCCCGAGGTATTTCGCCTCCAGATCGTCAGCCCCAACCTCGCGGGCAAGCGCTAGCGCCCGCTCGTAGTGCTCGCGAGCGTGCTGGTGATCGTCCTCGCGGTTCGCGAGCGCTGCGAGCGCCTCGTGACACTCCGCCTGTCGCCGCCCGTCACCGAGGTCGACGAATAGCTCGAGCGAGCGTTCGAGGTGGTCGCGGGCACGCTCGTGCTCCCCCCGGTCGGTAGCGACCGTCCCGAGCGCGTGACGCGCCGAGGCCTGCCCCCAGCGGTCGCCGATCCGCTCGCGAATAGCGAGGCTCTGGCGGTAGCGCTCGGCTGCGCCCTCGAGGTCGCCGTTCGTCAACGCGACAGCGCCGAGGTTTTTGAGAACGATCGCCTCGGCTTTCGCGTCGCTGGTGCGCCGGAACCCCTCGAGGGCCTCCTCGAAGTGCTCGCCCGCGACCGCGTGTCTGCCCTTGCGTCGCTCCATCAGGCCGAGGTTGTTGAGACAGGCCGCCCGTCCGTACTCGTCACCGATCGCCTCGCGGGTTTCGAGGCTGCGCTGGAACCGCTCGCGCGCCTCGTCGTACGCCCCTCGTTTTTTGAGCGCCAGCCCGAGCCCGTTGAGCGCTTTCGCCTCCCCCCGGCGATCACCCACTCGGTCGAAGGCGTCAGCGCTACGCTCGAAGTACTCGATCGACCGGTCGAGCGCTGACTGGCTGCGCGCCACCTTTCCGAGGTACCGCAGACAGCTCGCGACCCGTCGTTGATCCCCGGAGGCGTTGGCCACCTCGAGCCCCGATTCGAGGAGCTCGGTCGCCATCTCGTACTCGCCTGCGTCCCAGTGAATCTCGCCGAGGCACTCCAGACAGCGTGTTTCTCTCGACGGATCACCCAGCTCACGCGCACTCTCGAGCGCCTGCGCCAACACCGTCGCTGCAGTCTCGTACTCGCCGTTGCGGTCGGCGACTTTTCCCCTGCCGAGCAGGGCGTCCACCCGGAACTGCAGCGCTCGCTCTCCGTCGAAGCTCTCAGCCAGCGTGTCGAGCGCCTCGAACTCCGCCCGCGCTCGAACAGGGTCGCCCCGCTCGAGGGACATCTGTCCCCGGTATCTGACACAGCGTGCGACCGTCTCGGGCGAGCAGACCGCAGGCAGCCGAACCGAAGGCTCCGGCGTGACGCCGAACAGCGGCGCAAGCTTCGGTCGCTTCTCGCCGAGTGTGTGAATCGCGTCGACGACCTCGGTAGCCCAGCCCATAGGATCGTCGGTCACCGTGGCAAGCGCCAGCGGGTCGTCACGATGAGCGGCGATTCGGTCGCAGCGTTCGGGCTCGTCTGCCAGCGCGAGGAGTCCGGTCACCACGTCGCCAAAGCGTCGCCTCGCGCGTTCGCCTTCGGCGTCGGCGAGGCAGGCGAGAAACGCCGTCGACCACTCTTCGTGGACTGTCCGATACCCCCCACCCCGGGCGAACAGAACGTGGCCCTCGAGTCGCTCCAGCGCGGCGTCGACAGCGTCGAACTCGTCGGGGTCGGCAACCGCGTACAGCAGACCAACGTCGACTTCGACGCCGGCGGCGTTGAGCACGTTGGCGAGCGTACAGACGTCGAGCGTGGGTCCAGAGAGCTCATCGGCGAGCGTCGCCACAGCCGTCTCCAGCGCGGTTGGGCCGTCGCGCAGCGGGTCCGCGTACGTCGCGAGCTGGTGTGTGAGCCGGAGCAGCTCGTTCGGGCCGCCGTCGCCACCGGCGGACGCTTCGCCGTGTACGTCCGCCAGGAGCTCGTCCGCCCGACGACCGATCGATCGCCCAGTCGTCAGTTCGACGTGCTCGATCAGCCGTTCACACTCCGGTTCGTCCACCGTCGGAACGTGGACGATCTCGAGGTCGTCGGGCACTGCAGCCGCCTCCAGCTGGCGCCACTCGTCCTCGCGTGCGTCGAGGAGGAACGTGACGTCGTCGCGGGAGCCGACGCGATCGATTGCCTCGAAGACGGCAGCCGAGTCCGGACGAGCGGCGTCCTCGACGACGACGAGCGTGTGGCCGGGCTCACGGGCGGTCTCGACAAGCGCCTCGATGGATCCAACTGCCCGTCCCCGTCCCGCCTCGCGGTAGAGGATCGGTCCACGGCCGTTCTCGTACCACTCGGCGATCACCTGCTTGCAGGCGGTGCTCTTGCCCGATCCTGGCGGCCCGAGGACGAGGCAGTGTGTCCCCTCCTCAGCCGTGGCGACGATGCTCGCTGCGAAGCGACGCTCCTGCCCGTCCCCGTCAGCGCCCGCTTCGGGCTGCATCCGGTCGATCGCGTAGCCGGTGTGCACCTCGGCGAGCGAGAGCCCCTCCCGCCAGGCAGTCTGTGGGTCAGCGACAGGCTCATCGCGGAAGTAGGTCCGGTCGACACGGACGAACCCCTCGCGCTCAAGCGACACTGCGAGCGTCCCTCCCGGACGTAACACGTCCGGGTCAGCGTCGAACGCCACGAGCCCACCGTCGGGGTCCGGCGTCAGCGCGTCGGTCCGGTCGACCGCCTCGCGACGGTAGGCGTCGTAGCGCCGTTCGCCCCACCGGAGCGCGCGTGGCGAGCGGTTCGCCAGCAGGCCGTGGATGCTGCCGCTCTCGTTGCGGACGACCACGTGGACCGTCGTGTCGTCTTCGCTCTCGAGGAGCGCGAGGCCGTAAGCGGGGGCTTCCCCGACCGCGATCGTAAACCCGACCTGCTCGCTCATGGCAGCCATGCGTCGGGGGAACGCTTCGCGAAGCGTCCGAAACACCGCGGGGCTGACGACCAGCTCTGCCGGGTTAGCGTCGGTGACGACGTGCTCGTAGAGCAGCCGGACGTGTCGAGTATCCTCGAGCGCTGGGAGGAGGGCGCGGTAGCGTGTGGCCTCGCGCAGGTCCGCCTGTATCCGTTCTGCCGCCCGGTACGGTGCGTGACCCGTTCCCAACACGGCGTCCGACCCCGCGACGACATCGGTGTCGATCCCGGCGTCGGCCGGCAGCGGCTCGAGGACCTCTGCGGCTGCGTGGATGTCATCACAGTCAGCGAGAAACGCCTCCAGCCGATCGCGCACCAGCCGCCCCGAAGGCGTCGGCCCGAAGCCGGTTTCATCCCGCTCGAGCATGTCGAGTGCCTCGAGCTCGTTGAGCGCCCGACTGACCGTCGAGCGCGACTGTCCGGTCTCGTCGACGAGGTCGCGAACGTGTGCCGGCGACTGACAGAGGCGCTCGAACACCGACAGCCGCTTGAGCAGTGTCTCGGTCTCTTCGAGCCGGTCGTCGGCCATTACTCCTACCAGCGTTTCGGCTAACTTATATTTCGCGGCCACTCCAGCGACATCCTCGTGCGTTCGGGCCTGTGTCACGACGTGGGACAGCAGGCCAGTCGGTGGCATGATGGCCCGATCCGTCCAACCTGTGTTCGTGCAATCGAAGCGCACCTCGGTATCTGGAGATGGTCCCCCCGATTCCGCCGGCCCCAGTGAGCCGGGGCTTGGAAGCGGCATACAGTGGCGAACGGTCACACAGGCCCTCAGTGGGGCCAGCGTGTGCGACGACGTGGAACTGGACGAGCAGTTCTCGCTGTTGCGGGCGCGGAGACGGCGCTACGCGCTGTATTACCTGCAACGCGAAGAAAGCGCCACGCTCGGCGGGCTCGCAGGACAGCTGGCGGCCTGGGAGAACAGCATCGACCCCGAAGCGGTCTCGTACGTCCAAAGAAAGCGTGTGTACACCTCACTCCAGCAGACACACCTCCCGCGGATGGACGATCTGGGCGTCGTGGAGTTCGACAGCCGCACCGGTGCCGTGTCGCTCACCTCGGCGGGCGCGGAGATCGAGGTGTACCCCCAGGCGGTCGAGATGCGAAACGGCCGGTGGGCAGTGCTGTACCTCGCCGTCGGGCTGGTGAACGCAGCGCTGCTCTTGCTGCTGGCTGCTGGACTGCCGGTTCCAGGTGAGCTCTCACAGAGCGGCCTCGCGGCGTTCGTCGTGAGCTCGTTTCTGGTCGTCACGCTCGCTCACATCACCGCGACGCGGGCGGAGGGCCACGGCAGGAACGGGCCTCCACCGGAGCGCACATCCCGGGAGTGAGGGCGGAGCGTCGGCCTGCGTTTCGGCGACCGCCCGGCAGCCGAGCTGATCGGTGGGCGTCTGATCGGTGCTGGTTTACGGGTCGGAGATGTCACAGCCCGTCCGAACGTTGAAATGGGTAGGGGAGATACCGGAAGCTATGGTCGAGAAGTCGTCGTGGATCCGGCTGCCGCGCAACGTCGTCGTCGGTCACGGCGTGCTGGGGAGGACGGGCGAGGCGGTCGCGGAGCTCCACCTCGGGGGGGCGCCCCTGATCGTGACGAGCCCGACGCCGAAGTCGATCGTCGGCGACCGGGTCGAGGCGGCGCTCTCGGAGCTGGGCGAGCCCCCAGAGACGGTCGTCGTCGAGGAGGCGAGCTTCGAGGAGATCACGCGCGTCGTCGAGTCGGCCCGGCGGATCGAGCCGGGCTACCTCGTCGGCGTCGGCGGCGGAAAGGCGATCGACATCGCGAAGATGGCCGCCGCCGACCGCGACCTGGGCTTCGTCTCGATCCCCACGGTGGCGAGCCACGACGGCATCGTCTCCGGGCGTGGCTCGGTCCCGGACGGCGACACCCGTCACAGCGTCGCCGCCGACCCGCCGCTGGCGGTCGTTGCGGACACCGAGGTGATCGCCGACGCGCCCTGGCGGCTCACCACCGCTGGCTGTGCTGACATTATCTCGAACTACACCGCCGTCAGGGACTGGGAGCTCGCCTACCGGCTCCAGAACGTCGAGTACTCCGAGTACGCCGCGGCACTGTCGCGGATGACCGCCGAGATGCTCGTCGAGAACGCCGACTCCATCCGTCGGGGGCTTGAGGAGTCGGCCTGGGTCGTCGTCAAAGCGCTGGTCTCCTCTGGCGTGGCGATGAGCATCGCGGGCTCGTCGCGGCCGGCCAGCGGTGCCGAACACCTCTTCTCCCACCAGCTCGACCGGCTCGCACCCGGGGCGGCCTTACACGGCCACCAGGTTGGCGTCGGCTCGATCGTCACCTCCTACCTCCAGGGTGGAGAACGCGGCGACTGGCGCGAGATCCGCGACGCGCTCGAGAGCATCGGCGCGCCGACGACCGCCGCAGGGCTCGGCGTCGACGACGAGACAGTGATCGAAGCGCTCACCACCGCGCACACGATCCGCAACCGCTACACGATCCTCGGCGACGGCATCGATGCGGACGCTGCGCGCGAGGCGACGACAGTCACTGGGGTACTCTGAGCGACGCCCAGCTCTCTTCGGGTCGCCAGACCACTTCGGCGCCGGCGTTCTCGGAGTCGGTGTCCCTGACGGCCGCCTCGTCCTGGGGGGTTGCCTCGAAGACGATCGCCAGTCGGTACAGCGTCTCGTGTTCTCGCGCCTCGTCTCTGATTCCGAAAATTGTCGCCTGCTCGACGCCGTCGATCCGGCACGCAATGCCCACCTGGCGCTCCAGCAGCTCGCGTGCTGCCCGTTCGAACGGCTCGACCGCCCCCGTCGTGGACGGGAGCTCCGGTTCATCCCCGTCTGCCAGGTGTAACACCTCCCCTCGCTCGTTTCTGACCTTTACGTAGACGTCGACGCTGCCCGACAGCGCCCGCTCGCGCTCGCGCTCGTACTCCTCGCTCGTGACCGTCACCGTCGTCTGGTTGATTGTCACCGAATCGTGCGAGCTATCGAGCACCGACAGATACGACTCGACAGCCTCGTTCGACCGCTCCACCGCTCCCATACGCGCTGCTCGAGGGCCCCAATGATAAAGCCATACGATTCTCTTGGGTGCGAGACTGTCGGCGAAACGAAACCGATCGGAGCAACCGAGGTCGGATCGTCGGACGCTCGACGAGGGAGCAATCGAGAGTACCCCATCAACCGCGGTTCCAGCGGTGGATCGGTACGTTCGCGGGGACATTAGTGCGTTTTTTGCCCTTCCACGTCGCAGGGAGAGACGATGAGCGAGCTCGATTACGAGAAGCTGGGGCTGGTCGCTGGCCTCGAGATCCACCAGCAGCTGGACACCGAGACGAAGCTGTTCTGTTCGTGTCCGACCGAGTTGCGCGAGCCCGAGGAGGCGACGCGGACGTTCCGGCGGTATCTCCACCCGACGAAAAGCGAGCTGGGTGAGCTCGACGAGGCGGCACTCGAGGAGAGCCGCGTCGACCGCGAGTTCGAGTACCTGGCCTACGAGACGACCTGCCTCGTCGAGGAGGATGACGAGCCTCCTCGCCGGGTCGACGAGGAGGCGCTCGAGACGACGCTCGAGATCGCGCGGCTGCTCGGGATGACCGCCGTCGATCAGCTCCACGTGATGCGAAAGATCGTCGTCGATGGCTCGAACACCTCGGGCTTTCAGCGGACGATGCAGGTCGCCGTCGACGGCGCGATCGAGACGCCACAGGGCGAGGTCGGCGTCGAGGATCTGATGCTCGAAGAGGAGAGCGCACAGCGGGTCGCAGAGACCGACCGCGGGGTGCGCTACAGCCTCGACCGCCTGGGAATCCCGCTCGTCGAGATCGGTACCCGGCCGGAGATCCACACGCCCGAGCAGGCGAAAGCGGCCGCAGAGCGGATCGGGATGTTGCTCCGTTCGACCGGGAAGGTCAAACGCGGCCTCGGCACCATCCGGCAGGACGTGAACGTCTCGGTCGCCGATGGCGCGCGCGTCGAGATCAAGGGCGTCCAGAGCCTCGACGATATCGACGACATCGTCCGCAACGAGGCGCGCCGACAGCTCGCCCTGCTCGAGATTTGTGAGGCGCTGACCGAGCGGGACGCGAGCGTGGGCGACCCAGTTGACGTCTCGGAGGTGTTCGCAGAGACCGACAGCGGGGTGATCCGTGGAGCGCTCGCCGACGGCGTCGTGATGGCGGTCCCCCTGTACGGCTTCGACGGCCTCGTCGGCCGGGAGCTGCTGCCCGACAGACGGCTGGGGACCGAGCTCGCCGACCACGCCAAGCGCCACGGCGCGGGTGGCATCTTCCACACCGACGAGCTCCCGGCCTACGGCGTCACCGAAGCCGAGGTCGAGGCGCTCCGGGAGGCCGTCGGCGCGGGAGCCGACGACGCTGTCGCGCTCGTCGCCGACGAGCCAGAGACTGCCGCGCTGGCGATCGACGCGGTCGCTGCTCGCGCCGAAACGGCGACCGAGGGCGTGCCCGAAGAGACGCGCGGCGCCAGCGACGACGGCACCACCCGCTACCTCCGGCCGCTACCGGGGGCCGCACGGATGTACCCCGAGACGGACGTCCCGCCGGTCGAGCCCGAGCTGGAGGCGGTGGAGATGCCGGAGCTGCTGACAGAGCGGGTCGAGCGCTACCGCGACGAGTACGGCCTCGACGAGGGGCTCGCCGAGCAGGTGGCCTACGGCCGTCGCATGCCGCTGTTCGAGCGGGCGGTCGAGCTGGGTGTCGACCCGACGCTCGCCGCTGGCACCCTCGAGTCGACCGTCACCGAGCTCCGGCGAGACGGCGTCCCAGTGGACGCGCTCGACGACGAGTCCTTCGAGGGCGTCTTCGAGCTGCTCGCCGACGGTGACCTCGCGAAGGAGGGCGTGCCGGAGCTGCTGGCCGCGCTGGCGGAGCGCCCCGACCTGTCCGCGAGCGAGGCCGCAGCGCGCGAGGGGCTCGGCAGTGCCGGCGCGGATGAGGTCAGAGCGGCAGTCAGTGAGGTCGTCGAGCGCAACGCAGAGCAGGTCGAAGCCGAAGGCATGGGGGCGTTCTCGGCGCTGATGGGCGAGTGTATGGGCGCGCTCAGAGGAAAAGCAGACGGCGACGTCGTCAGCGACGTCCTCAGAGAGGAGATCCAAAAGCGGGCGTGACGACCGAGGCGCTCGCCGTCCGTGATCGCGAGGTCTCGGTCGCGGGCGGCCGACTCACGACTGATCGTCCTGCTTCGCCGAGGAGAGCCGGTCGATTCGCGTCGCGCCGCGTCGGAACACCCCCTGGAGGGTGCGGGCCTCCCGCGGAGTCGGGTGGGCACGGCCCAGGAGCCGTCGACAGAGCCGTCCGGCTTTCGCCCGCTTCTCCTCCGGGTGGCCGATCACCGCGAGGAACTCCTCGAACCGCTCGTGGACGCGTTCGATCTCGGCCTCCTCGGCGCGTTCGTGCAGCTCGTCGGGGTGTTGTGTGCGCTCGACGGTCAGCTGTCGGAGCTCGTAGCAGACGACCGTCGCCGCCTGTCCGAGGTTCAGCGAGGGGTACTGCGCGCTCGCGGGGATCGAACAGATCGCGTCGAGACGGGCGAGCTCGTCGTTCGTGAGGCCGACGCGCTCGCGACCGAACACCAGCGCAACGTCGGCGTCGAGCCCGGAGAGGTGCGCCGGCAGCTCCGCCGCGGTCATCGCAGGGTAGCGGACGTGACTCGTCGAGTCCTCGTTCGTGGTCGCCGTACAGCCAATCGTGTAGTAGCGTGCCGTCAGCTCGTCGAAGCTCAGCTCGGTCGCAGCCGGGAGGATATCCTCGCGAGCCCGGCCGGCGAACCCGTACGCCTCCCCGTCAGGATCGAGCGCGGGCGGGTCGACGAGCAACAGCTCCGACAGCCCGAAGTTCTTCATCGCTCGCGCGATCGTTCCGACGTTGCCGGGCGTCTCCGCCCCGACGACGGCGACCGCCACCCCCGGTCGTGGTGCTGTCATCGTGGCGACTCGGAACTCACCGGCAAAAACAGCGACGCTTCTGCTCTCCCACGAGCGCCGACGACCGCAAACGGCGCCTGAGACGTGTTGCGTACCGGTTGCGTACCGGTAAGAAGCCCATACCGTGATAACCAGTGACACATATTTTCTCCCCACATACGGTAAGAAAACTTATACCGGATGAGCCTAAACGGTGGAATGACGGCCGAAGGGGCATCTGGGCAGGGGTGTTCACGATGCAACTTCGGCTCAACTCGGTTCCTACGAAACCAGAGAGCGCCGCGAGCCGGTAGTATCAGACTCGTATGAGTACACAGAGGCGTCACGGCGGCGAGTGCAGGCTATAGCATCCGCTGCGAGCGCAACACGGATGCCCGCGAGCGCCCAAGCGTGAACAATGGAGTTCGAACAGTGGGAGCCGGTGTACGCGAGCATCTGTGCCGACTTCGGCTACGACCGCGACGGCGACCGGCAGGCGCGAGATCTGCTCGCCGAGCTGTTCGTCGAGCTCGCGGGCGAGGCGGCGGGCGAAGCGGCCGAGAGTCCGACTGCGTACGCCTCCAAACTCGTCGAGCACGCGATCTCTGGACTCGATTTCGGGGGTCGGACGGTCGCCGTCGCGGGCGCTGCGCCCGGGCTGGAAGCGGAGCTCAACCTCGTCACAGCAGCCGACCGCGTCGTCGCCGCCTCGGACGCAGCGGCACGCATTCTGCGCGCCGGTCACGACCTCGACTGCATGGTCACCGACCTCGACAAGACGCCTGAGACCGCGCGCGCACTGACGGCGGCCGGCGTCCCGGTGTTCGTCCACGCTCACGGCGACAACGCCGATTTGGTCCGCGAGCACGTGCCCACGTTCGACGTGACGGCGGTTGTGCCGACGACACAGGCCGCGCCGGTTCCGCCAGTCAGAAACGTCGGCGGCTTCACCGACGGCGACCGGGCAGCGTTCGTCGCGGACGCCCTGGGTGCCGACCAGCTGGTGTTCCCGGGCTGGGAGTTCGACGACCCGACTGTCGACGCGGAGAAACGACGGAAGCTCGAGTGGGCCGAGCGGCTGCTCTACTGGCTCGAACGCCGTCGCGGGGACCGCTTCGACGTGCTCGACGGGCGACGGGAGGCGCTCGACGATCTGTTCTTCGACCGACAGTAACCGAACGAGAAATCCTTTTCTAACTGATACTGGCCGGTCGGCGTCCGGATCGCACGGCCGCTCAGGATTTATACCTTCGAGCGCCTGAGTTGGTAGCAGATGCCGTTCGGTGGGTTCCTCGCCGAGTACGGGACGCTTATCGAGTGGGCGAGCGTCGCGCTGCTCGTCGCCGCGCTCGCGCTCTCGTACGTCGTTCTCACGCGGGTAGGCGACGTCGAAGAGCCGTTCGCCCCGCTCCGTGCCCGCTTCGTTCGGGGCGTCCCGTGGGGGACGCTCGTCGTCGTCGTCGGCGTCTACGGGGTCTTTCACCTCCTCCAGGGTGCGGGCGAGCCCGGCGGGCCGAACGTCGTGGGCTTTCGGTCCTGGTCGCTGTGGCATCCGGAGACGATCCTCATGGGCGCGTTCTCACACGCGAGCAACTCGCATCTCACCGGCAACCTGCTCGCCACGGTCGTCTTCGCTCCAATCGTCGAGTACGCGTGGGGACACTACCCTGACGAAGACGCTCCGGCTGAGTCCGTGCTATCGAAGCCGGCGGCTCGAATCGGGCTGTTCGTTCTCGCGACGTTCCTCGTCGGCGTCGGGAGCACGCTGCTCGTTCCGGGAGCGATCATCGGCTTTTCGGGCGTCGTCTTCGCCTTTGCGGGGTTCGCGCTCGTCGCCCGCCCGCTGCTCGCTCTCGGCGGGATGCTCGGCCTGCAGGTCGTCGACCTGGTGTACGACGGGCTCACCGACCCGCTCGCGTTCGCCGAGGGCGACACCCGCTTTGTCACCCCCTCGTGGTCGAACACCGCCCTCCAGGGCCACCTCTACGGGATGGTCGTCGGGGTGTTGCTCGCCGTCGTGCTGTTCCGGTACCGAAAGGTCTCGCCGAAGTTCAGGTACATCTGGTTCGCCGCGCTCGTCTTTGCGGTCTCGCGGTCGATGTGGGCGATCTTCTGGTTCCTCGGCGAGGCCGAGTTCGTCCTCTTCAGAGGGGTAGGGGCAGCGGCGGTGCTCCTGCTCGCGACGGTCGTCACGCTCGCAGCGCTCCAGTCGGACCAACCGTTGCTTCCCGAACCGTTTTCGATGCCAGCGGTTCCCGTGCCATCCGCCCGGACGCTCTCGATCGTGGTGCTCGTCTTCCTCGTCGCGACGCTCGGGGTGACCGGGCTGGCGTACAACCTCGTCCCGGTGACGCCACAGGAGAGCACCCAGGGCGGCATCGAGATTGACGGCTACACCGTCACCTACGCCGAGGGCGTCGAGGACCGGTACACGGCGATCGACCTGCCCGTCGTCCGGGAGCTGCTCTCGGTCCAGATGAGCGGCGTGGTCGTCACCAGCGACGAGCGCAACGTCTGGGCGCTCGACACCCCCGCCGACGAGCTCGCATTCGATGGCCGGACGGCGGTCGTCGTCGGCGACGTCACTTGGCGCGAGGTCGTCGTCCTGAACCACACCCAGTGGGAGCTCTCGGGCGGCAACACCACCTACAAGGTGTTCGGTCAGCACTGGCAGGTCGACGACGAGCAGACGTTGCTGTTCAGCGCCGATCCCGCCGAGGCCGAGCCCACGATCAACGGCAGCCGCATCAGCATCGAACCGAGCGAGGCGTTCTACGAGGTCGTCGTCGAACGGGACAACGAGACGCTCGGACAGGAGCGGATTCCATCACAGAACGAGAGCGTCGAGGTCGACGGCATCGAGTTCGAGCGCCAGGACGACCGCCTGATCGCCACCCACGACCGGACGGAGCTGCCGATCGCCGAGTACCGCACCGAGCGCGACCGGAGCTGATGGGGAGTACGAAAACGTCGCCGTTTTACCGTCGGAACGGCAACCACGTACGATGAGCAACCGATCGAGCGACAGACCGGCCGGGGATCTCCGCAAGACCGGCATGGCGCTCAAACACGACCGCGAGTGGGATTACGAGCTCGACCGGATCGTCGCGGCGGTCGACGAACGCGACGCGAAAACCGTCGGACTGCAGCTCCCCGAGGGACTCAAACGGCGCGGCCCTGGCGTCGCCGATGACCTCCGCGAGCTGCTGCCCGATGACGTCTCGGTGATGATCTCCGGGCAGCCCTGCTACGGCGCGTGCGACCTCGACACCTACCTGATGAAACGGACCGACGTCTTCGTCCACTTCGGCCACTCGCCGATGAAAGAGTCGGAGAAGATCATCTACGTCCCGCTATTTTCGAACGTTGAGGTGAGACCGATCGTCGAACGCGCCCTTGAAGAGGAGCTCGCACCCCCGGAGGAGGAAGCCGACCTGGGGCTGGTGACGACCGCCCAACACATGAACCGGTTCGAGGAGATGCGTGAGCACCTCGAAGCACGTGGCTACACTGTCCAGACCCGTCGGGGTGACGAGCGCCTGACCCACGAGGGGCAGGTGCTCGGCTGCAACTACGCCTCGGCGGACGTCGACGCCGAGCAGGTGCTTTACGTCGGCGGCGGGAAGTTCCACCCGCTCGGCCTGGCGATGGAACACCCCGAAAAGCGGGTCGTCATCGCAGATCCGGTGAACAACACCGTCACGGTGGCCGACACGGAACGGTTCATGAAACAGCGCTACGGGGCGGTCCACCGGGCGATGGACGCCGACAGCTGGGGCGTGATCTTCTGTACGAAGATCGGACAGGGCCGGTGGGAGCGCGCTCAGGAGATCGTCGAGCGAAACGACGACGCCTACCTCATCACGATGGACGAGGTGACGCCGGACCGGCTGCGAAACTTCGGGCTCGATGCCTACGTCAACACGGGCTGTCCCCGCATCACGACCGACGACGGCCCGCAGTTCCACGCGCCGATGCTCACCCCCGGCGAGTACGAGATCGCGATCGGCGAGAAACCACTCGACTCCCTCGAGTTCGACACGTTCCACGGCACCTGGTAGCCGGCCGATGTCCCGAAAGCGCGAGCTGGCACGGCGGCTCTCGGCCGTCCAGGGGTTCGACGACCCCCGAGCCGAGCTGGAGCAGTACCGCACGCCGCCGGAGCTGGCGGCGACGCTCGTCCACACCGCCGACCTGCAAGGCGACATCGAGGGAACGGTACTCGACCTCGGCTGCGGGACGGGAATGCTCGCGCTGGCCGGGGCGCTGTGTGGGCCGGAGACGGTCGTCGGCGTCGAACTCGACAGGTCGGCGCTCGGGACGGCACGCGAGAACGAACACCGCATGGCTCTCTCTGCCCCCGTCTCGTGGGTGTGCGCCGACGTCACCCGCTTGCCGCTCTGTTCTCCCAGCGCTGACAGCGACACGAGCGTGACCGTGCTCGCGAACCCTCCGTTCGGCGCACAGGCAGGCAAGGAAGGGGCCGATCGGCCCTTTCTCGAGGCAGCGGCCGCCATCGCTGACGTCTCCTACTCGGTTCATAACGCAGGGAGTCAGGCGTTCGTGGAGTCGTTCGCTGCGGACCTCGGTGGCGAGGTGACACACGCCTTCGCCGCAGCGTTCGACCTTCCGAGAACGTTCGCGTTTCACACTGAGGGTACGAAAACGATCGAGGTCGAGCTGTTCAGAACGGAGTGGGGCGGTCACGACAGGTGATTGTCATCCGTGGCCGGGGTAGTCGCGCTCGAACCGATCGTCGATCTCGTCGGTCGCGAGCTCGACGAGCACGGGTCTGCCGTGCGGACAGGCGTAAGGGTTCTCACAGCCGTCGAGCGCCGACAGCAGGTCGACGACGGAGCCCTCAGTCAGCGAGGTGTTGCCCGTGACCGACGGATAACAGGCGAGGTCGGCGAGCAGTTCGTCGACGGCCGCCTCGACGGTTTCTGCCGCACGCTCGGTCCCGCGGACGAACTCCCCGAGCACGTCCCGGATCAGCTCGGGACCCGCCTGGTCGGCAACCTTCGCCGGGACGGTCCGCACCTCGACGTGACGGTCGTCGACGAGGCTGGCGTGAAAGCCAAGCCGCGAGAGCGCTGCCGAGTGCGCCTCGAAGAGCGCCGCCTCGTGGGCAGTCAGCTCGAGCGAAACCGGCTCTGCCAGCGCCTGCGTCGTCGTTTCGCCGGCGAACGACTCCTTCAGGCGCTCGTAGTTGATCCGCTCGTCGGCCGCGTGCTGGTCGATCAACACCAGCCCGTCCGCCGTCTCGGCGACGATGTACGTCTCCCGAAACTGGCCGAGTATCCGCATCGCAGGGAGCGTCTCGAACGCGGCGTTCCCGTGGTCTTCGACCAGCCGCTCCTGTCTGGTCGCGCCCCTGAACTTTCGCCGGCTCCCGGCGTGCGCCGGGTCACTCCGGTCCGAGTCCTCCCGAGGCGCTCCGCCCGAGTCCTTCCGAGACACCCCCCCGGAGTCCGCTCGAGCCGTTCCGCCCAAACCCTCCCGAGGCGATCCGTCGGAGCCAGATTTCTCTCCCGCATTCCGACGCTCTGGTGCAGTCGACGCTGCCGTCGACGCAGTCTGTGTCCCGTCGTTCGACTCCTCCCCGGTCGATCGCGCCGACGTGTCAGCTGTCGCTTCGGAGGGCGAGCTCGGCTCGTCGCTCGAGAGGCGACGTTCCCCGTCTACCGACGGTTTCTGGCCTGTCTGTTCGGAGACAGCGGCTTCGACAGCGTCTCTTCTCTCGGTGGCGCTGTCGTCTCCGTCATCGCCTCTTCGAGTGACGCCGTCGTCTCCGTCGGTCACTCCGCCAGTGACGCCGTCGTCTCGCTCCCCGGACGCAGCACCGTCCCGCTCTCGAGAGGGAGTCCCACTCCGGCCTTCCCGGGTAGTGTCCTCACGGTCCTGTCCCTGTTCGCGCTGGCTCTCGGGCAGGACGGCAGTCTCGTCCGGTGCGGAGCGGCCGCGCGGAGCCGCGCTCCGGAGCAACCCCTCCTCGAGGAGCGACGCCTCGACGGCCCCGCGCACCTGTTCGCGAACGGCCTCCTCCTCGGCGAAACGTATCTCCAGTTTTCTGGGGTGGACGTTGACGTCGACAGTCGCCGGGTCGACCTCGAGAAACAGGACGGCGAACGGGTAGCGGTCGGGTGCGAGCTGGGCGTCGTAGGCGTCGACGATCGCCTCCCTGACGACGTTCGCGGTGACGTACCGGCCGTTGACGAACGTCGAGAGATACTCCCGGCTCGCACGGGTTGTCTCGGGGTGGCTCACCAGCCCCTCGACCGACGCGAGCGGGCCCTCGGGCGCGCCGTCGACGCGGCGCATCGCCTCGGCCACCTCGCGGCCGTACACCGACAGCACCGCTTCCCGTAGCGATCCAGTGCCGGTGGTTGCGAACGTCTCGCGCCCGTCGTGTTCGAGCGTCACCGCGACATCGGGGTTGGCGAGCGCGTAGCTCGTGACGACGGTGTTGACGTGGGCGAACTCGGTGGCGTCCTGCTTGAGGTACTTCCGGCGGGCCGGCACATTGTAAAACAGGTCACGCACCTCGACGGTCGTGCCGACCGGACGGCCGGCGGGAGTGCGATCGGTCACCTCCCCACCCTCGACGACGAGCTCGGTGCCGGAGCCGTCGGCGGGACGGCTCGTGATCGTGAGCCGCGAGACCGCAGCGATCGCGTGTAACGCCTCGCCGCGAAAGCCGAGCGTCGCGACACCGGATTCGAGGTCGTCGATGTCGCTGATCTTGCTCGTCGTGTGCTTCTCGATGGCGCGCTCGAGCGCCTCGGCGCTCATGCCGACGCCGTCGTCGCTCACGCGGATCCCCTCGGTGCCGCCAGCCTCGACGGCGACCGTGACCCGCGACGCGCCGGCGTCGATGCTGTTTTCGACGAGCTCTTTGACGACCGAAGCGGGGCGCTCGACGACCTCCCCGGCGGCGATGCGCTCGACGGTCTGCGGGTCGAGCTCCCGTATCTCCGACTCGCTCATGGGCTTCGTTCTCGCGGAGAGACCTTGAGCGTGGTGGCTCCGGTCGCCGACCTCACCGCGTTACCCCCACGACTGCACAGCGATCAGCAAGCGCTTAACAGCCTCGCGCCCGGACGTCTCCACATGCCAATCGAGAAAGACGACGCAGTCACAGTATCGTTCGTCGGCCGGCTCGCCGACGGGACGATCTTCGACACCTCAGACCCGGCGCTCGCGGAGGCGGAGGGGCTCGACGAGAAGTACGACGAGCGGACGTTCAAGCCGCTCGAGCTGAAGCTGGCCAGCGACCGAGTCATCCCGGGGCTGCGTGAGGAGCTCGTCGGGATGGAAGTCGGCGAGCAGAAGGTGATCCGCGTCCCCCCGGAACGAGCCTACGGTGAACACAGCGACGACCGAGTCGCCTCCTACGACCGGGATGCGTTCGAGGAGATGATCGGCGACCGCGAGCTCTCGCTCGGCTTCGAGGTCGAGACCGAAGACGGCCTCCCCGGCCGGGTCGTCGAGGTCGACGACCAGGAGGTGACCGTTGACTTCAACCACGAGCTAGCCGGTGAGACGCTCACCTTCGAGCTAGAGGTGCTCGACGTCGAGTGAGCCCGATCGGGAGACTCCAACGCGGCAGTTAGCGCATCCCTGGCGGCGGACCGCCGCCGCCGAACTCGTCGTCGTCGTAGTCGATGTCGAGGCCGACATCCTCGCGTTTCTGTCGCGCCTGTCGGATCTGTCTGACGTAGTGGACGATTCCGACGACCCCGATGATGAGCGACAGGCCGAGGATCGAGCCGAAGATGTAGAGGTCACGGACGAGGTAGTACTGCAGCGAGATGCTGCTGCCGGGGTCCTCCCAGAACAGCGTCATCTGGTCGTCCTCGACGGTCTCGCGGTCGGGGCTCGGGCTAGTTCGCGAGAGGAACGGAATCCCGACCCGGGTCGACTCCGGCAGGTGGACCTCGTGAGAGCCGTCGACGAACACCTCGGTCGACCACTCCTTTCCGGTCCGGGGGGCGGTGAAGGCAACGGCGCCGTCGGAGGCAGGCAGGCCGAACTCGGTCGAGCTCGAGCCCTCCGTTGCGGTCAAACCGGGGTGTGTGGCGTTCACGACCGTGCCGTTCTCGAAGCGGAACTGGAGAGACTCGACGGAGATGGGCTGGTCGCCCTGGAACGCCGTCGACTGCCTGATCGTGAGCGAGGACTCGTTTCGGACGGTCAACACCGCCGTGTAGGCGCTCGAGGAGACCGAGAGGTCGTACGAAGCCGTCGCGTTCGTCTCCCAGTCGTACTCCTGTTCGCCGACGAGGTCGTCCTCGTCGATCTCACCCCCACCGAAGACCGAACAGCCCGAGAGAAAAACGAGCGCGGCGAGCGCGACGACCGCGAGCAGACGGCGGTTTCGGCTCATGGGACGACGCAGAGAATCTCGGCCGGGAGGTACTCGCCGACGCTGGCGAGCAGCCCCGGCGGATCCGTATCCGGTTTGCAGACGACGCTCTGTTCGAGCAACCCGAGGCGCTCGACGGTGACGATGTCGCGAGCGTGGCCCGCCCTGTTGAGAGTGGCGCGGACCTCGGCTCTGGTGGCGCTGTTTACGTTCACACGGCCCTCGCCGCGCGTCCAGTCGTACAGCCGATCGCGCGTCTCGTCGGCCAGCCGCGGCGGCTCACCGTGGACGAACCGCAGGGGGACGTGCTGGACGAGGCCGAACCGGGTCCGGAGCTGCGACGGCGTGCCGGGACCGAGCCCGAGCTCGTCGACGGGGACGACGACCTCACGGCCGGCGTCGAGGACGAATCCCTCCTCGGTCCAGCCCTCGAGCGTACCGGTGTACGTCTCCCCGAGCTCGAAGTGTGGGGTAATCTCGCCCCACCGCTCGCGCAGGAGGTTCCGTGCGACGGTCTCGTCGGACCCTTCGACGGTCACGGACGGAAAATCATCGTCACGGAGACCGACCTCGTAGTCGACGTCGAGCTCGCCGACGTCGTTCGCGACCATCGACTCGAGGGAGTCGAGCGCGCGCCTGCGTGCCTCCCCGTCGACGTAACACTTGGTCGCGAGAACTACCATCGCGGGTCACCCTCAGTACGGATCATCACGCCTCGACTTCTGTCGGCTCGACGTTGAGCTCTGCGCGGAGCGCTTCGATGCGTCGCTCCATCGCCTCGACGAGACGGCTGTTCTCCATCGGCTGGAGCTCCGCACCCGTCTGTGGGCACTGGAAGCCGAACTCCATCGCCTCGCCGAACTCGAAGCGGATCCCCGCCTCCTCGGAGAGGTAGAACTCGTTTTCGAGCTCGTACTGGTGGCGCTCCTCGAGCGCCTCGAGCAGGCGGTGCATCTCTGCCTGGAGCTGTTCGGGGATCTTGTCGTACTCGAACGTCCAGAGGTACGTCAGCCAGCCCGAATCCTCGTCGCGCAGCCGGCGGTAGCTCGCCAGATCGTTCTCGTAGAGAATAAACAGCGCGCGGCGGACGTCGTTGAGCTCGAGGCGGAGCTCCTCGGCGAGCTCCTCGTCGGTCACCTCGCCGTCTGGCGGCGCTGCCGCGACGGGCATCCCCTTCGGGCCGACCAGCTCGTGGAGGTACTTCTGGATCACTGGATCCCCCAGCAGGTCCTCAAAAGCCATTATCTACCAGTCGGGCTGTCAGCCGGTTAAATCCATCGGATAGACGCCCGAACGCCCGACGCCTGGATCTCTACAGCCGAGTGACGCCCCCGGGTGGATCAGCGCTCTTCGAGTCGCTTTCCTGTCTCGCTGGGGAGGACCGCTCTGTCGGCGTCTTCCCACTCGCGCTCGAGCTCATCACCGTCGAAAAGCCGGTCGAGAAAGACGGCGAGCGAGGCGATTTCGGAGTGGGGCTGGTTCGTCACGGCGACGTTGTAGTCGGCTGCCTCGTACACCTCGAACGGAACTTTTTCCGCTCCGACGACGACGAGCAGCTCGGTTCCTCCGGTGAGCGCCTCACGGAGGTCGGCTTCGAGCTCCTGGATCGGCAGGCCGTACATCGTGAGGTGAACGACCGAGCCCGGCCACTCGCGGACGTAGCGCACGGGCGCGTCGGTCGTCTCGACGGCGAACGGGCCACCGAACCGATCCGTGATCTCCTCGATCGTCTCGCGCCGGCTCGCAGCCGCGTCGGCGAGGACAACGCGGTCAGCCCCGAGCGCGCGCGCCGTCAGGCCGACGTGGGTCGTAGTGCGTTCGTCGCGGCCGGGCCTGTGTCCCAGTCGGAGAACCGCCACTGCCGGCGTACCTTGCATGGGGGAACGTTCGGCTGCCTCCGTACATAACGGCCGCGCTCGACGGGTGGACGCCAAGCTGCCGGGGTTGTCACACGTCATCGCCGATCGCTCGCCACACCGTCCGGCGAGCATCGCCGAACAGGTACGACAATCCCTATAGTACAGGGAGCCGAACGGACGGCCATGAGTCTCGAAGACCGTGCCGAGGAGCTCGCCTCCGACCTCGGTGCTGACAAAGAGGAGGTCCACACGAAGCTGCAGAACTTAGACGACTACGGCGTCCCGCTGGCGGAGGCCGTCCAGACTGTCCGGCGAAGCTACGGCGATCCCGGCCCCTCTGGCGGCGAGATTCCGACGAAGCCCATCGGAGAGATCTCGACTGCGGACTCGCGCGTGACGACCACGGGACGCGTGCTGTCGGTCGGGAAGCGCTCGATCCAGTACAACGGCCAAGAGCACGTCATCTCCGAGGGTGAGCTCGCAGACGACTCCGGGAAGATCTCGTATACGGCCTGGGAGGAGTTCAACCTCGAGCCGGGAGAGACCCTCCGTCTGGGCAACGCCGACGTCCGCGAGTGGGAAGGCAGGCCGGAGCTGAACCTCGGTGACTCGACGGCAGTCGAGCGGGTCGAGCAAACCCTTTCGGTGCCCTTCGAGATCGGCGGCGACGCGGCGATCGCCGACGTCGAGCCCGGCGATCGGGGGGTGAACCTCGAGGTCCGCGTGATCGACGTGGAGACGAAAGTGATCGACGGACGCGACGGTGAAACCGAGATCCTCTCGGGCATCATCGGCGACGAGACGGGCAAGCTGCCTGTCACCGACTGGGAGCCACGACCCGAGCTGGCAACAGGGCGCTCGCTCAGGCTGGAGGACGTCTTCATCCGGGAGTTCCGGGGCGTCCCGTCGGTCAACCTCTCGGAGTTTACGACCGTGGGCGAGATCGACCCCGTCGAGGTGTCAGATGCTGGCAGCCGGTATCGGATACGCGAAGCCGTCGAGACGGGGGGGCTGTTCGACGTCGAGCTGACCGGTAACGTCGTCGCGGTCCGCGACGGCTCGGGGCTCATCGAGCGCTGTCCCGAGTGTGGGCGGGTCATCCAGAACGGCCAGTGTCGCGTCCACGGCGAGGTCGACGGCGAGGACGACCTCCGCGTGAAGGCGATCCTCGACGACGCTACCGGCACCCTGACGGTAATCCTCGACGCCGAGCTCACGTCGGCGGTCTACGGCGGCACCATCGACGATGCCCGCGACCACGCCCGGGACGCGATGGACCGCGAGGCGGTCGCAGACGCGATCAGAGAGCGCATCGTCGGCCGGGAGTTCCGCGTCCGCGGGACGCTCACCGTCGACGACTTCGGCGCGAACCTCGAGGCGTCGACGTTCGAGCAGCGAAGCGACGACCCCGCAGCACGGGCGGCGGCGCTGCTCGCGGAGGTGGACCGATGAGCGACGCAGACGGCCCCGGCAGGCGCGAGGTCGCACACCGACTGTTCGCCGCTGAGTTCGATGATGCCACCTACTCCTACTCCGAGGGCGACGACGAGCGCGCGCCGAACTACGTGGTGACGCCGACCGGCGGGCGCGTCAACCGGCTGTTCGCCGTGGGTGTCCTCACCGAGGTCGAGGCTGTGAGCGATGACGTCCTCAGAGGACGGGTGGCCGACCCGACCGGCGCGTTCGTCCTCTACGCCGGCCAGTACCAGCCCGACGAGCAGGCCTTTCTCGAACGGACCGACGTGCCGACGTTCGTCGCGCTCACGGGCAAGGCCCGGACGTTCCAGCCCGAGGACTCACAGCGGGTGTTCACGTCGGTCCGCCCCGAGAGCCTCAATCAAGTGACCGCCGAGACGCGCGATCGGTGGGTCGTCCAGACCGCGGAGCAGACGCTCGATCGGATCGCGTGGATGGCGAGCGCGCTCTCGATGGAAGTGAGCGGCGACGAGCTCGAGCAGGCGCTGCTCGACGCCGGTGCCGACGACTCGCTCGCCGTCGGCATCGCAGTCGCGATCGACGAGTACGGAACGACGCCGACCTACCTCGACGCACTCCGGGAGACGGCGCTCGACGCAACCCGCGTCGTTGCCGGGGAACGGGGCGAGGTGGCCGAGCTCACGGCTGCCTCCGACGAGCCGGGCCAGCTCACCGCGAGCGAACTCGCCGAGCGAACCCCCGAACCGGGGCTCGGGTTCCGGACGAGTCCGGGAGATGATGGTGAAGAGCGTGTTGCGGTGAGCGACGACGCGCCAGAGGAGGTGACAGAACCGGCGAGCGGCGATTCTGCCAGCTCAGCCGACGTCGAGCGCGAGGAGGCGGCCGAAACGGCCGTCGAGGAGACGGGCGGAGCTACTCTCGACGAACCCGCCCAGACGGATGTCGAGGCGACGGCCGAAACCGACGTCGACCAGCCGGTTGAAACGGCTGTCGAGAAGACGGGTGAAGGCGGGGTGGACCAGCCAGTCGAGGAGACAGCGGGCGAGGTGCTCGACGAACCGGAAGGGGGCGAGGAGCTCGGGGCGTTCGACCCGGGCGAGTTCGAGCTCGAAGCCGACACTCGCCGGGAGATCGAAGCGGAGTATGGCACCGAGTTCCAGACCGGAGCGGAAGTCGACGAACCCGGTGCGACGGAGGGCTTCGACGCGGACGACAGCCCGGAGACGCCTGACGCTGCTGGAGCGACGACGGAGGAGACCATAGCGGACGAAGAGCCAGAGTTGGAGCGTTCTGACCCGTCCGAAACGGAGCGTGGAGCCGAGCGCCTCGACGCCGGCGGCAGTGAGTCTCCCGAGAGTGATGAGGACGACTCCCACGAGACCGCCGAGGACGAGAACCTCGAGACCGCTGAGGACGATTCCGTCGAGAGCGACGAGGACGAGCGTCCGGACGACCTCGAGTCGGCGGTCGTCGAGCTGATGGCCGAGCTGGACGACGGAGCCGGCGCAGAGAGGGCGACAGTCGTCTCGGAGATGGCTGCACGCTACGGCGTCGACGCCGACGAGACCGGTGACGCGATCCAGGACGCGCTGATGGCTGGCAGATGCTACGAGCCCGACGACGCGACGCTCAAGCCGATCTGATGAGGACCCTCGCGAGCGTGCGATGACGGTCGTCGAACCCGTTCCGGGCGCACCGGCCGCGGTCGTCGAGACGGGGAGCGAGCGGCTGCTGGTGATCGCCGACTACCACGCGGGGATCGAGGCGGTCCTGCAGAGCGACGGGATCACACTTCCCGATGGGGCACCCCGGCGACGGCACCGCCTTCTCGAGCTGGTCGAGGAGATCGAACCCGGGCGCATCGTCGTCCTCGGCGACCTCCTGCACGCGATCGGCGATCCCTGGGACGCCGAGCGTGACGAGCTGGAGGCGCTGTTCGACGGTCTCTCGGTGCCGTTGACGCTCGTGAAAGGAAACCACGACGGCGACGTCGAGCCGTTTCTAGCGGCGGTCGACCACGACGTGACCGTCACGCCTTCGGGCGGGATGGGGCTCGGGCGCGTGGGCTTCGCCCACGGCCACACCTGGCCCGCAGCCGAGGTCGTCGACGCCGACGTCGTCTGTATCGGACACGAACACCCGACTGTCAGGCTCGAAGACGAGGTCGGTGGCGGGCGGCTCGAGCGCGTGTGGCTTCGCGGCCAGCTCGAGCCGGCAGCGTTCGCCGCCCGGTACGAGGACGTCGACGCTGACGGCGAACTCGTCGTCTTTCCGGCGTTCAACGAGCGTTCGGGCGGGACGTGGGTGAACGTCCGCGGACAGGCGTTCCTCTCGCCGTTTTTGCCCGACGGGCTGGCCGACGGCGAGGCGTACCTCCTCGACGGGACGCGGCTGGGGCCGTACCACCAGCTCTGAGGTGTGGCGTCGGTGGATTGAAACCGCTGGCTGACCAAAGGCTGTAGATGAGCGTCTCTGGGCTGTGTGAACGCTGCACTCACGAGGTCCACGACAGCTGTGACCGGTGTGCGTCGCTCGTCTGTTACCGTCACTACGACGAGGCGTCGGGCTACTGCACCGACTGTGCCGCCGAGGTGGGGCTGGGCGGTCGCGACCGCCCGGACAACGACCCCGACGGCCCGGACGGCACCGACACGTACCGGTTCTAGGAGGACGGCTCCGAAGCCCTAGCGGTGTTCGTTGAGTCCCCGGGCTAAGCGTTTGGCGGCCGCGCCAGCCGCCTCGAAGTACCCACCCCGGGCGATCTCACCCGCGAAGATGATCCCCCGGGAGGAGTTGATCAGGCCGACGCCGTCGGCGAGGCCGTACTCTACGGCAGCGCGTTCGTCACCGCCCTGTGCGCCCACACCGGGAACCAGAAACGGCAGCTCTGGGACGAGCGCCCGGACGTCGGCGAGCTCCTCGGGTGCGGTTGCACCGACGACCAGCCCGACGTTTCCGTGGTCGTTCCACGAGGCAGCGAGCGTCGCGACCCGCTCGTACAGCAGTTCGTCCGAGTCGAGCGGCAGATTCTGCAGATCTGCGCCCCCGGGGTTCGAGGTCCGACAGAGCACGAACACGCCGCAGTCCGGACGCGAGAGAAACGGCTCGAGGGAGTCACGGCCGAGATAGGGGTTGACCGTGATCGCGTCGACCTCGTCGAGCACCTCGGCGTACTTGCGGGCGGTGTTGCCGATGTCACCGCGCTTGGCGTCGAGCAGCACGGGGACGCCCTTGCCGTGGGCGTAGGCGACCGTTTCGCGGAGCGCGCGCCAGCCATCTGCATCCTCGTAGAAGGCGGCGTTCGGTTTGTAACAGGCCGCATACTCGTGTGTCGCGTCGACGATCCGTCGGTTGAATGCCCACCGGGGCAACTCGGCGTCAGCGACCGAGTCGGGCAGCCGGGCTGGATCCGGGTCGAGCCCCACCGAGACGACGCTGTCGACCTGGTCGATTCGGTCGGCGAGCCGCTCGAAAAACGACATCGTCACCCCATCGACGGCGAACTCGCAAGAACCTTGCTGTCTGCGTCGATCGGCGAGACGCGATCGTGTGAGCGGTGACGCCCGGCCGCGTCACACCCGAGGCTCTGGCGGACAGGGGAGTTTTTAACGGCGGCCGGCGTACGGGCGGCCATGAAGTTTATCATCGTCGGCTTCGGTCGCATCGGGATGCGGACCGCGCGGACCTTGCAGAACGAAGGTCACGACGTCGTCGTGATCGAGCTCGACGACGAGCGCGTCGAGCGTGCCACCGACGAGGGGTTCGTCGTCGTCGAGGGTGACGGCAGCACCGAGGAGGTGCTCGTCGAGGCCGGGGCCGACGAGGCCGACGCGCTCGGTGCGCTCACGGGCGATCTCAACACCAACTTCTCGGCATGCATCATCGCTGACGCTCACGGCTGTCGGACGGTGTTGCGCGTCAACGAGGACTTCAGCCAGCAGCTCTACGAACGCTACACCGACACCGTCGACGAGGTGATCTACCCGGAACGACTCGGCGCGGCGGGGGCGAAGACGGCGCTGCTCGGCGGCGATTTCGAGGTTATCGCAGACCTCACCGAACAGCTCTCGGTGGCCGGCGTCGACATCCCGGAGGGCTCGCCAGTCATCGGCGAGCGCGTCATCGAGGTCAGCCTTCCCGGGGAGGCGCGCATCTACGCCCACGGACGCGAGGACGAGTCAATGACGATCCCGCTCCCCCAGACCAGAATCGAAGCGGGCGACTCCGTCGCCGTGTTGACCGACCCGGAGCTGCTCGCCGACGTCCGGGCGACGCTCCGGGGCGAGGGCGCACTCGCCTGATTGTCGTCGACCGACCACACATCGATCGTGCGGCTGTGGAGACAAAGCGCGGGTGACGGCCGACGCTTACGGCCTGTCCTGTGTGAACGGCATCAAAAGCAGAAGGGATCGGGTATGTCGGGCGCGCCGTGGGAGGATGGGAGTTGTGGGTGTGATGTGGATGTGAGGCCGTCGGTGCGCGCCCGTCCGATCGGTCTCCGTGAGAGTACTTAAACGCCCGTCAGACAGGCGACTGACGGCTACCGGTTTCGGCTCACGTCGGTCAGCGATTCGGTACGGTGGACGTTTTATCCCTCGAGCTGCTGTGTAGAGCTATGCGCTGGAGAGAGCTGTTCGAGCGCGCCGCCGCGTTCGAAACCACACCCGAGGAAGTGAACGCAACGCTCGCCGCGTTGCGCGACCGAGAGCGATGAGCGGGCCGGACCCGACTCGGCTCGTCGCCGACGCCGACGTCCTCGCCTGCGACCTTCTCGTGGGCGGGGCCGCGCGCGAGGCGCTCGATCACGCGAGACGGCACTCGTGGGTTGGGCTCGTCGCCAGCGACGAGCTGCTCGCCGACGGACACGCGCTCGTCACCGAACTCGCCAGCGACGAGCTGGCAGACGACTGGCTCGCCCGGATCGAAGACGAGCGGATCCGCGTCGAGCACCCGCCAGGAGACCACCCCGCGCTGGCTTCGGCGTACCGTGGTGAGGCCGCACACCTGCTCACGTTCGACGACGAGCTCGCGAGCCCGGGCGCGAACGTCTCGTTACAGTCACACCTGCGCGTCAGCGTGCGAAGCCCCGACGCCTTCGCCCGGTTGTTCGACGCCGCGAGCCTCTACGAGAGCCGATTCGACGGGTCTTACCCCGGCCCAGACCGTGACCCGCGGGCGTGACGGTGGTGCGACCGGCGACGTGACGGACGAATCTAGCGGTCGGCCTCGGCGTACCACTCGGCGAACTTCGCGAGCGCCCGACCCCGGTGTGAGACGGCGTTTTTCTCCTCGACGTCCATCTCCGCGAACGTCCGCCCGTCGTACTCGAAGATCGGGTCGTAGCCGAAGCCACCGTCGCCGCGGGGTTCGACGATCCGGCCGGGGACGACGCCCTCGAACAGTTTGACCGGCACGCCCCGTCCGTCGACCTGCTCGTCGGTGGTCGCGCTGGCGCGCTCGCCGGCTGCGAGATCCTGGCCTCGACGGTCGACGTCGACTGGCTCCGGCGTCGCCTCGAACGGCTCACCGTCGCAGTAGGCGATCACGGCTCGAAACGCCCCGGCCCGACTCTCCTCTCGGGTGAGCTCCCAGACACGCTCGATCCCGAGGGTGTCCTCGACGTACGATGAGTACGGCCCCGGGAAGCCGTCCAACGCCTCGATGGTGAGCCCGGAGTCGTCGACGATCACCGGCCCGCCGACGTGCTCGTAGGCCGCCCGTGCGCCCGAGGCCGCGACCGTCCCGAGGTCGTCGGCCTGCAGCTCCGGGTAATCGAAGGCGTGCTGTTCGACCTCACCCAGGTACTCGCGTGCCTCGTCCACTTTTCCGGCGTTCGTGGTGACGAACGTGACCATGGCTGGGGTTGTCGGGGCCGGCGAAAATAGCCGTCGGTCCGCCACGCCGGCCCCTCGCTGTGTCCCGAGAACAAGAGGTTTGTACCCTCGTCCGCGAAGGTGAGGTATGGTCGAGAACGTCATCTGGCCGGCGTACCTGGACGCGGAGCTGACCCGTTCGGAGGGGCGACGCGTCGCAAGCGAGCTGGCCGTGTCGGATCCCGACGTCGACGAGATCGCACGGGCCGTCCAGCAGGTCGGCTACGACGCCGTGATCGAACGCGAAAAGACCTACCCGCGGGAGTACGAGCCGCGCGGTCGCGTGCTCGTCAAAGACGCCGACGACGCGACCAAAAGCGACTTGCTCGGAGCGACCGCCGCCTACGTCGGAGCGCTGCGCGGATGAAACGCGCCGGCGAGGTGGTCGGGTCAGCACAGGGCCTCCTTGTCGTGCGCTCACCGGGCGAGGCGTTCGCCGCCCCCGGTACCGACCTCCTCGACGACTCCCTCGACCCCGTCGGAACGGTCGTGGACGTCTTCGGCCCCGTCGAACGACCGTACCTTGCAGTGACGCCGGCCGTCGAGACGCCCGCGGCGTTCGTCGGTCGACCAGTCTACGCGCGGTCGTAGCTCGCCCCATTTTCGTCCCGTCTGCGCGCAGTCGTAGCTCGCCCCATCTACGCACGGCCGTAGCTCACCCCATTTTCGTCCCGTCTGCGCGCAGTCGTAGCTCGCCCCATCCACGCACGGCCGTAGCTCGCCCCGGTTACGCGCGATCGTGAATAGCCACTGCACCGCGAGCGCGCGAGGTTGAAGTGAACCGAGGCCAAGGGCACGGCATGGAGCTCCACTGGCACCGTCGCGACCTCCGGCTTGCGGACAACCGCGCCATAGCCGGCCCCGACGGCTCTCCGACTGAGGAACCTCTCGTCGGCACGTTCGTCTTCGATCCCGCGGTGCTCGCACACGCCGCACCGGCGCGCGTCGTGTTCTTGCTCGAGTCGCTCTCCGAACTCGCCGAGGCGTATCGCGAGCGTGGCTCGGCGCTGGTGTTCGTGCGTGGCTCGCCCGAGCGGGTGCTCCCCTCGCTGGCGGACGCGCTCGGGGCGACCGGGGTGCGCTGGTGTCGGGACTACTCCGGGCTGGCACGCGGGCGCGACGCGGCTGTCAGGCAGGCGCTCTCTGCGGTCGGCGTCGACCGTCACGCCGTTGACGACGCTGTCTTCCACCCGCCCGGTGAGATCACGACGAACGCCGGCGACCCCTACAAAGTGTTCACGTACTTCTCGCGGAAGTGGCACGACCGGCCCAAACCGGCTCCCGTCGACGTGCCCGGCGACGACGCGTTCGCGAGCGTCGACACCTCGGCCCTCGAGATTGAACGAGGGCAGCTCCTCGAGTCGGTGCCGTCGCTCTCGACGCTCGGCTTCGAGGAGCCAGAGGCGACGGTTCCAGCCGGTGGGACGAGCGCGGCGCGAGCGCGTCTCGAACAGTTCACAGAGCGCGCGATCTACGAGTACGCCGACCGTCGTGATTACCCGGCAGCGCGCTGTACGTCGCGGCTGTCGCCACACCTCAAGTATGGGACGATCGGCATCAGGGAGGTGTACGCGGCGACCGAGGAGGCGCTCTCGGAGAGCGACAGCGAGAGTGAGCGCGACTCCGTCGCGGAGTTCCAGGATCAGCTCGCCTGGCGGGAGTTCTACACGCAGGTGCTCTGGGACCGGCCGGACGTCGTGAGCGCGAACTACAAGCGCTACGAGAACGAGATTGACTGGGAGCGCGACCCCGAGGGCGTCCAGGCGTGGAAGGATGGCCGGACGGGCTACCCGATCGTCGACGCCGGGATGCGCCAGCTTCGCGAGGAGGCGTACATGCACAACCGGGTGCGGATGATCGTCGCCTCGTTCCTGACGAAAGATCTGCTCGTCGACTGGCGGGTCGGCTACGACTGGTTCCGCGAGAAGCTCGTCGACCACGACACCGCCAACGACAACGGCGGCTGGCAGTGGGCCGCCTCGACCGGCACCGACGCCCAGCCGTACTTCCGGATCTTCAACCCGATGAC
>Ga0207421_10000991_pt1 | contig 36867 bp, 34 predicted proteins | sample SodLakKL_010_SED_4_FD_187542 | JGI IMG/M metagenome (GOLD analysis project Ga0207421, IMG submission 187542) | Alkaline sediment microbial communities from Lake Tanatar, Kulunda Steppe, Russia - 8KL_010_SED (SPAdes) (version 2) | ecosystem: Environmental > Aquatic > Non-marine Saline and...
CGCTCATCGAGGAGTTCCAGTAACACTCCCGCGCGAGCGGTGCGAGCGCGGCTTTTTGGTCCAGATTTTTGCGTGAGTGGTGTGGCGAGCGGGTGCTCCCCTATCGAAGACGCGCTCGAGGGCGGACGACCGACCGGGCTCCACGCCGAGAGGAGCCAAACGGCAGCGCATCACGGAACGCATACCAGAGTGGCAGCGCCACGAAGAGGGTCACGAGCCACGCGATAGCGAGCAGTTGCCACTCGAGCCCGATCTCGAGTGGGGCCCGGACCGCATCACCCGGGACGTAACCGCTCCCGAGATAGGCACCGACGAACAGTGGCCACAGCGCGACCAACATCCCACCGGCGATCAGAAGGACGATCGCGGGGATCGCTGTCAGCGAGATTGCCACCGAACCGATCCAGAGCACGGCCGCAGCGAACACTCCTCGTCGCCGCAGCGAAGCTGATCGCGTTCTGACGGCACTCGTCGGTTGTGGGTGTATCGAACTCATCAACAGTATAACTACTCCGGATAGCTTAACTGTTTCTATAACTATACGTTCAGGAAAACCTACGCCCCCGCTTAGAGAAAATCCGTATAGGGAGCCATATAGTTTCGATCACACAGTCCCTCGTCGACCGATGAGGACTCATCAATCGTCCAGTCATCGACCCGCACCAACCACCACCACCGGTTCGCCCTGCTCGCCGGTCTCGAGGTGCAAGACCACCGCACGGTCGCCGGTCCCCTCGAGTTCGAGAACGGGCCCGGAAAGGTCCACCGCCCCCGAATCGTCGAGCCCCGCGAGGGGAACCTCGAGGAGATGCGTGCGTTCGGCGCCGCCGAAGTCGATCGTCGCCAGCGAACGGTTCGCGTCCAGTCGCTGTATCTCGAGCGCAACGGGCTGGGTGAGCGTCGAATCCGGCGGGAGCGACAGCGTGACCGCTCGCTGCGGCGGTGGCTGTCCGGGCGGTGGTCGCTCCTCGTCCGCGACGAGAGTGGCCGCCGCGTCTTCGAGATCCGTCATCGCCGCCGAGACGTATCGGTCGGTGTTCGCGGTGGCAGCGTACTCCGAGGCCGGGGCAGCGACCGCGAGGAGGGCCACAGCGAGGGCGACTGCGAGGACGTATCGTATCACGGTAATCGTGCACGGAGCCGTTCGAGCAGTCCTGGAGATACCACCGCCCGCCGTCGGTGGGAGGTGTCACGCTCCGAATCAGAGCCAGCGTCGAGCGTCGGTTCCGCGGGGGAGTCGGTCGTCGTGCCACCGGGTCCCGTCGGCCCTCCGCCTCCAAAACTGGCGTCAACTGCATCCTGGTTAGCCTCGCCGGAAGGGGCGCGCTCGAGACCGTCGAGCGTCGCTGGGGGCGATCCAGGATCGCTCGCTGGGGACTCGTCCACACCACCACCCACCGCGTCGCCGCCAACGATGGCCTCAACGGTTCGCTCGACTTCCCGCTCTCGGGCAACGGCTGGAGTGTGGGCTGCCTCGGCGGGTGACTCCGGACCCTCGGGACGGCCGGAGGTCGTGGGAGGGGATCCGTCGGTTTGGGAGGCTGGATCGTCTCTCCCCGGCCCTGCGTCCCTGGCAGGACCCGAAGCTGGTTGTGAGGGAATCGTCTCCTCGGCCTCCACAATCTCACTCATCGCACCGTCCGCCTGTCGTGGGTCGGTACCATGCTCACCCTCGAGTGCGGCCTCGACTTCCACGAGTCTAGATTCGAGCCGGTCGACCGCCGCCAGGGCCGCGTTCGCCCGTCGCTCGACATCATCGTTGACGTGGTGCACGCTATCGACGAACCCCTCCAGGGAGCGATCAGCCGCCTCGAGTTCGGCCAGTCGGCGCTCATGATCGGTGACCAGTCCCTCGAGTCTGGAGACGGTCCCCTCGAGTGTCGCCATCGACGCGACGTCGCTCACCGGTCGTTCGTCGTCGACCACCGCGCGTTCGACGGCGGCGAGACGACGGTCGAGTTCCGCTGGGTCAGCCATGGACGCGCTGGTCCCGTGCTGGTATATAAATCCACGACAGGGGCGGCCCATAGCCACCGATCACGAGCCCATCCCATCGCTAACTTCCCGAGAATCGGACTCCGAAAGGTGATCCGCAAGGTCGTCGTCCCCGTCGACAGTATCGGGACCCTCGACCTCGCCACCAACGCTCTCACCCGCCTCACCGTCGCTCTCATGTTCGCCATCGGCACCCTCATCGGGATACGGACGAGAACCGTCGTCGGGAGCGATCGCACTCGCCCGCGGACTATCCCCGCCGTGGGGCGTCTCACGCAACCGAATCCGAGCGGCGTGGACGGTCTCGGTTGCGTCGTCGATCACGACGACCTCCCCCGGCCGGTCGGGGAGTCGCTCGCGCAGCAATCCGTTCATGTACGTCGGCTGGGCCTCCTCCAGGGCCGCAATGTCGGCACGGGCCGTCAACCGGTGTGAAATGGTGATGTCGGCCTGAGAAATCCCCACCTCGGGGACGGCACTCGGCCGCTGGGTGGCTGCGACGAGGCTAACGCCGGGTGCCCGTCCACGAGTCAGAATCGTCTCGAGGGCGGGAAGTGCCACACCGGCAAAGAAGGTGTGCGCTTCGTCGATCAGGAGCCAGGGCAGCCGGTCGAGGCGGTCGTCAACCCGCGCTCTGTACAGCGTTTCGCCGACGCCGCGGGCGACAGCGTTCATCGCGGCATCCGGCAGTCCGGACACGTCGAGAACGGTAACCGAAGCGTCACCGAGTGCGGTTGCTGTCATGCCACCAGCATCGAAGATTCCCCAGGAGGCTGCGAGCTCGAGGTGGTTGGCGGCGGCTCGACGGTCGGCCGAGGGTGCCTCCGCATCCTCGATTGCGTCGCCCATCCCGTCGAGTGTCGAGGCAAGCTGGGCCGCTCGCCAGAGGAGTCCGCCGGCCCCGCTCGAACTCGAGAGACCCACCAGCGAACACCATGATTTCGGATCGAGCGTGTCGGGCGCGATCGTTGGGCTATCGACGACCGTCGCGGGTACCGGGTCGGCACTCGAGGGTTCGGCGAGTGTGGTGAAGACGCCCATCGGATCGACGATCACGGGTGCGACGCCCTCGGCTCGAGCGAGCTCTTCGGCGATCACGCCGAGCGTGAACGACTTTCCATAGCCCCGTTTTCCAACGACGAGCATTGCGTGGGGACCGTCCAGGTCGAGGGCCAGTGGGGCCCCATCGCTGCCGTCGAGTGCCCGATACCGGCCCAATCGACCGGTGTGTGTCTCGAGAGTCGCCTCCGTCTCGCTCGCCCCGCGGCCAAGCACGAACGTCACGGACGGCCTGGGTCGTACTGATTTATAAATCTCGAGTGAGGCGGCCTCGAGAGTTTATAACCGATGACGGACCCAGGTCGGCTCATGTCGCTGCCAGTGGACGTGCTGGTCGCCATCGCCTACGGACTCCTCGCGGGCACCGTCGCCGCCGCGGCGGTCGGCTTGCTCGCTGCCGGGAGTCGATACTACGTTGGTCGTCGGTTCTCGGACACCGGCGCGATCGGCTGTGGCCTCCTGATCGTCCTTCCGATCACACACCAGTTCGGTATCCTCACGCCAACGCAAGAGGGAGCCCTTTCCGGTGGTATCGTCGCCACGGTAACCGTACTGGTCGTCGTCTACGCCGCCGGACAGGGTGATCGGCTGGCGAGTGCAGTGCCCAGTACTGGAGCCACCACACGCCGGCGGGAACCGACGCTCTCGAGTAACGCCCTCGAGTCCGTCGACGCCCTGGGACAGATCGCCATCGCCGCCGACCGTGTCGAGGGGATCGACGGCTATCCGCCCCTCGAACCGAGCACCCGTCGAACCCTCGAGAGGACGACGTGGCGAGTGCCGATCGACCTGCCACTCCCGGCGCTCGAGGATCGGATTGCTGACCGGCTTGTCACACGTCACGGCTTCGAAACCGTCGACGTCACCGTCGACGCCCGCGGACGAGCAACGATTGCCGTCGCACCGCGACCGACCGGTGTAGCCGGCCGCCTCGATCCTGGAGAGCGTGCCGTCACCATCGACGCCCTGATCCCGGAGGAGTTGGCTCGCGGTGATCGCATCACGATTGGACTCGAGAACGGGCGCGTCGAGGGTTACGTGCTCGACGTGCCAGCATCCACGGGGGACCACCGATCACCGTCGCGATCAGCCAACCAGGGACGGCGTCCAGTCACCGTCGCCGTGGCGACGGGTGAAGCCGGTGCGGTGCTGGCGAGTTCGACGCCCCCCGTAGCAGTGCAATCGGCGGGGACTGACGGCTCATTCGAACTGGTCACCGTCCTCGAGCGAGCGGGCTGGACGATCCGCCGCCTTCCAGTGACCGAATCGGCTCGGCGCCGGATCGAGCACAGCGATCGGTTTCGGGTCGTCGCGACACGAACCGGTGCGTCGAGTGAGGAGTCCGATGGCGGGTGGATTACCCACCTGGGAAGACCCGCCCTCTGGGACGCCCGTACCGCCTTCGTGGCAGGTCCCGTCGAGGCTGTTCGAACGCTCGAGTCACTCGTCGACATCGAGACTCGAGATGCGACCGGGATCGCTGGCGAGCGAGCAACACTCGAGGGACAGCGTCACGCCGACCTCCCCGACTGTCGTCGATCTCCAGTCGGGGAGAGTCGCGAACCAGTACCGGATGATCCAGGATGCGACGATGACGCAGACGGCCACTCCTCAGATGAGAAGCCAGCACAAAGGACACCGGTTGCTGGTGAGTGGGGGCGGTCGTCGTGACGGTAATCGGAGCGGCCGTGCTCGCCAACGGCGTCCCGTCGATCGAAGCCGTTCCTTCGATGATTTCCGCGTGGACCCACGCGGCGCTCCTGCGTATCATCGGGTTCGGGCTTCTGGCTGGTGTCATCGCCACCGCTGGAGCCGTCATCCATCGCTGGGGGACGATGCGACCGATCCCGATCGGGGTTGCGATCCTCGCTGGTTGCGTCTTTCCGGCCCTCGCGGTACTGGCCGAGGGGCTCCGACGAGGCGTCCTCCTCGAGCCCGCACCGCTAGCCGGCTACGCCAGTGGGCTCTACGTGCTCGGTGTCTGTAGCAGCAGTGCACTCGCGGGTGCTGGTGGCCGTTCAGTCGGTGACCACCTGGCCTGTCGGGTGTTCGAAATCAGGCGGGTGGACCCGCGAACACCGGGCGGATCGGCGCTGTCCGCGGCAGGATTGACGATCGCCTGCCGCCCGCCCCCGACGATCGATCGCGTCGAGGGGTACCGGCAACTCCCGGTCGAACACCGCCAGCGACTCACGAACCGCTCGCTGTTACTCCCTCGAGCCCTGGATCCCGACACTCGAGCGCAGCGAGTGCGGTCACGACTCCAACGTGATTTCGACCTCGACGCGCTCGAACTGTCGATGCGGGCCGACGGAACCATCGAGCACCTCGCCGTCGGCCGGAGACGACGGGGGCTCAGCCCGCTGGTGCCGCCCGGAACCGAGGCGGTGACCGTTCGGACGTCGCCACCGGCAACCATCGAACCGGGCGATCCAGTCGAGGTGTGGACTGCCGAAGGCACCGAGTCGCCGACGCTCGTAACCACCGGAACGCTCCACGTTGCCGACGGCGAGATAGCGACCGTGTTCGTCGACAGCGAGGGGGAGTCGTCGGCACTCGATGCCGATCGCACGTACCGACTGTCGACGCCGTCCACGCCACCGGATGATGGACACGCCTTCGCTCGACAGCTTCGATCCACCCGACTGGTCGTCAACCGTCACATCGTCGAACCGGACAGCCCCATCGACGGCGAGTTCGTCGAGTGGGTGGCCGGAACCGTCGCCGCCCTGAAACGCGGGGACGACGGTGAGTGGATCCCCTATCCACCCGGAAACGAGACGCTCCGTCCTGGCGACGAGGTGTACATCCTCGAGCCGCCGGCGTCGGTTGCAGAACCCTCGCGCCACGAGGGGGTCGCCACGAGCGACGGAACGGACCGAGCGGGGCACTCAACCGATAACGTGGGTGGTGGACGGTGATCGACCTCGAGAGCGAGACGACGGTGATCGACGGGGTTGCCTTCGTCGCGGTGACGGTGACCAACGCTCGCCGAACGGCTCAGCGAGTCGCGGTTCGAAGCCTGCTATCCGAGCCACCACTAGTTCCCCGTGAGTGTGATGGTACCGCCCCCGCGTGGGAGGGCACGGTGTGGCGTGGGCAGGTGGCGGCTGGGCGAACGCGAGGGATCGGATTCGCGGCACTCCTCGAGGATGGACAGATGGGCAGCGATCGATCGATTGGCGAGCCAGTCGAACTCGTCAGTGCGGAGCGGGCGACGGGGAACCAACGGGCCGACGTTGTTTCGAGTCTTCCACCGTGGGCACCGAACCGGGTCGCGATCGGCAGTCGTGAACACCCTGGCGAGCGATGATCGTCGCCGTCTGTGGTGGAAAAGGCGGGGTCGGGAAATCGACGTGTGCGTTGAACCTGGCCGACGAACTCGACGCGGTGACCGTCGATTGTGACCTGACGACCGCGGACCTGCCAGCCCACGGAGGACCAGACCTTCACGACGTCCTCGCCGGCCGCGTGTCGCCACTGGAGGGCGTCAAGTCAGTGGGCGGCATCCAGATACTGTCATGTGGTCGGAGTCTGGAGGGGGCACGGGCCGTCGATATCACCCGATTACCGACCGTCCTGGACCGAGTCGAGCGACGTCGTGAGCGCGTGGTCGTCGATTGCCCGGCCGGTATCGCCAGAGACGTCGGGACGGTCCTGGCGAGTGCGGATTTCGCCGTCCTCGTCACCGAACTTTCGCGGGCGGGGGTGGTCGACGCCTGGCGCACGCGACGGCTGGCACTCGACCTCGAGACGGCCATCGGCGCGGTGGTGATCAACCGGGTTCCAGCAAACCCGGAAGAGGAGTTGCTCGAGCGCGTCGAATCACGGTTTGGCGCACCCGTCGTGAGCATCGAAAGGGACGACGCGGTCGCGAAGGCACAGGCAGCAGGACGACCGATCCGGCGTGTCGATCCAGCCGCGCCCGCAGTCGAGGCGTTCGAGGCGGTGGGGCAGTATCTCGAGCGGGCCGAGAGGTCGCGGTTCGGTCGGCTTGGCGTGGACTCGCTGCGATCGTGATGGCGACCTCCACAGCGGACGATCGATACCGCCACCACGAGTCCCAGCGCAACTGTAAACAGTTATCCGATTGCGGGCGCAAGCCCTCCACAAGATGGCCAAGGACGTCAAGCCCACCCGGAAAGAGTTGATGCAGATCGAGGATCGCATCGACCTCTCCGAGCGTGGTCACGGGACCCTCGAAAAGAAGCGTGACGGGCTGATCATGGAGTTCATGGACATTCTGGATCAGGCCCAGGACGTTCGCGGGGAACTCTCGGAGGACTACGAGCGGGCCCAAAAGAACATCAACATGGCGCGGGCGATGGAGGGGGACGTCGCCGTTCGTGGGGCTGCAGCAGCCCTCCAGGAGCACCCGGAGATCACCACCGAGTCGAAGAACATCATGGGCGTCGTCGTGCCCCAGATCGAGTCCACGAAAGTGACCAAGCGCCTGGATGAGCGTGGCTACGGCATCATGGGCACCTCCGCGCGGATCGACGAAGCCGCCGAGGCGTACGAGGAACTGCTCCAGAGCATCATCCTCGCCGCCGAGGTCGAGACGGCGATGAAGAAGATGCTTCGGGAGATCGAAACCACGAAACGGCGCGTCAACGCCCTGGAGTTCAAGCTCCTGCCGGAGCTCTACGAGAACCAGGAGTACATCGAGCAGAAACTCGAGGAACAGGAGCGCGAGGAGATCTTCCGGCTCAAGAAGATCAAGGAGAAAAAGGAGGCCGAAGAAGACGCCGAGGCGGCAGCGGCTGAGGCTGAGGCTGCGGCCGCAGCGGATGAGGCGGAACCCCCCGAGACGGCGACCGCGAGCGGCGCTTCTGGCGGCACCTGATCGGGCGGCTGGACCGCTCTATTGCCCTCGATTCCACCAGCGAGCCCCATCCATCCTCGCACCAGTCCATCCCCGACCAAGGGTGTCTCTGATCGTCATCCACCGGCTTCGATCAGCCGTAGTGCAACTGCTCGAGTTGGTGGCGCCGTCGCTCGAGATCGACTGCCGGCTCGATCGATGGATCGTCGAGCAGCCGATCGATCGTCAACAGCGGATCGACGCCGGCTCGCTCGACGCACTCGAGCAGGGCCGAAAGCGGCTCGCGATTGTGCGCCATTGATTCACAACACGCGAGTGCGAGCGCCAGTGGCACTGCGGCGTCGGCGTCTCGAGGAAACGTGCTGGCGATTCGATCGACTCGGTCCCCCTCGAGAGCCGATGGGCCCGATTCGTCGCACTCGGCGTCGACTGGTCCTGCCCTGACGGTCAGACATCGGGGACAGATCGTCGCCCTGTGGAGTGCGGGCTCGCGACGGTGGCCGTGACCATCTACGTCGGCGAATCCATCTGGCAGAAGCGCTGGGTCCCGATACGTCGAGGGAAGGCTGAAGGCGACCGTCTCCGCCTGACAGCGAGTGCAGTCCATACACGTCCGTGGTCAGCACGCACAATCAATCGTCGGGTCAGTCCCGAACCGGGCGAGGATGGATGGGGCTCGATGGCGCGCGTACCGGCGTCCAAGCGCCGGGCGGTGTCGAGACTGTCGCAGCGTCACCGGGTCGTCACGTCCCCAACACGACGGTCGGACACCCGATCACGAGTCGGAGTCGGTCGGTCGACTCGCCCTAGACGCCCGTATTGTACCGCAAGATGCCGGCTATGCCGCCGAAGGCGTTGTGCAGTTGTTCACCCTTCTCGAAGTCACTCGAGATGAACTTCGTCTCGGTTCCGCGCTGTTCGGCGATCGTTATCAGGTGCTCGATGGCGTCCTCGCGGTCGTCGTCCGTGGCCTCGATGGTGGTCCCACACTCGCTGCAATCGTGGTCGGGCGTGTCCTTGCGCGGGTCGATCAATTCGTGGTCGGTGTTACCACAGGCCCCACAGTCGTAGGTGACGGCGTCCTCACGGAGGTCCTCGCTGATGAGCAGCGTCTCGACTGATCCCATCATGAGGTTGGTTCGCGTCTGGTCGAACCCGTAGGTGGCGAGTTCGCCGCTGTGGAGTTCCTTGAAAAAGCGATCCATCTGGCGCTTGTCTTTCATTACCTCGGCGTCGGCCAGGGCGTCCTGGGCCCTGTCCACGAGGTCCTTCAAGCCGGATTCGTCCGTATAGGAGACGTCGAATTTGTCGATGACGGCGTCTTGAATCTCGTGGTGAAGGTAGTCGCCGTCCAGGAACTCGTCTTTGGTCGGCGACGGCCCACCCACGAGGATGCCGTCCAGTTCGTGACGTTTGGGCACGAACAGGTCGTTGGCCATCCCCGCAACCTCCTGGTAGAAGTTGTCGATGGCCTCGAGGCGCAGGCGGGCGAATCGCTGGGCGGACTGGCCACCTTTGCGCTGCTTACCGGGGACCAGCGAGGAGGCGGACTTGACCGCTTGAATGCGCTTACCTTTCAGCCAGCCGACGTTGGCCTCGCGGCGGTCGAGGACGATCAGTCCGTACAGTCCCTGGTCCTCGAGCATGTGCTCGAGGGGTTCGGTGAGGAAGTCCGAATCACAGTGATACCGGAAGGACTCGACGGGCTGGGGTGGGCTCTCGAGGACGCGAGTGATCATGTCAGTCTGGCCGCCACCAGAGTCGACCGCGCCCGAAAACAGGACGATACCGTTGTCGGGTGGGTAGGTGCTGTAGTACCGCAGACGGTCTTTGATACTCGTCAGTGCGTCCTGGACGTTCGTCCGGGTCTGCTTGGACTTGATATTGGCCGCTTCGCTGTGTTCCTGGGTCACGTGGGCGACCACGTCACTGATCTGGCGATCGTCCGGGACGTAGATCGTCACGAGTTGCGTGCCCGAGCCCTCGTACGCCTTGAGATCCTCGATGACCCGCTGGAACTCGTACTTCTTCCGACCGGACTGTTCCTGGGCGGCCTCCTCGCTCATTACTCGAGATAAACGGAGCCGTGGGTAAGTACCCTTTGACACGGCTCGAGGCGAACGCTGGGGGATCCACCGGGCAGTTTTCGGTCGATTTGTGGGCCAGCTTGCCCCCACCGATCGAGAGTGGGTGACTACCGTACGCCCTACGAATCGAAACGGTTAATCGATCCCGCTCGCAGTGGTGACTATGCACACAGTCGAGCCCGCCGACTACCACGACATCGCACAGGTCGAAGACCCACAACTCTCCCCCGAGGGCAACCGGGTGGCATTCGTCAGAAAAGACCCCGAGGACGAGGAGTCCGTCGAGGCCACGATTTACGTTGTCCCTATCGGTGGCGATGACCCCCGACAGTTCACCGTCAACGAGGGTGTCGACAGCCAGCCACGCTGGAGTCCCGACGGCTCACGGCTGGCGTTCGTTAGCACCCGCGGCGCCGACGACGATCGCCCCCAACTCTGGATCCTCCCGACCGACGGGGGCGAGGCACGACAGGTTACCAGCGTCGTCGGCGGCGTCTCGGGACTCGAGTGGAGTCCAGACGGCTCGACGCTGCTTTTTACCCAGTCCTCGAACGCCGAGGATCGCGAGGCTGGACGGGACTTCGCCGTCGAGTCGGAGTACGAACCCGAGACGCCGGACCCGCGCGTCATCGATCGCATGGTCTATCGGGCCGCCCAGCGCTACGCGGACGGACGGCGCAGTCACGTCTATACGCTGGATGTCGAGACGGCCCTCGAACAGGGAGCCGTGACCGATCCCGACGCGGAGAACCCGGCCATGGAACGTCTCACCGACGGCGACGAGGACTTCCAGGGAGCGACGTGGGGTGACGACGAGACGGTCTACTACGGACGGAAACTGGGCGAGGAACCGGACGATTCCCTCGAGGCGGAAATCCTGGCCCACGACCTCGAGACGGGCGACGTCGAGCAAGTGGTCGAGACGGTTGGGTGGGTCGCCAGCATCGAGGCGACCCAAGACGGCCGCGTGGCCTATCCGTGGACGCCCGAAGAGGGCTTTACGCTCCGGCAGACGGAGATCAAGGTTTACGACCGCGACGCCGAGGAGGAGCGGACGCTCACCGCCGATCTGGACCGGACCATCGGCTACGGCGGCGGGTTCGAGTGGGGGCCCGACGAGGAACTCCTCTACTTTGCGACGCCCGACGAGGGCTCGGTCGTCCTCTGGTCGGCACCCGGGGACGCCAGCGAGGACCCCACGCGCGTCTACGACGAGGGAGTCACCCTCGAGGGGTTTTCCGTTGGCGAGGACGCCATCGCCTACACCCAGAGCGAGTGGGACCACCCGGGAGACGTCTTCGTCTCGACGCGCGGTGGCAACGAGGTGACCCGACTGACCCGGGTGAACGCCGACTACCTCGAGGACCGTGCGGTCGCGCAGCCGGAGGAGCTGTGGTACGAGAGCGAGCAGGGACCAGTGCAGGGCTGGGTCCTCACGCCGCCGGATTTCGACGAGGACGAGACCTACCCGCTCGTCGTCGAGATCCACGGCGGCCCACACGCCCAGTGGACCACGAGCGGCACGATGTGGCACGAATTCCAGAGCCTCGCGGCGGCGGGCTACGTCGTGTTCTGGTCGAACCCGCGAGGATCGACGGGGTACGGCGAGGATCACGCCGCGGCCATCGAACGCGACTGGGGTGACGTGACGCTGACCGACATCCTCGCTGGCGTCGACCTCGTCTGTGAACGCGACTACGTCGACACCGACGAGCAGTACGTCACCGGCGGCAGTTTCGGCGGGTTCATGACTGCGTGGACGGTCGGCCAGACGGACCGGTTCAAGGCTGCCGTCAGCCAGCGCGGTGTCTACGACTTCACGAGCTTCTACGGCTCCACGGACGCGTTCAAACTCGTCGAGGGGGACTACGGCGTCACCCCGTGGGAGGACCCCGAGTACCTCTGGGAGCAGTCGCCCACAGCATACGTGCCCGAGGTCGACACGCCGACCCTGCTCATCCACTCCGATCAGGACTACCGGACGCCCGCGAACACCGCCGAACTGTTCTACCTCGGCCTGAAGAAACACCGCGTCGACACCCGGATGGTCCGCTATCCGCGGGAGGGCCACGAACTCTCACGGTCGGGCGAACCGGGCCACGTGGTCGACCGCCTCGAGCGCATTCAACGCTGGTTCGACGGGTACTCCGAATACAGCGAGGCCCCGCCGGCGCTCGAGCGCGGGCGAAACGTGGGACTGTCGGCGAGTGAAGACGAGGAAGACGACGACGACGGCGCTGGTGAGGGCGAGTAGGTGGAGAAGGCTGGAACCTCGTTGGCGGAGGCGGCGGTGACGGATCTGGACGTGCCCCACACCGAACCGGCCGTCGGCGGCGCAGTCCTGGCGCTGGGTGGCGAGATGGCTCGTAAGCCCCAACCGTGACAGATCGAACGGCGTCGAGATCGCTCGAGCAGGTTCTAGTCGGTGGGTAGTCGACACCGACTCCGTCCCTCGAATGCAGAAAATCAGCCGGCGAGATCAGTCGCTCTGGATCCGCGGCGCCAACATGTAGGTGACCTGACCCTGCCCCTCGGCGAAGCCGAAATAACACTTGATCGGGAACTCCTCGCCGAGATCCATGGTGACCTCGGTATCCTTGGGAATCGCCTTGTTCATGTCCTTGAGGTAATCGAGGCTGAACAGTGAGTGGGCGGGGCCGACCTGCAGGTCGATCAGGTCCGCCGCCGTGAGCTCGAGGTGGACGTCGTCGGTATCACCCTCGGCATCGACGTAGAAGTACTCCTCGCTCTCGTCGACGCCCAGCGCGATGTGATCGCTCACCATGTCGGCGGCCTTCACCGAGCGGTTGACGTCCTTGCCCTCGAGGACCACTTGCGCAGGCAGGTCGAGGTCCGGGATGTCCGGCTCCTGGCGGATCGAGTCCGGATCGATCAGCGCGAGCGTGTACTCGAGCCCGTCGATCTGGATGTGCAGTTTGCGGGTCTCCTCGTCGAGTTCGAGCTGGATCAATTGGCCGGACTCGGCCATACCGGCGATGTCCTCGAGTCTGGAGAGGTCGACCCCGATGAGACCGCCGTCGGCCTCGTATGACTCGAATGCCGAGGCCTCGAGTGAGAGGTCGACCATGCCGACGTTGGCGGGGTCGACGGCCCGAATGGAGAGCCCCTCCTCCTCGAGGTGGATCTTACACTCATCGACCAGCACACTCACGGAATCGAGCGCGCTGGTGAGCGTTTCCGCGCTCACGATGGCCTTGAACATATGCATCGGGATACGAACGGTCGGTACAAAAAGGCACCCTTTGGCCGCGGGCGCGCTCGCTACAGGGGCGGGCCGGTTTCCGGGCAGCGACACCCAGTCGTCGACGGCGATGGTCTCGAAGTGGCCCGCCACGGGGGCAACGAGCCGTGCCGTCACCGGTGGGTCACGGACGCTCGGAGAGTGTGGTGTTCGCCCCGGTGTATCCGGACTACCCGACAACCTGACTCGTCGCCGCGAGGACCAGCCACAGCGAGAGGGCGAGACAGCCAGCGATCGCCAGCAGTTCGAGCCGACGATCGTCGACGGGGCTGGCGATCGACACGTCACGGGTGATCACGCGTCCACCGATTCCGACGAGCAACCAGCCGCCGGCCGCGATGGCCACGAACGTCGACCCCGGCTCGAACTGCAACGAGAGCAAGATCTGGCTCAGCCCCAACAGGAGCGGGATCGACCCGTAAAGGAAGCTCAGACGGACGCCACCGACCGTGTCGTTCATGGGTGAATACAGCCAGACTGGCGGCTAAAGCGTTGTCGTTGCTCGAGTGAAGGGGCCGCCACTATCGGGGATCGTTCGTCACCGAGGGGAAGCGATCGCGGAGAACCGGGACACCGATCCGTCTCAGTCGTCAGCCGGAATAGCGGGGCGCGTTCGCGAGTGTCCGTTTCCCATCGCGAGGACGTCGTCGAAGAAGTCGAGGGTGTCCTCGGGGCCGGGATTCGCTTCGGGGTGGTACTGGCGGGTGATGACGTCGTACTCGATGCCGTCCAGCCCTTCGGGGGTGTCGTCGTTGACGTTGATTTGGGTAACCTCGAGGTGCTCGCCGGGGTCCTCGACGGTGTAACCGTGGTTCTGGGTCGTCATCACGACCTGTCCCGACTCGAGGTCGAGGACGGGCTGGTTGACGCCGCGGTGGCCGAAAGTCATCTTCTCGGTGGTGCCACCGAGTGCACGGGCGACGATCTGCTGGCCGAGGCAGATACCAGCGACGGGTAACTCCTCGACGAACGTCTCGACGAGCGTGACGGCCTGTTCGTAGTTGGCCGGGTCACCGGGGCCGTTCGAGATGAACAGCACGTCGGGGTCGACGGCCGCGACGTCGGCCGCGCTGGCGTCGTGTGGGAAGACGTGAACCGTCGCGTCACGGGCGAGCAGGGAATCGATGATCGAGCCCTTGACGCCACAGTCGACGAGGGCAACGGTCTTGCCGTCGTTGGCCGCGCCGTGGACGGTCGTCTCCTCGACGCTGACCTGGGCGCCGATTTCGGTGTGGTCGCTCATCGCCTCACAGCGCTCGAGTTCGGCGATGGCGTCGTCCGGGGTCGCGTGCTGGCCGACCGCGATGCCACACTTCATCGCGCCGCCTTCACGCACGTCGGTGACGACGTCACGCGTGTCGAGATGGTCGACAGCGGGGACGTTCTCACTGCGGAGCCAGTCGGCGACGTCGTCGGTGAGTTCTCGAGCGAGGACGGCTCGCGGGTGGACGCGATCGGACTCGAAGCGCTCCTCGCGGACGCCGTAGTTACCGATCAACGGGTACGAGAACGTCAGGACCTGTTCCTCGTAGGAAGGGTCGGTCAGACTCTCCTCGTAGCCCGTGTAGGCTGTTGTGAAAACCAGTTCCCCGCGTGCGGTGCCCGGAGCACGACCACGCCCCTCGAGTACGTGACCGCTTTCCAGTGCAACGTAGGCCGGGTTCATTACGAGATACGTATCGGGCACACCCACATAAGTGTTTTCTTCGAAGCGATGTTACGAATTTCGTAATGGTCAAGTGGGTATCAGCCCAACCACTAGATCTCCATGGACGATCTCGACCGACAGATCCTGCACATCCTCCGGCGGGATGCCCGTACGCCTTACACCGAAATCGCCGGAGAGGTGGGGACGAGCGAGGGAACAGTGCGAAACCGGGTCGAACGGATGATCGACGATGGCGTCATCGAGCGCTTTACCGTCACCACCCGCACCGGGAACGTGAAGGCCATGCTCGAGATCAGCGTCGCCGTCGACGTCGACACCGCGAGCGTCTCCGAGCGGATGGCCGAGTGGGAGGAAGTCGACTTTGTCTGGCAGGTCTCCGGCGAGCAGGACGTGGTGTTGGTGGTTGACGCCGCCGACACGCGTGGGGTCAACGAACTCATCACGCAGGCCCGCGAGCAGGACGAGGTCGTGAGCACCAAGACGAGGTTGATTCTGGACGAGAAACTTGGGTAGCCCACTGAGGCGGCCGCCGATACCGTTCGAAACCGGCAACGCACGCAGCCAGAGGCCCTCGGGCGACGAGCTGGCGCGACCGCGAGAGCTCAGACGCCCACCTCGGCCGGTCTCACGGCCGAACGAAGGCGCTCGAGGATCCCACACGGTCATCGCCGGCGTGCACGTCGAGGCGGTTGCCGGATCCCTGGGAGTGATACACGACGGTCGAACCCCTCGTGGAAAGCCGATACTGGTTTTACGGGTGACCCGTTGAGTAGCCGTATGGACGATACCGAGACAGCCGAGGAGTTGCCCCACAAAAACGCCGCCCAGGACGTCGTCGCCGTCGACGAGGACGACACCGAACTGGGACCCGTCAACCGGCTGGAGGCCCACACGGGCGAGGGGACGCGCCACCGGGCGTTCACCACGCTCATCTTCGACGAGGACGACAACATCTTGCTCGCTCAGCGAGCGCCAAACAAGCGCCTCTGGTGTACTTACTGGGACGGCACCGTCGCCTCCCACCCCGTCCAGGGTCAGAGCCAGGAGGACGCCACCCGCCAGCGTCTCGAGGAGGAACTGGGAATCACGCCCGACCAGTACGACGACTTGCGCGTGACCGATCGGTTCGAGTACAAGCGCTACTTCGAAAACGCGGGCGTCGAACACGAGGTCTGTGCGGTCCTCAAGTGCACGCTCCAGGACACGTCGCTCGATCCCGACGAGGAGGAGGTCGCGGGTGTGCTGTGGGCTCCCTACGAACGCCTGCACTCCCACCCCGAGTGGTACCGCCAACTCAGACTCTGTCCGTGGTTCGAGATCGCGATGCGCCGCGACGTGCGGTGAGGGTCTCGTCGGGGGTGTATCGCACCGAGGGACGTGCGTACCGCGGTGTCGTTGTGACCACCCGCACCCCGCCGACGCGGCACCTCCTCGAGGGTTCGGAAGCCTAAATCGTAGTGTGGTATGTTACCAGGTAGCAAGCCTTATATCGCCCTGTTTCGTACTGTTGGGTAGCGGTCGACGAAATCGACCAGTGACACGATGAGTACGCCTCCACAGGAAGCCGACACCCGCACCGTCGATCTCTCGTTCGAGCAGCGATGGATCCTCCACCACGCACTCGTCACGCGAGGGGACGCCTACATCGACGAGGACGAACCCGTTCCCCCGTGGCTCTGCCGACTGCTCGACCTCCTCGAATCCAACCGGGAAACGATGACGGTGTGGCAAGGGCGAACCCTCATCAGCCTTCTCGAGGACGATCGCGGGAATCTGCCGGAGCCGGATCGAGCGGTCGCTGCCGACGTCGTCGAGGCGCTCGAAGCCAGCCTACAGTAACACTTGAAACGAGTTCTCGTAGCCTGAACGAATCGATAATCAATGGACGTCGTTGTCTGCCCCTGTCAACTCTTTTGTGCCACAGCCAGGGCACCCATTCACAGACACGTCCACCACCGGGGGCACTGTCCGGCCTCCACAGACACGTCTGTCACGGGGGATGTATCCACAAACGTGCACGACGTCACAAACCCGAAAGCGTTTTTGAGCACGGTTGCGGGGTATCAACTGATGAGTGCCTACACCGCCACGGTGACCGTCCGACTCAAACGGGGCGTCCTCGACCCCGAGGCCGAGACCACACGCCGTTCCCTCGAGCGTCTCGGGTTCGACCTGACGGACCTTCGATCGGCCGACCGGTTCGAGATCGACCTCGAGGCCGACAGCGCCGAGGAGGCAGCCGACCGGGTCGACGAAATGGCCGAACGACTGCTGGCGAATCCGACCATCCACGACTACGACGTGGCGGTCGACGAGCGATAGATGACGGGCGTTCCAACCACGATGGCTACCGTCAGTTCCGCCACAGGGAGGTGGGCGCAGTGACGGTAGCCATCGTGCGCTTTGGCGGCTCAAACTGCGACCGCGACGCCGCCGCCGCCCTCGAGCACCTCGACATCGACGCGGAAATCGTCTGGCACGAGGACGGCCTCCCGGCGGACACCACGGGCATCGTCCTCCCCGGTGGCTTCTCCTACGGCGACTACCTCCGGGCCGGCGCCATCGCCGCCCACTCCCCCATCCTCGAGTCGGTTCGCGAAGCGGCCGCCGACGGCGTCCCCGTCCTCGGCGTCTGCAACGGCGCCCAGATCGGCTGTGAATCTGGCCTCACCGACGGCGCGTTCACGACGAACAGCAGTGCACGGTTCCAGTGTGAACCCGTCTACCTCCGCGTCGAGCGCGACGACACACCCTGGACGGCCGCCTACGAGACCGGTGACGTCCTCGAGATACCAATCGCCCACGGCGAAGGGCGCTACGAGATCGACGAGGGTCGCCTGACGCGCCTCGAGACCGACGGACGCGTCTTGTTCCGGTACTGTGATGCCGAGGGGAACCTCACGGACGCGGCAAATCCGAACGGATCGAAACACAACGTTGCGGGCGTCCTCGGCGAACGGGAGACGACGGCCGTGATGATGCCTCATCCCGAACGTGCGACGCTGCCCGACGTCGGCGGGACGGACGGACAGGGTATCCTCCGTGGGTTCGACCAGAGTACCGCGTGAACACCACGAGGGGCCTCAGCGCCATAGAATTGATTCGTTCCCACTGGCCACGACAGTTGTCTTTGGGTAGATTCCAGTAGACTCCCGACGAACGAACCGGGTCGGAACGAGGCGGCAACTGGCTGATATCTGGGCCCAGCCTCCCGTTCGTCTGGTCTGGGTGTCGTGATTGCGTGGCGCCCTCGACAGGACGATCAGCGGCGGGAGGACATCTCAGCGAACGAGTGGCTGATTGTAGGCCGTCTCGTGAGCGAGGACGGTCTCCCAGGTCGACGCACAGTCACAGGACACCTGCTCGAAGACCGTCGGGTCCTGGCGAAGATTGAAATCCTTGATCGCCTTCTGCACGAGATCGTCACACTCCCCGCAGTTGTGGGCCCCGCGGTCGGTCCCGTGGCCGACCGGATCGGAGACGACCAGGCCGTCGCCGTCCACGGTGCGCTCGAGTACGGCCGCGACCGACCAGAGCCACGGCGGTCGGTAGCCGTCCCGAAAGAAGAGTTCGTCCACCATGGTGTAGCGCTGGACGTTACAGGGGTTCATCGAAACGGTGTGACAGCCCTCGACCGCGAGACAGCGCTCGATGGAGGTGACCATGTCCTCGAGGGCTTCCGACTCGGTGAGGAAGGGCGGTTTCATCAGCAGGTAGGCCTTGACCCCCGCGCCGTCGACGGCAGTGGCGTCCGCACACGCTGCCTCGAAGTCCGCGAAGGCGAAGTACTTGTTCACGCAGTCGCGACGAACCCGATCGGTCGCGGTCTCGAGGCCGATGGCCACGTCCGTCTCGAGGCCGTGACTCGTGAAGTCCCGCAGCTTCTCCCGAGAGACGAAATCGGGGAGTGACTCGAGGACGATCCGCTCACGGTCGCCGAAGGTGTCGGCGATCGCCGCCCGCGTTCGGGCCCCGACCTCCCGCTCGTCGAGGAACGAGCCAGAAGTGTAGATCTTGATCAGCGGGGCCGGCTCGTCGGCGTTATCGGCCTCGTGGGCCAGACAGGTGTCGATCTGGTCCATGAGGGCCTCGTGGGAGACCGACCCACCCTCGACGCTCTCGGCGACGTAGCCACACATGGTACAGCCGCCAGCGCGGGCCCACCGACAGCCGCCGGTGTTGAGGATGATCGTCAGACTCTCCCTGACGCCGTCCGGGGTATTGTCCTCGTCGACCCACACCCGCGTCGGCTCGTGGGGATCGTACTGCTTGTCCTTGCGCGAACGGATCTCGCGCATGACCTGGTTGTGGGCGTCCATGCCCTTGCCCGCCTCGTACACCTCGGGCGTCGGCTCGCTCATTGTCGGAGTGAACGGCCCGAGGGCTAAAGCGGCTTCGTCTCGGTGGTCGTCCGCTCGGGCCTCGTGGCACCGACCCTCCTCGAGCGTCTGGTGGAGACGACAACCACGAGGAGTTTTGCCGACAGAGCGCGTTGGAGAGCATATGCATGCATCGATCGACGCAGTTCGCATCGCGGGCACCCCCCAGGGCCCCGTCCCCGTGGTGGTCCTCGACGTCGAGGGCGAGGCCGACGTGGTGCCGATCTTCATCGGCTTCGAGGAGGCCACGAGCATCGCTCGCGGGCTCGAGGCCGAAGACATCGGTCGGCCGCTGACCCACGACCTGCTGCTCGACGTGATGGAGGAACTCGGGGGACGCATCGAGCGCGTCGTAGTCAGCGAGATCAGCGAACGCGAGGACGGCAACGGGGGAACCTACATCGCCGATCTGCACCTCCAGACGCCGCGTGACGAGACGATTGTCGACGCCCGGCCGAGCGATTCGCTGGCGCTCGCCGCACGAACGAACGCCCCCATCGAGGTGACCGAAGCCGTCTTCGAGGCCGGCCGAGACGACAGGGACAAGTTCGACTCCCTCCAAGACGTGCGTGACGTTTCCGGTGAGCCATAGATGGACGACCCCAGTACCACGCCAGCGCGAGAGGACGACGCGAGTGCGATGACCGACACCCTCGAGGAGCTGTTCGCGGTGATCGAGGACCGAAAGGCAACCCGCCCAGAGGGGTCCTACACCGCTTCGCTGTTCGACCACGAGAAGGGCGAGAACGCCGTCCTCGAGAAGTTGGGGGAGGAGACGACAGAACTCGTGTTGGCGGCCAAAGACGACGATAGCGAGGAGATCGCCCACGAGGCCGCCGACATCGTCTACCATCTGCTCGTCTTGCTCTCGATGAAGGAGCTGGATCTCGAGGAACTGCAGGCCGAACTCGAGGCGCGTCGCTGAGAGCGGCCCGGACGACGGGGTGGTCGTCCCCGCCGATCGGCGAACGCGGACGGCGGCAATCCTCACCGCTGACGGCGGAGTGACTGTTCTCGAGGCCCCCACAGTCTGGCACTGAGACGGTCTCTGTACCGCTTTGTGTGGTCCAGAAACGAATCGAAACGCACCGATAAGAGACAACGGGATCCCCTCGAGCGAGTCGGCGAGTGGCCCTAGAACAGGTCCTGGGTGATCTCGAGTGTTTCCTCCCGGTCCGCCCAGTCGACGAACAGCGCGACGGACGTCGCCGAGGTGATCAGATCGTGGACGTTGATGCGCGCCTCGGCGAGCGGGTCGACGATGCCCTTGATGACGCCGGGCTGATTCGGCAGTTCGCCGCCGGTCACCCGGACCACGGCGAGTGGGTCCTCGACGGTGACACTCGAGAGTTCCTCCCTGGCGATGACTTCGCGATGGAGGATGTTCTCGGCGCGTTCGGCCTCGTCGGCGTCGACGTAGAAGGTCACGGAGTCGAGGCCACTCGCGACGGCGTCGATGTTGATCGTGCTTTCCCCGAGGGCCGCCGAGAGCGACTGGAACACCCCCGGCTGATTCCGTATCGCCCGACCCGCGACGGTGAGACAGGCCAGTGGTTCCTCGCGCATGTTGACGAGGCTCTGGAACTCGCCCTCGATGCTCGTCCCGCCCGAGAGCAGGTCCCCGTGCTGGTAGTGGACGACCCGGACGGTGAGTTGGCCGTGCTTGTACGACAGCGCCGACGGCGCAACGACTTCCGCCCCGCGGAACGAGAGGTTCCGCAATTCGTCGACGGAAATCTCGCCGACGTTGCGGGCACCCTCGACGACCCGCGGGTCGCCGGTCATGACGCCCTCGACGTCGGTGACGATGACGACCTCGTCGGCGCTCATGTAGTTGCCGAGCATGACGGCCGTGGTGTCGGAGCCACCGCGACCGAGGGTCGTCACCGACCCATCGGGCGCTTCAGCGAGAAAACCGGTGATGACCGGGACCCGCCCGTCCATCGTGGCCGCGAGTTCGTGTGCACGCCGTTTGGTCTCCTTGACGTCGACCTCGCCGAACTCGTCGGTGACGACCGGCCAGCCCTCGCTCCCCGGCTCGAAGAAGGCAGCGTCGACCCCACGGGCGGTCAGGGCCGCTTTGAGCATTCGCACCGAGGTTCGTTCGCCCATGCTGACGATCTGTGCCTTGTCTTCGTCGTCTGCCTCGAAGGTGATCTCCTCGAGCAGGTCGTCCGTGGTCGATCCCATCGCGCTGGCGACGACGGCGATCTCGTGGCCGTCGGCGACCGCGGCTGCGATCGAGTCAGCGGCGCGGTTGATGCGGTCGCCGCTCCCAAGGCTGGTTCCTCCGAACTTGGCTACGACTCGCATCCGATCACCCGGCGAGTCGCGGCGCTGGTGGCTGCGTTCATATGCGTTGGCGTAACCAGAGCGGGCAAATAACTGTGTCCCTCCGCCGGAGAGTTACCGGTCGCCGTCCACTGGTCCGGACTGTTCCCCGTCTTGGGCCGCTCCTGGGGGCATCTCGGCGTCTGCGTCTCCGGCTGCCTTTGGGTCCGTTCCTTCGGGTTGGGTGGCGTTGCCCTCGAGTTCCGCCTGGGGATCGAAGGTAACCATCCCGAGGCCGCTCGTGTACTCGTAGGTATGCCACTCGGAGATGGCCAGGACGCCACGGAGTTTGCGGACCCGCACCCGTCGGAACAGGGTATCCTCGAGGATCGAGTTGTCGAGTCGGAGGTCCACGACGCCGTCGACGACGTAATCGAGGTCGCGGGGGAAGTCGTCGGCTGCCCCCTCGACGGTGGCCCCCGCGATCACCGGCACGAACCGACCCTTGCAGACCTCCGCCCGAACGTTCTTGACGAAGTCGTATGCCTGTACGGGCTGGACGAGCGAACCGTATTCGGCGATCGAATCGATCACCACCACCCCGGTCTCGACCATCTCGAGGGCCTCGAGGCAGTTGTCGACGGCGTTCAGTACCGCCTGGCTGTCACTCGGGTCCCTGACGGCGGTGGTCTGTGGCTCGGTCGCCTCGAGCAGGTGGGCGTTCCAGTCGGTCATCCGATCGTAGAGGCGTTCCCGATCGTCCATCCGATAGGTGAAACAGTCGACGAGATGTAACTGATCGGCTTCGAGGTAGGGAAGCACGTTCCAGTCCATCGCGAGGAAGTTGGCGACGACGGAGGTCGGGGGTTCGGTGAAGGCGACGACCACCGCGGGCTCGCCGCGCTCGAGTGTTCGCCAGACCAGTTCGGCCTGGATCGCCTCCTCGCGGGTGCCGGAGTTGCCGACCAGCATGAGAAACGTGTTCCGGGGGAGTCCCTGGGGGAGCGAGGCGTCGAGGCCGGCGACGCCCGGCCGAAGCTTGCGGTGGCTGTCGTCGTCGATGAAGACGCTCTCGGTGTCCTCGTAGGCGCGTCGACAGGTCGTCGAACAGAACGCCTGGGACCCATCGGAATCGCTACTGCGCTCGTCATCGTCGTCATCACTCTCGCCGTTGCCCCCACCAGTGGCCGAGACATCCGCGACCGGTTTCGCCACCGGTTCGAGTGGACACCGTTGCCGGCAGAACGCACAGCGTGGTCGCGCGGTCTCTGCATCCTCAGTCATGGCTGATACTGACGGGCCACCCACATGAAAGTGCGTACCGAACTCCTCCCGTCGGCTGGATTTATAGTCGTGGGAGTCAATACCTTGCAGTGATGAACGTACGGGACGCCCTCGAGGCCGATGCCGACGCGCTCGCGTCGATCGCCGACTCGCCGACGGACGTGATGCGAAACCTGGTTCACGACCGGACGGTTCGCGTCGCCGAGGACGGCACCCACGACCCGAACGCCGACGTGGGGGACACGAGTTCGAGTGTGGCCGCGTCCCACGCCGATGGCGATGACGATGACGACGCTGCGGCTGGCGATGGACGCCCTGACAACGCCGAAAGCACCCAGTACGGCGGCTCGGATCCCGAAGATCTCCTCGGGTTCGTGAGTTTCGACGTCCAGGGAGATACCGTCCACGTCACCCAGATCGGCGGCACCGAGGACGCCTGCGAGCGCCTGCTGGCCGAACCCGTTCGCTTTGCCTCCGGTGAAGGGCTCGCCGTCGAGATCCTCGTCCCCCGCGACGACGAACCCGTCGAAGAGGCCGCGGCATCGTTGGGGTTCGACAACCAGGGGCTCGGGCCCAGGTTCGACGGTGACCGGACGATTCGGTTCCGCCTCGAGCCCTGAAAGGGCCTGCAGTGCCACCGAACCGCCGAATGCCGACCCCCTGGCGGTGATCGGCGGGACACCGTGACAGCGGTTGGGAACTCCGTCGCCGCCTCCTCAATCCTTTTGGTGACCCGTGGAGAGAACCCCCATATGGCAGCCGTGACTCCACCCGGGCCCACACGCACCACCCTTCCCGACCGCGAGTTCGACGACCGTCTCGAGGCCGTTCGGGACCGGATCGCCGAGCACGACGTCGCCGTCGACGCCGGCGTCTGGTTCGGCGCGACGAGCATCGAGTACCTGACCGGATTCGATCACATCCAGACCGAGCGACCGGTCGTCCTCGCCGTCACCGAAGATCGAATCGAGGTGACGGTCCCGCGACTCGAGGTCGAACGCGTCGAGCCGAACCCACGCATCGACGCTGTCCACCACTATCGCGACTACCCCGGCGGAGGGCCCATCGAGGTCGCGGTGGGGATGCTCGAGGGACTCGACGTCTCGGTGATCGCCGCCGACGCCGACGGTGCACCGGGGACCATGGGCTATCAGGGGCCGTCACTCGCCGAAGCTGCACCGTTCGACCTGACCGTCGAAACCCAGGACTGGGTCAGCCGCCTGCGCTGGGAGAAAAGCGAGGCCGAACTCGCGCTCATCCGGGAGTCCGCGCGCTGGGCCAACCTGGGCCACCGCTATCTCACCGACTACACTGCCGTCGGGGAACACCCGGCAACGGTGAGCCAACGGGCCTCGATGGACGCCTCGCGGGCGATGCTCGACACCCTCGGCGATCGATACGTCGCCCGGACCCGCGGCTCCGGGCCCGTCCACGCTGGCTACATCACCGGCCCCCAGACTCGCCTACCACACGGCCACACCGCCAACCGACGCCTCGAGGCGGGCGACGTCCTCGTCACCGGGGCGTCGGCGAACGTCGACGGCTACTACTCCGAACTCGAGCGGACGATGTTCATCGGTGAGCCGAGCGACGAGCAAGAACACTACTTCGACCTGATGCTCGAGGCCCAGACCATCGCCATCGAGGCGCTCGGGCCGGGCGTGCCGATCGCCCACGTCGACGACGCCGTCGAATCCTACTTCGAGGAACAGGGCGTGAGCGACCTCGCCCAGCACCACGTCGGTCACAACATCGGCATGGGCGGACACGAACCGCCGTACATCGACGAGGGATGGGGCGACCACTGTGAGGACGACGCGACGAACTACGACCCCGAGGACCGGACGATGGCCCCCGGCCACGTCTGGACCATCGAGCCCGGCATCTACACCGACGAGTACGGCTACCGACACTCCGACACCATCGCCGTCACCGAGGATGGGATCGAGTGGCTCACGTACTTCCCGCGGGACCTCGAGTCGAATACGATCGGCCTCGAGTGAGTCGCGCCAGCGAGGCCACGATCGTGTTCCCGCCCGTGTCACCGGTGCGTGCCCGTACCGGGTCGGCAATCACCGGGAAGCGACCACAGTGAACCGTATCACCCGTCTTCGGGCGGCCTCGGCACCGGTTCGTCGGCGCCGCCATCACACACGTGCCGGTAGACGTGGGTATAGCTGCGATCGCGGCCCTCGTGGTCGACGATCGTCTCCTCAGTCACCGCCTCGGTGACCTCGTACATGTCGATGACGCCGAGGGTTTCGCCGTGGTCGGCCTCCCACCGTTCGCAATGGTACTCTGCCAGTAACTTCGCGGCGTCGTTGCTGTAACCCCCGCGGCGGATGCTGTTCATGTAGAAGCGCTGGCGGTAGGTGTCGTGCTGTTTCTGGAGTTCGTCGTGGGGCCGATCGTACGTCATCGGCCGGTCGCTAAAGACGTCCACCTCCTCGCCGGATTCGGTCACCGCCGGGAAGACGTAGTACCGATCCGTGGTTCGCGGTTCGGGGGCGAACACCCCCCAGCCGAGTGGCTGATCGATGCCCAGGCCTGAGGCCACCGTGTTGACCTCGCGGACGCCGTGAGTCTCGACCAGTGTCGCCCGAAGTTCGTCCTCGACGTGGTGCTCCAGGGTCTGGTCGTGGTGATCGTCGTGTTCGTAGGCCGCCATCCCGGCCTGCGCACCGATCGTCACGATCAGGAAGAGCATGGTGGCGACGACGGCCGCCATCGTCACGGCGTACGTCCGCTGTCGAATCTCGGGTGTGAGGATGCCATCCGATCGGGGGTCCGGAACGGCGCTCGCGGCGACGATGAGTCGGCGTCTGGCACGCTCGAGGTGGTCATCGAGGGTATCAACCCGCCTGAGGTCGAGCCAACAGCGGTCCCAGACGGGTGTCTGGACGAACAGGATGAGGCCGGCCAACGCGACGTAGGCGAACGCCCCGATACGGACGGTGAGCGCGAAGGAGAGGTGACCGCCGATGTAGAGCGTGAGAAGGGCCATCCGAACCCAGCCGCGGGTGAGCAAGAGGAGAAAGCCAAACACCATCATGTAGTACCAGAGCAGCCCACCGATGGCGAGCAGTTCCGGGAAATGCCGAACGGTATCCCCGAGGAGGTAGGTCATCTCATCGAGGCCGAGGACGAGCGGGGCGGCCTCGCCCTGTCGCCAGGTCGTGGAGACGGACTTGATCAGTCCGTTGGTGACGTACATGTAGACCAGCTGTGCGAGGACGAAGAACGTCGCCGCGCTGGCGATCTGGGTGCGAGGTACGCGCTCGCGGTGAACGGCGTCGATCGACCAGCGCTCCCCGAGGGGAAGGAAGATGGCCCAGAATGCGAGCAGCCGAAAGAGGATGTCGGCGTAGCTCAACACCAGCGGGTTGTGGTGGTCGAGTGAGATAATGAACAGAAAGGAGACGACCATCGCCAGGCGGGTCCGGTAGCCGACGAACAGCGCCACGGCGGCCAGCGCGTGCAGGACGAACAACGCGGCGATGAGTTCCGTGGACGTCGTGAGGTGGAAGATGGAGACCGCGTGGTCGGCCGACAGCTGTCGGGCGAGGTACTGTGGGACGACGCCGTTTTCGGTGTAGTAGAAGTGGAAGTTTCGCGACCTGAGGATCAGATCGGCGAAGATCAGGCTGGCGATGGCCATCCGGAACAACGCCAGGGCTCTCGAGTCGATTGCGATGCACCCCCGGAGGTATCGCCGGAGCCAACCGACGACGGCAGAGGGGCTGGGCGTGGAGGGCATCTGTCAGGTATCCCCCACCGCGAGGTGAAATAGGTTACTATGAAAATTCGTTGCGACCGTTGATCGGGTGTGTTGTCGTCCAATGACTGCAGGCGGTTCCCTCGATCGATCGCTGATCGGCACGCAGTACCAACAGCTCTCACATTTAACTATAGGATTTGAAGTTATACGCTCCACGATTCAAAGTTAACTCCTTGATGCACATGTTTCGTGGTTCTCTCGGGAGCGTGTTGCTCGAGGCCACTCGAGCCAGCCGGGAGATCGGGGTGCACACCGCTCAATAGTAGCCACCGAACGTCATTGCACACCCCCCACGAGACCATGGCTCAGAACCGGTGACAAACCGGTTCTGAGCCGACTCGCTGGGAGGGTGTGTGAATCGTTCCAATCGTTACGATAGCTGACACGCCTCCCGGAGTCAGTCGTCCGAGTCGAGTGTCTGCCAGGACCAGACGAACCGCTGGCCCGCAGTGACGTGTGTGAAGACCGCAAGGAAAACAAGCGTCCACTCGACGAGCGAGAGTCCATAGCGGACGGGGTTCGTGACGGCCGCAATCCCGACGATAACGCCGACGAGCAATAGAATATCGGCGCGGCCGAGTAGCCCGCCATAGATTCGCTCGAGGCCGATCGCTTGCGCCTGCGTTCCAAGGTATGCCGTCAGCAGGACGCCGGTGAGCGCGAGCATCCCCAACTCGTATTGCTCGACGCCGAGTGCAAGGCCGCCGAGGATCAGGACATCCCCGTATCGATCAAGGGTGTGATCGAGGAAGTCGCCGGCGTCCGACGTGGTGTCCGTTGCCCGCGCGAGCGCACCGTCGAGCACATCGAAGAAGCCGGTGAGTAAGACGAGTACGGCGGCCACGAGATACCACGACGAATCGGAGCCACCAAGCACGAGCGCATATCCAGCCCCGGCCGCAGTAACGACGGAGAAAGCCGTGATCGCGTTTGCGGAGAGACCGAGCCGGGCTGTGGCGGTGACAGCGGGTGTAATGGCCCGACTAACGAGCGGGCGAAGTTTATCGAGCGTCATCGCCGTCGGTCGCCTCCACGGTCTGAGCCCATTCGTAGGCCCAAGTATCTGTGCGCAGGGTATAAGTCACCCTGATCTCGCTTGCGCCGATAGACTCCGGTAACGTCTATTTCCCAGGGACCCGTCCTCTAAAGGGAACAGCGAGAGTTCCACGGGTCACCTGACCCGTGGTTGTTTACAAATGACCGTGTCTACGGAAATCCATTGATCGGGTAGATCTGAAAGCCAACACACACACCACTGCGGTCATCAGCATCGCCCGAGCGACCCCCGGACCCCCGCCTCCGAAGCAACCCCCTCGAGGAACCCGCAGGACTTACCTTATCACAACACACTCGAGCGCATATGACCGAGGCGACGGGTATCGTCGGGGAGTTCCTCTCGCTGAAAGCCGAGACCGACGCCGACCTGCTGGCGATGCAGTGTGGGGACTTCTACGAGTTCTTCGGCGAGGACGCCGAGTTGGTGGGCGAGGAACTCGAGTTGAAGGTGACATCGAAGTCCTCCCAGGGCCAGTCGTATCCGATGGCCGGCGTGCCGCTGAACGACCTGACGCCGTACGTGAAAGCGCTCGTCGAGCGGGGCTATCGCGTGGCTGTGGCCGACCAGTACGAGACCGACGACGGGCACGCGCGCGAGGTCGTCCGCGTCGTGACCCCGGGAACGTTCCTCGAGACGAGCGACGCGGACGCCCAGTACCTGGCAGCGGTGGTCGCAGCGGACGAACCAGCGGGAACCCACCGGAACGACGGTACGGACCCCACCTACGGCCTCGCCTTTGCCGACGTGACCACGGGCCAGTTCGTCGTCACGAGCGCCACGGGCGCCGACGACGCGATGACCGAACTGTACCGCTTCGATCCCGTCGAGGTCCTCCCGGGCCCCGAGATCCGCACCGACGACGACCTGCTCGCCGGGTTCCGCGACCGCCTCGACGCCCGGTGCTCGCTGTTCGACACCGAGGCCTTCGCCCCAAAGCGGGCCACCCACCGCGTTCGCGAGCAGTTCGGCCGGGAGACCGTCGACCGCCTCGAGCTCTCGCCCGCGACGAGAGCCGCCGCCGGTGGCGTCCTCGCCTACGTCGAGGATACCGGCGTGGGCGTCCTGGCCTCGATGACCCGCCTCCAGACCCACCGCGGAGACGACCACGTCACCCTCGACGCCACCACTCAGCGCAACCTCGAGTTGACCGAGACGATGCAGGGCGACCGCGAGGGATCACTCTTTGCGACAATCGACCACACGAAGACGAGCGCCGGTGGGCGGCTCTTGAAGGAGTGGCTCCAGCGACCCCGCCGCGCCCTCGAGACCCTCGAAACCCGACAGCGGGCAGTGGGTGCCCTCGCGAGCGCGGCCCTGGCTCGCGACGAACTCCAGGAGACGTTGGGGACCGCCTACGACCTCGAGCGGCTGGCCGCCCGGACGACCCACGGGAGCGCGGACGCTCGCGACCTGCTCGCCGTGCATGACACCCTGGCACTGCTCCCCCGGGTCGCCGACGTGGTCGATTCGACACCCGCCCTCGCGGATTCGCCGCTCTCCAGGGTGCTCGGGCAGGTCGACCACGAGGCGGCCGCCGATCTCCAGGCGAGGCTCGCTGAGGCCCTCGCTGAGGACCCACCCTCGACGGTCACCCAGGGTGGCCTGTTCGCTCACGGCTACGACGAGGAACTCGACGACCTGATCGAGCGCCACGAGGAGCTGACGACGTGGCTCGAGACGCTCGCCGACCGCGAGAAACGCCAGTACGGCCTGAGTCACGTCAGCGTCGACCGGAACAAGACCGACGGCTACTACATCCAGGTGGGGCGCTCCGTCGCCGATCAGGTGCCCGAGCACTACGAGGAGATCAAACAGTTGAAAAACTCGAAACGGTTTACCACAGCGGACCTCGAGGAGAAAGAGCGCGAGATGTTGCGCCTCGAGGAACGCCGGGGGGACCTCGAGTACGAACTGTTCGAGGCGCTTCGCGAGCGCGTGGCCGAAGCGGCAACCCTGCTCCAGGACGTCGGGCGAACGCTGGCGACGGTGGATGCCATGGCAAGTCTGGCGACCCACGCCGCCGAGAACGGCTGGATCGCTCCCGACCTCCACCGTGGAGCGACCCTCAACATCGAACAAGGACGTCACCCCGTCGTCGAGCAGACCACGGAGTTCGTGCCCAACGACGTGGCGATGGACACCGATCGAAACTTCCTGGTCGTCACCGGCCCCAACATGTCCGGGAAGTCGACGTACATGCGCCAGGTTGCCTGCATCGTGCTGCTGGCTCAGATCGGGAGTTTCGTCCCCGCCCGCGAGGCCGAGATCGGGCTCGTCGACGGAATCTTCACCCGTGTGGGGGCGCTCGACGAACTCGCTCAGGGACGGTCGACGTTCATGGTCGAGATGAGCGAACTCTCGAACATCCTCCACGCGGCCACGGACGAGTCGCTCGTGATCCTCGACGAGGTGGGTCGGGGGACGGCGACCTACGACGGCATCTCCATCGCCTGGGCCGCCACCGAGTACCTCCACAACGAGGTGCGGGCGAAGACCCTCTTTGCGACCCACTACCACGAACTGACGGGGCTGGCCGAGCACCTGCCGCGGGTGGCGAACGTCCACATCGCCGCCGACGAACGCGACGGCGACGTCACCTTCCTCCGGACCGTCCGGGACGGCCCGACAGACCGTTCGTACGGGATCCACGTGGCGGACCTCGCGGGCGTCCCGGGGCCCGTCGTCGACCGCGCACGGGACGTCCTCGACCGCCTCCGCGAGGAGCAGGCCATCGAGGCGAAGGGCGGGGGCTCGAGCGAGCCCGTCCAGACGGTGTTCGACGTCTCGAGCGGGAGCTTTCGCGGCCCGGCGAACACGGATGGTGGCGGTCCGAAATCCCCACCTGACGGTGACGGGGACGACTCGCTCGACCCCGACGCGGCCGCAGTCCTCGAGGAACTGACCGACGCGAACGTCGAGGAGACGCCGCCCGTCGAACTGATGGCACGAGTCCAGGCGTGGCAACGGAGGCTCGAGGATGAGTGACAACGAACCCGAAAGCGAGATTCAGCAACTCGACGAGGACACCGTCGCCCGAATTGCCGCGGGTGAGGTCGTCGAGCGACCCGCCTCCGCGGTCAAGGAACTCCTCGAGAACAGCCTGGACGCCGACGCGAACAGGGTCGAGGTGGCCGTCGAGGTCGGCGGCACCGAATCGATCCGGGTGACCGACGACGGCCGTGGGATGACCGAGGCCGACGTTCGGCGAGCAGTTCGCCAGCACACCACGAGCAAGATCGCCGACCTCGAGGATCTCGAGTCCGGCGTCGCCACCCTCGGCTTCCGGGGGGAGGCCCTGCACACGATCGGCTCCGTCTCGAGGATGCGGATTCGGACGCGCCCCCGCACTGATCGCGATGGTGGGGGTGACGAGAGGGGCACCGAACTCGTCTACGAGGGGGGTGACGTCGTGTCGGTCGAACCCACCGGCTGTCCGACGGGAACGACCGTGGAAGTGACCGACCTGTTTTACAATACCCCGGCGAGGCGCAAGTTCCTCAAGACCACGGCGACCGAGTTCGCCCACGTCAATCGAATCGTGACACGGTACGCCCTCGCCAATCCGGACGTGGCGATGTCGCTCGTCCACGACGGCCGGGAGATCTTCGCGACCACGGGTCAGGGAAGCCTCGAGGCGGCCGTCCTCGCGGTCTACGGTCGGGAAGTAGCCCAGTCGATGATCGAGGTCGACGCCGGTGGGGAGGAGCTCCCCGTCGGTCCCCTTGAATCGGTTTCGGGGATCGTTTCCCATCCAGAGACGAACCGGGCCACTCGGGAGTACCTCGCGACGTACGTCAACGGTCGAGCCGTCACCTCGAGTGCGATCCGCGAGGGGATCATGGACGCCTACGGCGGCCAGCTTAGTGGCGATCGGTACCCGTTCGTGGTGCTCTTTCTCGAGGTTCCCGGCGACGCCGTCGACGTCAACGTCCACCCCAGAAAGCGCGAGGTCCGCTTCGACGACGACGATGCCGTCCGCCGTGGGGTCGAATCGGCAGTCGAGGGCGCCCTGCTCGAGCACGGCTTGCTTCGGTCGCGGGCCCCGCGGGGACGGTCGGCACCCGCGGAGACGGATGTTCGACCGGGGGCCGACGAGGAGTCAGACGACCATTCGTCGAGCGCGGGGGCAAGCCCCTCGAGCCGATCCGAATCGGGATCGCGAGAGCGCACGAGAGAGACGGGCGCTGCCGACAGCCAGGCTGAAACGAAACCGACCGACAGCCAGGCTGAAACGAAAGCAACCGACAACCCAGTGGGAACGCCAGCGGGCAAGGGACAGCGCCATACCGCCACGGACGAGAGTCAGACAGGCCCACTCACTGACGAGGGTCACTCGGACGCAGCCACAGCCGACGGCGAACCAACCAGCACGACCCCACCCCGCTCGGCAGAGTCTCGAGGCGATCGGTCGCCGACAGCGGGCGGAAACAGCGGCTGGTTCGAACCTGTAGACGGGGGCACGTTCGATCCCGGGACCGAACAGCGGACCCTCGACGGGGAGACGACCACCGAGGGAGCGACCCGGACGTACGACACCCTCCCACGGCTGCGAGTACTCGGCCAGCTCCGGGACACCTTCCTCGTCTGTGAGACGCCGGACGGACTGGTCCTGATCGACCAGCACGCCGCCGACGAGCGGGTCAACTACGAGCGCCTTCGGGGGGCCTTCGCCGACGATACAACCGCCCAGGCACTGGCCGACCCCGTCACCCTCGAGTTGACCGCCATCGAGGCCGAGACGTTCGAACACTACCGCGAGGCACTCTCTCGACTGGGGTTCGCCGCTGACCGGGTGGACGACCGAACGGTCGCCGTGACGACCGTTCCCGCCGTCCTCGAGAAGACCCTCGAGCCGACCCAGTTGCGGGACGTGCTGACGTCGTTCGTCGGCGGCGATCACGAGGCCGGCGCCGAAACGGTCGAGGAACTGGCCGACGAGTTTCTCGGCGACCTCGCGTGCTATCCCTCCATCACGGGCAACACCTCGCTCACGGAGGGGTCAGTCGTCGACTTGCTCGCGGCCCTGGACGACTGCGAGAACCCGTACGCCTGTCCTCACGGTCGTCCCGTCATCGTCCAGTTCTCCTATGGCGAACTCGAGGATCGTTTCGAGCGGGATTATCCCGGCCACAGCTGAGTTCGTTCAGGCGCGACATCCCGCTTGGTGGCTGCTCGCGGGCACCGGAAACGGTACCCTCATGATCCGTCCGCCCCCTCGACTCGAGCGTGTACGTACTCGAGCTCGGCGGCGACGACGATGCCTTCGCAGCTTGCGAGAGTCGCGTGGCCGCCACCGGGATCCGCCCATTGGCACCGGGGCTGGCCCTCGCCGACGCCGTCAACCCCGACCGACTCCGCGGCCTCGCCTACACACACCGGGCGAGCGAACTGCTCGGGCACACCGACGCCTCGCTCTCGAGTGCGCGCGCCCTCCTCGAGGCCGCCGCAATCGACCGGGAGGGCTCGGTCGCCGTCCGTGGGACCGATGTCCACGGCTCGAGTGGCGTCTCGACCGCCGCGGTCGAGCGGGAATTGGGGAGCGTCCTCGTCGACCGTGGGTTTTCCGTGGACCTGGAAAACCCGGACCACGTGTGCAGGGTGGCGTTTTCGGTCGGTGACCGCCCGTCGTACGCGGCCGGTCCAGCGAGTGAGGACGGCGACGGTCTGGGCGAGCACGTTTCGGTCTGTGCCGTCGGTTGGCTCGCCGCCGAGAGCGTACGGGACTTCGGCTCGCGAGCCCCCACCGATAAGCCCTTCTTCCAGCCCGGGAGTATGGATCCGCTGCTGGCACGAGCCGTGGTCAACATGGCCAGGGCCGGGCCGGGACGTAGCCTCTTGGACCCGATGTGCGGAACAGGTGGCGTCCTCGTCGAGGGTGGCCTCGTCGGGGCGGACGTGATCGGCACGGACGCCCAGTCGAAGATGGTCGCGGGGGCACGAACGAACCTCGCGCACTTCCTCGATCGTGAGGGCCACACAGCCACCGGCAACGTCCCTGGGGACTGGTACGTCGCTCGGGGGGACGGGACCAGCCTGCCTCTCCCGGATGGCAGCGTCGACGCCGTCGTCTTCGACGCCCCCTACGGCCGCCAGTCGAAGATCGAACGGCACCGCCTCGAGGACCTCGTCTCGGGCGCGCTGTCGGAGGCGCGACGAGTGGGCGACCGCGCGGTGGTCGTGGCCGATCGCCCCTGGACGGGGGCGGCGCTGGCGGCGGGGTGGGACCTCGAGGCGACCTTCGAGCGACGTGTCCATCGGTCGTTGACGCGACACGTACTGGTACTCACCAGCTGTAGTACCAATTGAAACGAGTTACAGACCCGCACAGCGAGGCGGCTCAGAACCGGTGACAAACCGGTTCTGAGCCATGGTATCGTGAGGGTGTGTACAATGACGGCCAGTGGCGACTGTAGACCCCCCACAGCAGCGAGGTCCCGGCCGCGACCGGTCACCGAAAGCGAGCCAGGATCGAATCGCCCCCGGCCACGATCAGACCAACGGCGAACGCGCCCGTCCAGCAGGCCAATGCGAGTGATTCGTCGCCGGGCGTCTCGACGGAGAGAACCTGCCAGAGGCCCACAGCCGTGAGCCAGTGGGCGACCCCGAACCGCCAGACGTGCGTGTGTGTCAGTCGAGGGTCCTCCAGACGAACGACGGCCACCCCCAGCGCCGTTCCGGGCGCAAGCGCGAGGAGGCTTAGCGACCACGAGAGGAAGAACCCACCGTCGTCGTAGATCCCAAAGAGCGCACCCATCGGGAGGGCGACGACGATGGCACACGTCAGTACGATACCGGCGGCCTCGAGTCGGTCGGCAAGGGACATGTCTCGAGGATCGCAGGCGATCGGGAACAGCGTGGCGGTTTGGGCACCCCAAAGGAGCGACGAACGGCCGCAATATTATCGAGACCGACCAGAACGGCGCGAAAGTCCGCTTTCAGTCATCGATGACGGCCTCGAGGGTCGTCCCCGCCGGGGTCCGGACTGAGTGCAGCAGGTCGAGATACCCCGTCTCCGCGAGGGTTCGGTAAGCGTAGACGTTCCGGTCGGGGAACGCGTCCCACAGCGCGTCCTCGACGATCCCGTCCCACGCGAGCGGATGCTGGCCCCGTATTCGCCACGCCGACCGGGGGGCCAGAAACGGCGGCTCCCAGTCGCCCCCGCGCTCCGTGAACTGCCGCTCGGGTGTGTGGCGAACGAGTGAGAGCAGGCGGTCGACGGGTTCGAGGCGGCGATCGGTCACCGCCGCCCGTGCTCGAGAGACGTCGGCCACCCGCTGATAGGTGTCGACGGCGAGTTCGGCGTGGAGCCGCTTCCCCCGGCGTCGGGCGTACGGAACCGTTTCCCAGGCGCGAACGTAGGCGGGATCCCAGAGTGGCAACCACCACGCGAGGCCGGCGTCCTCGTAGCCACGCAGGTCGCCATTGGTGAACGTCGACATTCGCCCGCGCCACTCCCAGTGCTCGTAGGCGGCGGCCAGAGCCGTGAGGTTCGTGAGGGTGAGCGGGGCGCGACTCCCACAGAGCCCTCGACGGATCCGTCGGCGAGCATGGGCGGTGAACGACTCGTCCTGCCAATCCCAGAGCGTGTAGTGACGCTCGAGGACGTACTCGACGAGGGCGTCCAGCGTGGCCGCGATCGTATCTTGATCGTCGGTGTCCTCGGCGTCGACGGCTGGTCCACAGCCGATTGCCGGTCGGCCAGCGTTCCCGGTCGGACCCTCGGCAGCGTCCGTCGCCCGAAACCGCGGCAATCGCTCGCTCGGGGTCGCCACCGTGTGGCCCGGACAGTAGAGGCCGTCTTCGGGGAGCCGACCCGCCTCGAGCAATGCCCGGACCGCAGGCCAGGCGGCGAGGAACGGGAGGCCGTCGCCCCCGAACGCCCACTCGCGATAGGTGCGACAGGCATCTCCGTGGTACCACGCGCGCCAGTCATCGCGGCTGTATGGAACGAACTCCCAGCGGATTCCCAGGTTGCTCGCGATCTCACGGCTGACTTCCACGTCGGGGTGGCCCGAACGCCCGAACGTGAACGCGATCACCTCCCGTTCGCGCTCGACCAGGGCAGCCGCGAGAAGTCGGGAGTCGTACCCCCCAGAGAGTGGCAAAACGATCGGCCGTTCGCCGGCGACGGCCTCGAGGCGATCGAGCGCGGTCTCGAGACCGTTTCGGAGGCGCTCGAGGACAGGGTCGGTAGGCTGGTCATCTCGGTCGTCGATGCCTGGGCCCCCGTGGTCGTCGTCCGGCCAGTACGCCCAGTACTCCTGGCGGCGAACGCCGTCGTCGCTCACCGCAACCACTTCGCCGGGAGCCACCGCGCCGACGCCCGCCCAGATGGTCTCACCGCCAGTTACGTATCGCGTGCAGTGAAACTCCCGTTCGGTGATCGGATCTCGCGGGGCGTCGATCGCCTCTCTGAGGAGTCGTCCCCGGTCGCTACAGACCGAGCCCTCGACGTCGAACCACAGCGGGATCGACCGGGCCTGATCGGCGACGAGTATCGTCTCCCCAGCGGTCTCAATGACGGCCCCAAAGAACCCTTCGAGCGACGCCGCACAGTCGGCAACCGCATCGAGTTTCGCCTCGGGATCGCCTGACACACCGGTGACCGCACGTCCGAATCGGTCGGCGACGTCCCGGGCCTCGAGTCGACGGGCGTCGTCGAACGCCACGCCACGGACGGCGACCGACCGGTGGCGAACCCAGCCGTGGGCCATCAGCCTGACGTCCATGCTGTGGAGTCGGGAACGGTCGTACAAAGCAATGGTGGATCGGCGTGATTTGGAGGGGTCTGCGTTCGAGCGGGGTCAATCGGCCGCCTGCGCCTCGTCGACGTCGGCCCCGCGCTCGGGGTAGATATCCGCGACCTCCTCGTCGAACTTCTCGAGGATGACCCGACGTTTCTTCTTCATCGTCGGCGTCAGCATCTCGTTTTCCTCGGTGAACTCCTCGGGGACCAGCTGGAACTGCTTGATCTGCTCGTGTTTCTCGAAGCGCTCGTTGATGGCGTCGACCTCGGCCTGGACCAGCTCGTGGGCGGCCTGACTGTCGACGATCCGTTCTTCGTCCTCGAGACCCAGTTCGTCCCGCAGGTAGGCGAAATTGGGGACGATGAGCGCGCCGACGAACTTCTCGCCGTCGCCGACGACCATACACTGCTCGACGATCTGGCTCTGGGCGAAGGCGTCCTCGATGGGTGCTGGC
>Ga0207421_10000992_pt1 | contig 36863 bp, 30 predicted proteins | sample SodLakKL_010_SED_4_FD_187542 | JGI IMG/M metagenome (GOLD analysis project Ga0207421, IMG submission 187542) | Alkaline sediment microbial communities from Lake Tanatar, Kulunda Steppe, Russia - 8KL_010_SED (SPAdes) (version 2) | ecosystem: Environmental > Aquatic > Non-marine Saline and...
TCTTTTTAGGATTTGAACTCCCGGTTCACGAATAAAATTTGTTAAAATTTTATGAGTTGTTAGAATCTCTGATTCTGACTAAAATCCGGGAGTCGGGACTTTTCTTTTTTCTTCTAATAATCGAATAAATTACTAGAGAATTAATTACGGCTGGGATTAATACTATTTTATTAAACCCAGGGATCAACCATCCATCTTCATGAACTACCCTCCCTTCCGTATCCATTCTTACGTTCTCAAAATCATCTTCTGACTCAAGATTACCTCCCTTCCACCTTATGTAAGAATAAAAATCTTCAAGATGTCCCTCTTGGCCATCGTCTACCCAAGATGTGAAACGTAGAGCGTCTCGAAAATAAAATTGATCATTCACCAGATCGATATTCACCCATCCAGCAGAACCGTCTTCTGAAACAAATTTTGTTCTTATCCAGCCGTGGCCTCCCCATCTTTCACCGCGACTATCATAAAGTACGCCGAGTTCCATCCATGCAGGTATGCCAGCAGCTCTAGATAGTGAAGCATACAAGAACGATTGCTCGTCACAATCTCCAGTACCACTTTCTAGAACCTTCATTGCATGCTTCGGCAGTCCCGATCCTCCAAGCTCATATTCTATATTTTCATTAATCCAATCATAGATTGCTCGAGAAGCATCGTATATGTTATCTTCGTTTTTTATTATCTCCTCAGCTAAATTTTCTATCTTAGGATGTTCGGGCTGAATCATCCAATAATTTTGATCGTGATCGTTACGATCCTCATCTAAAGGCCACTGGTTCTTGTTATATTGTTGTTTCAACTGGGTTGATATATCATCAATGGTTCCTGATTCTTCTCCAGAATAATCCCACGAGATTGTCCTTGTTCTCACGTCATAAATTATCTGAACGGTTTCTTTCTGATTTGCCTCTAAACTCCGATTCCAAGATTTCCATTCAGAGCCGTACTTTCGAAAAATTCTAGGTTCGATGTTCCAGTACGTATCGTCTACATATTGTATATCATTTCCAGGAATATCTTCAGGTATTGCTAGAGTGAGATTGTAATAATCTAAATCTCTAGGACCTCTATTGTGAAAATCGATGGTCCTTTTGATGGAATAATCCGCTTCTTCAGGATAAACACTGCCGATGCCCCATGGCCCATAAACATAATCCATTATCGGTCCTAAAAACAATGCAGATAGTATCAAGAAAGCGATCAACAATACTATCACGGTTCGGAGAGGAGAGCGGTCTTTTCTTTTACTTCGGTTTTTTTGTGTTGGACCTCTTTCATCAACTTTACCGCGATAGCGACTTTGTCGGTCCGTCTTTCCCATGATAAAAGATACTATGTAGGCTTTATATATAATTGGGTATTCTACTAGTTTCCTTTTTTGTCTTTGACTTCTTCTATCTTCTCTTCTATAACTTCTGGGAATATCTCATTATAAAGATACAAGATCAAAAAGCTTCCATAGATGAATCCGATCAATAGAACAGCAAAGGAACTGTAAATTTGTTCGTATCCAAAGGTCCAAACAAAAGTCATCATGAATGCATGGATCCCGCCCAAGAGTAAAGCCCTGCCAAAATATCTCCAGAACTCCCCTAGAGTGCTTCCATAACCTATTATACTTCCTGTAGAAGCACCGACAAAGATGTAATTGCAAGAAATCAAAAATACGAACAAGACAGTCATGATATCTAATGACACTATCCCAGGAGGATAAATAAGCATGAGGACCATCATAGTGGCTATACCAGTTCCGAACGCAAGTCCATAAAAAGAGGTGTCATAATTCAACCTGAACGGTTTTTGAATCATCGTAAAGAGTTTTATAGTTTCCCCAAGGAGTAGAATACCAAAAGCCCACATCATATCATCTAAAGGAAGAGCACGGGGAAAAAGTCCTACAAACATCCCTACTCCTAGTCCGGCTAGTACCATGAACAAGGCTTTGTTAGCCTTGAAGTATCTCTCAAACTCGCCGAGGAAGTAGTAAAGCACGATTATTGCAGGGGTGAAAACAATCAACACCAATACGGTGGGTGGACTAATCATGAACTTTATATGATCATTAGCTAGAGAGGGATATCCTCAACAGTGTGATATTCAGGGCCTGTCTTCTTCAATATGCTTTTTTTGAGAGTTAATTGTTCCACATTCCAGGTAGTAAACTCCTCGTCCTCATATTTCTCTATGGTGCTTTTCAATTTTTCCTTGTTCCTTCCACCTTTCACCCTAGCTACGGTGATATGAGGTGAAAATTCTCTATCATCTCTCTTAAATCCTAATGGAACAAGTTCTTCTTCAACTCTATGGGCGATATCTGTTAGCAGGTCGAATTCATCGTGTTCCGAGGTTTGACTTTCTTCTGAAGACACTTCTGATCCTATCCAAACCACTTTCATAAAACCTAGATGAGGAAATGCGCCCACTCCTTTTAAATCGATCTTGAAAGGTTCATAAGGCTCTATCGCAAAATTGGTCTTCTCCACTATGTCTGGGACAATATCTTCTTCAGTATCTCCAAGAAATTTGACCGTCATGTGTAGCTGACTAGGGTCTACCATATTGAGAGGAGCACCTGTTCTCTCCAACTCGTCCATGAACTCGTGCATCTTCTCCGTTGGCTCTACATCTATCGAGATGAATCCTCTAAATGTCATGGATTCTTATCAAAAAGGCCTTTCTTAATTCTTTCGGGAGTTTTAGCTTCTGCTTTATTCATGAGAGACTTTCATGAATACCTAACATTTATATCGTAAACATACTTGCAGTGATTAAAAAGGTGTCAAAGATGTCAAGAGGAGACAGAGCAAATGATGAACTACGCCAGACCACTATAAAATCTGGCTATCTCGAGAATCCGAAGGGATCCGCACTGATAGAATCCGGGAAAACCAAGGTTATCTGTACCGTCATGGTCGAAGAGTCCCTCCCACCATGGATAAACGAGGAAGAAGCAGATCACGGTTGGCTTACCGCAAAGTACGGTATGCTACCCGGCAGTGGAGAGGAACGCATAAGAAGAGAGAGAAAGGGAGCCAAAGGCCGAACTAAGGAGATCCAAAGATTGATAGGAAGAAGTTTGAGAGCAGGCATAGACTTGAAGAAAGTAGGACCGAGGACCCTTTGGATAGATTGTGATGTTCTTCAGGCCGACGGAGGTACAAGGACCGCTTCCATCACTGGAGCTTGGGTCGCTTTAAAATTGGCTGTCCAGAAGATGATGGAAGATGAAGATATCGAGGAGGACCCGATGAAAAGACAGATAGCAGCGACCAGTGTCGGTATAGTATCAGACGAGGAAAGGCTCGATCTATGTTACGAAGACGATTTTAACGCGGATGTAGATATGAATGTAGTGATGGACGAAAAAGAAAATTTTATAGAAATTCAGGCTACCGGAGAGGAAGCCGTATTCACCAGAGAACAGCATGATAGGCTTTTAGATCTTGCTGAAAAAGGGATAAAGGAACTGATGAAGATACAGAGAAACACTTTAGAATGAGAGATCACAAGGAAATCTCAAAACTTTTGCCTTCTTTTGCCATATAATCGAACAACTTCTCATAAGTCTCGTGGGAAGAGAGCGTTTCCACATCACACAGCACTATCAATTTTCTTTTAGCCCTGGTCAAGCTGACGTTCAATCTTCTCAAATCTCTCAAAAATCCTATTACGTCGTTCTTATTACTTCTTGTGAGAGACAATATGATCAACTCTTTTTCCCTTCCCTGAAAACCATCTACCGTATCCACTTCTATTTGCTCTTGATCCATTTTTTCATTTATCAGGTCCGCCTGGTCTTTGTAGGGAGTTATTATTCCTATATCTGTGGGTTCTAATCCGACATCCAGGTACTGAGAGGCAAAATCCTCCGCGAGGACCGCCTCCCCTGGATTTTCTTTAGATGTTGAACCTGCTCTAGTGCGTTCAGACATCTCTCCCTGAGTATCCAACAAAGCTAACGGCATATTGGTATCAAGTACTTCTTTGAACTTTCCTTCTATCCCTTCTTGAATCAAATCAGATAAAGTGTGGGCCTTCACAGAAGCGTCTGCGATCAGTTCCCCGTCATAAAATTCGTCCGCAGAAAAACGCATTATCTTTTCATGCATTCTGTACTGGGTCTTCAATATGCTCTTTACCTCTTCACCATACAGGGCTATCAATCTCTCGAACATCGTTTCATCTAAACCTTCCTCCTTGGCTCTTTCATTCAAAATAGTCGGAGGAAGTTGTTTATGATCTCCGGCCATCACAAGTTTTTCCGACTTGACCGCCGGTATCAAACAGGATGGTTCAGTCGCTTGAGTTGCTTCATCTATAACACAAAGATCGAAGTCCTCCTCTTCCAACGCCTGTGAGGCAGAAGATGAATTGGTAGAACAAACCACATCGGCTCTATCTACAACTTCTCCGACAGCCTTTTTCTCGAGCTGATCGACTTTTTTGAAAAGGTCATCCACTTTTTCCTGAATCTCCAATGATTTAGCCATCTCTTTCATCTTATTAGGAGGTATACCTCTACTACCTTTACCTTTCTCAGCTAAGCTTTTTATGGCCTCATTGCTCAGACCTCTCCTCCAGCGGCCGGTGGGATAAGTATGTTCATCCTGCTCGTCTTTCAGATCTAAAGCTCTCTCCCTCAACTCCTGTGCTTTTTGATAGGTTCCGTTCTTTTCCAGTATGTAATCTAAAGTGTGCTCTCGAAGAACTGGAGTGACTCTGGCTGGATGACCGACTCTCACCACCTTTCTACCTCTGGTGACTAGATGTTCAACGAGGTTATCGACGGCGACATTAGAATCCGCACAAGCTAATATCTCTTCTCCTTTTTCGATGGCCTGCTCTATTATCTCTACAGAAGTGACCGTTTTTCCCGTACCGGGAGGACCATGTACCAGATGTAATTCTTCGGATTCAAGTGCTTTTTTGACCGCCTCTTTTTGACTTTCATTCAACTCTCTATTGCAAAAATAGACCCGCTTTACAGGCTCAAAGTGCCTCTCTTTTTCCTTCAAGAGAGTCTCTATCAACCTCCTCTTCTTCCCCTCCAAATCTTCTATCCTTTCAAGAGCATCTAACATCCTCTGGTAAGTGATATCATTGACGTAAAGATCAACCCGCACCTTATCGTACATCCAATCAGGTGGCCGATCGTCAAATGCTGCTTTTAGAGAATAACCTGTTTTTTCAATTACCGTTCCGAAAGGGTTATCATCGGAAAGAGGTTCGTTTTTACTGATCCGAACCAGATCTCCCACGCTTATCTCAGTCTCAGGAAGGCCGTCTTTTCTAACAAACTTCACCAAAAACTTGCCTCCGAGACCTGTACCGTCGTCTCTAGCCCGGGCGTTCAAGATCGCTCTTCCTTCATTTTCCCTTTCCCATCCTGAGAGCTGTTTCATCTCCCTCTCGTGTCTCTCCATCTCTTCTTCTCTCTCAAGTCCTACGAGTTCACTGAAATGCTCAATATACTCCTCGACCGAGTATTCCCGTCGAGTTATCGATTCAGGACTCCCAGGCTCTACGATACTCAGATCTTCTGGTCTTGACATGATATATGCTCTCAATCAAAGGTTGTAATTTAACTCTTATGCTTTTTCTATCTGCATGACCAGGTCGTAAAACCAAAAATTATTTTATAAATATCATCACTCCCTTTATGATGGAAAGATCGGATATAGGAAAATTCTTGTTGGGACTCGGTACCTTAGGATTAGGGGTCGAAATCGTTTTTCATTGGGATTATATATATCGACTTGGGGGTCTGGGTCTTCTAATAATGGGAGTATATCTTGTATCCTCCTCTAAAGAGGCATGGAAGGACTCGGTAAAGGATATACTCCCACTCCGACTAGGAAACCTTTTCAGATTCCCCAGATTGCCCTACTTTCAAACTGTTATAATGGTACTGCTCTTTTTAGCATCTATTTTCATGATACTTCCTTCCAGTTATGGAGGGTTGTTATTGGTATTGCTCGGTCTAGCAATTTCTCAGTTCGCTCTAAACATATCCGAGAAAAATATCAAGAGCGAGTTCAGGATAATGCTCGTATTCCAGTTTCAGGTCTTCATTTTCTTCTCAACTTTCATATATGTAAACTTTCAAAGATCTTATTTATTGAGGATAGGGTCTGAATATATCTCTTCTATCTTCCTATTTTTTGCATGGTTCGCTGAATTTTTATATCTTTATTTGAAAATTTTTAAATGAAATATTTAGTGGGAAATTGGGGGAAAATCCAATAAACTATTCCTCCTAATTAAGAGACGATGTTAGATAGATACAGAGCTATATTAGAAGGAAAGGTCGAACCTTACTACATCCAGGCAAAAAAACGCGTTGTGAGTAAAAACTATTCAGAACTCAAAGAGGAGGATCTTTGGGCAGAGATCGATGAATTCAGAAGGAAGGATGAGATCCCTCCTCTTGAATTGAAAGTTCTACTCGCTAAAAAGATGGCCAAGAGGTGTGAACTCTGTGAGCGAGGATGTGGAGTTGATAGAGAAAAAGGTGAAAAAGGATATTGTGATGTTAGCGAATCGAAGATTTCATCTGAATTCTTACATATGGGGGAGGAACGGGAACTCGTGCCCTCGCACACAATTTTCTTCGCTGGCTGTAATTTTAGATGCGTGTTCTGTCAAAACTACGAGATAAGCCAATTAAATCAGGGCAGGCCCCTCTCAGTAGAGATGCTGGCCGAGAAGATAGAATCTAGTAGAGGAAAGAATGTAAATTGGGTCGGCGGAGATCCAACACCTAATCTACCCTACATCATGGAAGTTCTACAGAAGATGAATAAACCTGTCCCGCAGATCTGGAACAGTAACATGTATCTCAGTGAAAAATCCATGAAACTCTTGAGTCAACTGATGGATGTATATCTTACAGATTTCAAATACGGAAACGACGATTGCGCTAGACAACTTTCAGAGGTGGAAGATTATACATTCGTCATTCGAAGAAACCATTTGATAGCCGAAAAAACTGGAGATCTGATCATCAGACATCTGGTTTTACCAGGGCATATCGAATGCTGTACTAAGCCTCTGCTTGAATGGATAGATTCTAATTTAGAAGATCCTAAGGTGAACATCATGACTCAATATAGACCGGTCTGGCATGCAGGCGAATATCCCAAGATAAATAGATATCTCAGCGGCGAGGAAAAGAAAGAGATAAGAAGACTCCGTGAAAAATACTCATGATAGGGAACAGAAGTATTAAAAAAGAGGTTATCAATACCGCTGTTAGCAATTAAAGGTACCTAGCGTGATAAGATGGGAAAAAAAGACGGGAAAAACGGTAAAAAGTACGCAGATTTCAATCAATGGTATAATAAGATCGTAGAAGAAGCGGGGCTGTGTGATAAAAGGTATCCAGTCAAAGGTATGAATATATGGACACCTTTCGGATGGAAACTGATGCAGAATATCGACAGAGAGACGAGGAGATTAGTGAATAACACAGGGCATCAAGAAGTAAAATTTCCTCTGCTAGTGCCTCAGAAAGAGTTCGAAAAGGAATCGGACCACATAGCCGGCTTCGAAGATGAAGTTTATTGGGTAACTAGAGCCGGGCGTAACGAATTAGATATACCTCTGCTTTTGAGACCTACCAGCGAGACCGCTATGTATCCCGTTTTTGACCTATGGATTCGGTCCCATGCTGATCTACCGCTCAAAATATATCAGATGGTGAATGTTTTCAGGTACGAGACAAAACAGACCAAGGCCTTCATGAGGATGAGAGAATTTCATTTCTTTGAAGCCCACACTTGCCACGCCACCGAAGAAGGGGCCGAGGCGCAGATAAAAGAAGATCTAGAGATCATGGAGGAACTCTCTAAAAAGATCTGTATGCCGTATCTTGCGCTTGTAAGAACAGATTGGGATAAGTTTCCGGGAGCTGATTATACCGTCGGGGCGGATGCTTTGATGCCAACGGGCAGGACCCTGCAGATGGCCGGAATACATCAATATAAGACCAATTTTTCAAAGGCCTATGATATCACCTTTGAGGATGAAGATGGAGATCATAAGAACGTTCATCAAACCACCTACGGCATGGCGGAGAGGTTGGTCGGAGCGATAGCAGCCATACATGGAGACGACAAAGGATTGGTCCTTCCGCCGGAGATAGCTCCTATCCAAGTCAGGATCATACCGATAATCTACGGTGACGAAGAAAAAGTACTTGAGTATTGTCAAGATATCAAAGAAAGATTAGAAAAAATAGATATAGACGTCGATATAGATGACAGTGAAGAAAGGCCTGGGAGTAAATTTTACGAAGCCGAGTTGAAGGGGATACCGATTCGCTTAGACATAGGAAGTGACGAGTTGGAAGAACAAAAGGTCACCCTGGTAAGAAGAGATACGGGTGGAAAACGGAGTGTGAATAAAGAAGAAATTGTAGATGAGATCACTTCGACTTTCGAAAATATTCAGGAAGATATGTATGAAAGAGCAAAAGAGGAATTAGAAGATAATATAGAAGATATTGAGGAACTCTCTGAAATCAAGGAAGAGAAGATATACCGTGGAGGATGGTGCGAAAAAGAGAGTTGCGGTAAAGAAATCGAAGATATAACGGGAAGAGACATACTAGGGACTCTCTATGAGGGAGAGGAGTACGAAGGTAAATGCATCAACTGCGAAGAAAAAACCGATACCCTAGTCTATATAAGCAATACACACTAAAAACCAAAATTTTTCTTTCTATCCTTCAATCGAATAAAGTAGATAACCTACTATACCGAATGCGATCATCACCACTGATACTGCATAGACTCCTATATCTGTCCAGGTCCCGTGAAGAAACGACCACGAAACGTAGAACGCCAAACCGGATCCCACCAGTAAGGCATAAAATAGACTCAAGATGCTCCGTCCGTTCTCTGTCTGGTCGTTCACTGCCATGAAGAGGGATAGAAAAAGGGGTTTATTAATATGTTTTGCCGTGCATCAGTCTTCAAAATGAGATTCCCCGAACGGTTCCGGGTTTAGACCTTTTCTCTCCCTGATATTTTTGACTATCTCTGGTTGTAGACTTTCAGGCACCTTTTCGAATCCCGCATGTTCTGTAGACCAAAGTGCTTTTCCTCCTGTAGCGCTTCTGATATCTCCAGAAAATCCGAACATCTCTGAAACGGGACATTTAGCAACGATATGAGAATCGCTTCCTTCCTGATTCATGTCTATAACCTCGCCTCTCCTCTGCTGTATCTCAACGTTGACGTTCCCCATGAGATCAGACGGTACGTCGATGAAAACTTTCTGTTTAGGCTCGAGCAGGATCCTACCAGCTTGACATAGTGCTCCTGATATTGCATTTTTAACTGCAGGTATCACCTGAGCGGGGCCACGATGGATCGTATCCTCATGCAGCTTCGCATTGACCAACTTTATCTTTACACCCTTCAAAGGCTCTCTAGCCAGGGGACCTTCATCGCAGAGTTCCTCAAATCCCTGCTCGATCAATTCCATAGTCTCGTTCAAATACTGTATACCTTTAGTCATGTTCAAAAGGACGTTGTCTTCAGTGAAGTTCACAAAATTCTTGGTCTCCTCTTTATCCATGCCTAACTCTCTTAGATCTTTAGCAAGTTCTGTCTTGTTCTTTATCTTACCATGCACCGAGATATCTCCTTCATCGATCGCTTTTACGACTTCTTCTTCGAGTGGTTCAACATCGAAATAGAATCTATTATGTCTATTGGGAGATATCCCCATGAATGTTCCACCTTGGCCCTCGATAGCTTCCCTGTAAACCACTATAGGTTCTGAAGATACGATAGGTACTCCATGTTCCTCTTGGATTCTGTGTTCTGTGATCTCTAAATGTAATTCTCCCATCCCCGAGATCAGATGCTCACCGGTCTCTTGGTCGATCTCGATATCGATAGACGGATCGGCCTTAGCTACCGACCTGAGAACTTCGATCAGCTTGGGAAGATCTGATGTGTTTTTTGCCTCGATAGCTTTAGTGACCACGGGTTCGGAGAAGTGCTTCATCTCTTCGAAGGGCACTACATCGTCTACAGAGGCGACAGTTGAACCAGCGATCGCATCTCTCAAACCGCCTACCGCAACCACATTTCCCGCTTTTATCTCATCGACAGGTATCCTGTCCGCCCCTACACTCAGTGAGACTTGCTGTACTCTATTCGTACCGGGCTGATCATCGATATACAGCTCCATGCCGTCTTCTATCTTACCGCCGAAGAGTCTTCCAACAGATATCTCACCAGCATGTTCATCCATCAAAATCTTAGTTACCATCATGGCTGTAGGACCCTCTTCAGAGCAGTTGATCATGGTCTGACCGACTTCACTCTCTTCATCACCTCTCCATATGTGCGGTATCCTGTATTCTTGAGCTGTGATCGGGTCTGGCATATGTCTGATAACCTGATTCAAAAGGACCTCATGAAGCGGAGCTTTCTTCAATAGCTCACGTTCTTTCTCCTTACCTCCTTCAAGGTGTTCATAGATCTCTTTGAATGTGATACCTCTCTTTTCCATGAAAGGTACTGAGATAGCCCAGTTCTGTAAAGCGGATCCAAAGGCAACGTTCCCATCTTCTACGTTCAATCCCCATTCGTCTTTGAATTCTTCAGGGGCGTTATTTTTTATCAGTTCATCGACATTCCTTATTATCTCATGGAACCGCTGCTGCATCTCTTCTGGATTGACGTTCAACTCTTTTATCAACCGATCGACCTTGTTTATAAAAAGGATAGGTTTTACCTTTTCTTTCATAGCCTGTCTGATAACGGTTTCTGTCTGCGGCATCACGCCTTCTACCGCACAAACAACAATGATTACACCGTCTACTGCTCTCATCGCCCTGGTAACGTCTCCACCAAAATCAACGTGGCCAGGGGTATCTACAAGATTGATCAAAAATTCCTCATCTTCATAATTGTGGACCATCGAAACGTTTGCAGAATCTATCGTGATTCCCCTTTCCTGTTCTTGTTCGTCAAAATCGAGCATCAATTGTTTGCCTGCCAATTCTTCCGACATCATACCCGCACCAGCGATCAGATTATCGCTGAGGGTGGTCTTCCCATGGTCGATGTGTGCAGCAGTACCTATATTACGTATCTGCCTCGGTTTTTCCATCAATTTTCTAGCTTTTTGTACGTTCTTCTCCTTTCTACCCATAAAAATCACCAATAATATATAATGTATTAAGTGGTTTTCTGTTTCATCTAGCCGAAGCCGCCATCCTTTCGGTCTCTTCCTTTTTAGAAACACCGAAACTGTTTCTGTCCTTTCTAGATGCCATGATAAGTTCTTCCGCTAGACAAGTAGAGATATCTTTTTTATTCTTATAAGACGCTTTGACCGCGCCTTGAGTGATCTTCGAAAGTGCGAGAGAAATTCTTCTGCAGGGAGAAACGTCCACAGCTTTCGGTACTGAGATACCACCATATGTTATCTGGGTGGTTTCTTCCCTCGGGGCGCTGTTTTCAATCGCATCTACCAACACTTGGACCGGATTTTTTTCGGTTCTTTCGTTAACGATATCAAGCGCATCTCTAACCACGTTATAAGCTTTGAGTTTCTTACCAGTGAAATCTTCAGTTCTCATCATATTATTTATCAGCCTTTCTATGATACTGACCTCCTCTTTCTTAAATCTCTTATTAGCATGAGTCCCTCCACTGTGAGGGAGAAGGATAGGCAGGAGATCTATATATTTCTCTAATCCAGGATCATCCACTTCTACTTCCTTCATATCATATTTGCCAAACAAAAGAGGCATGTCGAGTGATTCATACAATTTTTCCTTATCGCTTTTAACAATTTCCTGTTCTTCAGTTCCTTCTTCAGCCATATTTTTTCACCATCTCATCCCATCACATCATCTCAGGGGCTTCTCTTTTCTACCGGCGATCAATTCTGATAAAGCAACTCGGTTGACTTTAACCACTTTATACCTCACACCGGGAATATCGCCCTTAGCTTTCCCTCTCATCCCTCCTATACCTTCTATGAGCACTTCGTCGTGCTCATCTATGTAACTTATAGCCCCCTCTCCAGGAGCGAATGCAGTTACCTGCCTACCATTTTTAATCAGCTGAACTTTGACACATTTTCGGATAGCGGAATTGGGTTGTTTTGCTTCTATACCGACCTTTTCCAGGACGATACCTTTGCCCTGTGGAGCTCCTTCAAGTGGATCAGTCCTTTCTCTCAGACCCAACTCTCTTTTCTTGTAATCTTTATCGCTCCATCTGAACTTCTGACGATTCTTTTTTAATTTTCGTGCTGCATTCAATCCATTAGCCACTTTGCTCAACTCCTTAAAGTGATTGTGGTTAAATTGATGAATAGGGGTGGGGTATAAAACTTTTGCTCTTTAGGGCCTCATAAATCAGATCAAGATAGGATGTCTGACTTTCATGTCCTCCTCGTACTCGTCTAGAGCTTCCATCAATACTGCGATCAAACCATCTAGGAATATCATCGCCGTATCTTCGAATATCGTTCCAAGAGGAGCGAGCCTTTCATTCTTATCGCTATCAAAACCTTCAAGAGAAATCACTACATCACCTAGTTCCGCGAGAGGGGATTCTGGACTCGCGGTCAAAACTATTATATGTGATTCTTTTACACGATCTTCAACTATCTCAGCTGCCTGTATCGCAGTTTGAGTCTCGCCCGTTTTAGAGACGAAAAAGACACAATCCCCCGGTTTGACCGCCGGTGTGATAGTTTCTCCGATGAAAAAAGAATCTAAACCGAGCTGCATCAGCCGCATCGCAAATGTTCTTCCAACTAGGCCAGATCTGCCTGAACCATAAACAAAAATGTTATTAGCAGATGTCAACAATTCTACAGTTTTCTCTATACTTTCACAATTCAGGTTATCAAACGAGTACTCTATCGACTCCAAGATATAATTCACTGCTTCGACCAATCTCTTATTCATCTTCTCGCCTCAATTCTTTGCCTATCTCACGAGTATATATCCTCTCAAAAATAACTTTCATGTACATCGCATCATGTTCTTTGAGTGGGGAAGTCGAAATCACAGTGACGTTTTCATCGGTACTGATTAGATAGTAGACCAAATCTTCAAATTGGAGATCACCTCTTTTGATAGGGGTCATTCTACATTCGTCTCTCCTTCTCTTTTCTACCCCAGAGAATGTGATATAATATTCATCTGAAACGAATTTTTTGCACAGCTCAAAAATTTCCGCGAAGTCCTCCTCGTCCTCTAAAAGATATTCCTCCTCAGACTTTATATGAGCAAAATTTATCACCGGTACTGTCCCTGACACCTGGCTACACACTTCTAAAGTCTCGTCTAGATTCCCATAAACGTCCTCACCGGTTTGTGTCTCAAGACCTATCTTCATCTCGGTTTCACAATTTTCGGAGATCCAATCCCTTAGTACTCTTAGATTTTCAACAGCTGAACTTTCAAGATAATCTTCGGACTGATCTTCTTTTCTAAGACCAAGATGTGTTATGATTGTGTCCGCTTCAATCTGATCGGCCATCACAGCTCCGTATTTGAAGGCTCTTTTCGATTTCTCTAACGGTTCGGAATCTTTCTCGCTTAACTCGATGTAGTAAGGTGTATGAAGAGACATCTTCACGTCCAATTCTTTACTCAATCTGGCCAGACGTGAAAATTTAAAGAACTCTTCCGCAACACCACCTGTTATGGAATGCAGCATATCTCCCCTTTCGAGTTCTTTTTCCAAGTCCTCAACAAATATCTCTCTATACTCTCTCCCTTTATTCACTCCTATGACGAATTTTCCAGGGACTTCTTTAGCTTTCAACCCAACTTCTTCCTCCTCGACAGGTCGGGTTCTCACTTTGGGTCTTAAAAATTGGACCTCGAATGCATTGAGCCCGAGTTTGTGAACATCTTTGATCCCGTCTTCCAGTGTTCTTCCTTTACAGGAGAGTGGGATGCCGCTTGGACCGAAACGTATCATATTTTTCTTTCCTCCCGAGGGCTAAAATCCATCATGCCCCACCTGATTGAGAAATGCCATATTTAAAATTAATCATCATGAGACAACTTTTTCCTTTCAGTTTCGCCACTTCTCTATAACTTCTTCACTCGCAACTATCTCTGCCCCGTACACTTCCTCCATGTACTCTAAGGCAGATTCTTTTTTTTCTGAATTCATCGAAGCAGTGCAATCTCTAACCACCTTGATATCATAATCCCTATAGAAAGCTCCGGCAGCGGTGTTCTGTACACATATATCTGTTGTCACACCAGTTAGAATAACTCTTTCTATCTGGTGTTGCCTGAGCGTCAATTCTAAGTCGGTTTTATAGAAAGAATCGTAGAATCTTTTCGGAAGTTTTCGATTGGCTAAACCCTCCAACTCGGGTATTGTCTCAGCTCCCTTTTCATCCTCCATAGCGTGGGGTCCCCAATGTTTGATCTCGGGATCATCCTCCTGGTGTCGGTCTTGAACGAAAACTTTTAGAATATCATTTTCACTAGCTTTTTCAAGAAAAAATCTTATATCCGGTACTATAGCTTGCGCGGACTCATTGCCGAGCTTTCCGGTCACAAAATCGTTTATCATATCTATTACGACAACGGCTTCTTTTTTAGCGATACTATCACAAGATTAGTTTAGAGTCTATCGTTAATTAACTTTTTTGAAATAATCCGATCATTTTCATTCGGTCGTAAGGTGAACCTAACATCTTAATAGACATCTTCTCTAAAATATAATAAAGATTATATGCTTAGGCAATAATCGGAATATTCTTAACTTGGTTTTCCATTACAGAAGTCTATCGAGGTTATATTTAATGAGCAGCGAAAAACTCACCGAAAACGCTAAAAAAATTCTTAAAGAGAGATACTTGAAAAGAGATAGAGAAGGAAACGTCGTTGAAAGTCCTGAAGAGATGTTCGAAAGGGTCGCATCGGCTGTGGCGAAAGTTAACGAAGAGTACGATGATGATAGAACTGCAGAAGAGGAAGAAAAGGAATTTTTTGATGCTTTGAGCAATCTAGATTTTATCCCTAACTCTCCTACCTTGATGAATGCAGGATTGGAGTTGGGACAGTTGAGTGCCTGTTTTGTGTTATCACCTCAAGATAACATGGAGAGTATATTTCAGCAGGTGAAAAATGCCGCCAAGATATTTCAGTCAGGAGGCGGCGTTGGATATACCTTCTCGAGATTGAGACCGAGGGGCGATACGGTCAAATCTACAGGGGGCGTAGCCAGCGGACCTGTTTCTTTCATGAAGGTTTACGACGAGATGTGTAATACTATCAAGCAGGGTGGAAGAAGGAGAGGCGCCCAGATGGGAGTTTTGTCAGTCCAGCATCCAGACATAGAGGAATTCATCGAGGCTAAGGATGAAGAGGGAGAGCTGGAAAATTTCAATATCTCCGTAGCTCTGACAGAGGATTTTATGGAGGCCGTGCGTAAAGGAGAAGAATATGACTTGATAAATCCAAGGAATGAAGAAGTAGAAGGTCAACTCGATGCGGAGGAGATCTACGACAAGATAGTTAACCAGGCTTGGAAGAACGGCGAACCCGGCATACTTTTCCTTGACAGGGTAAATGAGGACAATCCCTTCGACTTAGAAGAAAATCCGGAGCATTATATTGATGCAACTAATCCATGCGTGACAGGAGACACGTTAATAAGTACAAAAGAAGGCGTTTTCAGTGCAGAGGAACTCTGTGAAAATGGCGAAGATTTAGATATCGTGGTAGACGGACGACTGAGCGAAGAAAGAATCAGAGGAGCGTCAGAGGTTTATAAAACCGGTGAAAAAGATGTCTTTAATTTGAAAACGAAAGAAGGATATGAGATAAGATTAACAGCAGATCATCGTGTAATGACTTCAAATGGATGGAAAAAAGTGGAAGAGCTTGAAGTAGATGACAAAGTAAATATAATCAATCGGGAAACCAGATTTGGCAATGGAGGGTCTTTAAAAGAGGGTCTGGTTCTCGGATGGATAGTCGGCGATGGGCAAATTAAAGATTCCGAGAAAAGAGTCACTTTACATTTCTATGATAAAGACACTACTATATCAGATAAATATGCTGAATACGTAAACAGTATAATCCGTGAACCTAGAGGTAACGGAGATTACGAAGTCGGAGTCCAAGAAATAGAACGAGGTGAAAATTGCGTTAAAGAACAGAGAGTTAGGTCAGCTAGATTGTACGAGATAACTGAAAAATATGGACTAAATGAAAAAAAATTACAGGTTCCTGATGATTTGTTCCGAAACGGCAAAAAAACAGCAAAGGGCTTCTTGAGAGGTCTTTTTACTGCAGATGGCAGCGTTCAAGGTAATATAGAAAAAGGAGTTTCTGTGAGATTATCTAGCTCCGAATTAAACCTATTAAATGAAGTTCAACAACTCCTTTTAGGGTTCGGTATAAAGAGCAAAATCTACGAAGAAAGGAGAAAAGAAGGAAAAAGAGAGCTACCTGATAGTAATAACGGAACTAAAAAGTATCACGTTAGATCCCAACACGATTTGGTTATAAGTAAGGATAACCTTAGGTTATTCAGAGATAAAATCGGATTTGTTAGAGAAGATAAAAACGAAAAACTTGAAGAATTACTCGATGAGTATGAAAGAGGGCCCTATTCAGAAAAGCATCAGGCTACAGTTGATTCTATCGAATATGATAGCCATGAGGCTGTTTACGATCTGACTGAACCTGTTACAAATTCTTTCGTAGCAAACGGTTTTGTTGTCCACAACTGTGGTGAGCAGCCATTGGAGGACTTCGAAGCCTGCAACCTAGGCCATATCAATCTATCTCACGCTGTCGAAGACGGCGAAGTCGACTGGGACCATCTGGAAAAAATGGTGGATCTCTCAGTTCGATTTTTAGACAATGTTATAGACGCATCCGATTTTCCGAATGTGACAGGTTATGAGAGAGAAGATGACGCTATCAGAAAAAAAGTGAACGAGAACAGGAAGATAGGATTGGGGGTCATGGGATGGCACAATATGCTGATGCAGCTCGAGATACCTTATGACAGCGAAGAGGCGATAGATAAAGCTCATGAAGTGATGGATTTTATCCAACAGAAGAGCAAGGAGGTAAGTAAAAGAATCGCAGAGAACCGTGGAGAATTCCCCAATTGGGATGAATCCGAATACGAAGAATCCATGAGAAACGCAACGACCACTACCATAGCCCCTACGGGAACGACGAGCATGATAGCTAACACCAGCGGAGGCATTGAGCCTGTCTTTGCGGTATCCTACATCAAGAATGTTTTGGATGGAGAATCCATGGTCATGCCCGATCCCATCTTCGAAGATTTCGCAAAAGAGAACGGATTCTACAGCGATGAGCTCATGGAAAAAATAGCCAAACAGGGCTCTGTAACCAATATCGAAGAGGTTCCAGAAGATATCAAACCTTTATTCAAGACCGCATTGGAGATCTCCCCTGAATGGCACATCCGGATGCAGGCCGCCTTTCAGGAATATGTTGATAACGCCATTTCGAAAACGGTCAATTTTCCCAACGATGCTTCCAAAGAAGATATAAAAGAAGTTTATGATCTAGCCTATGACCTGAAATGTAAAGGGGTCACTGTATATAGAAGTGGGTCTAGACAGGAACAGGTAATGGAAGTCGAAGGTGAAAAAGAGGAAAAAGAGACTTTTGAACGAAGACCAAGAGAAAGACCTACGACTGTCGAGGGGACGACTCAGAAGATAAATACGGGTTACGGCGGTCTTTATGTGACTATAAATGAAGATGAATACGGGCTGTTTGAAGTCTTTTCTCAGATTGGAAGGGCCGGAGGATTTACTCAATCTTTCACTGAGTCATTGGCGAGGCTGATCTCACTCTGTCTGAGATCTGGGATACCTACAGAAGAGATTATCGATCAATTAGAAGGCATCAGGTCGCCCGAAATCGCCTTTGAAGAGGGTGAGAAGATACTCTCGATACCTGATGCGATGGCTAAAGCTTTGAAATGGCACAGAGAAGGCAAAAAACGTACCGAACAAGCCCAACTCCCGACAGAAGAAGGTAGTTCTAAATCCTCGGTAGAGAAGATGGTATCTCAAGGGATAAATCCTGCGTGCCCCGACTGCGGAGCCATGCTAACGCTCTCTGAAGGCTGTGTCACATGTCCAAACTGTGGATACAGCCAATGTTGATAAAACAGGTGAACATCAAACCTTTCTTAATCTTTTCTGATCTTGGTGTCAAAAATTAGAAATAGTTCTTCTTTATAGGGGTGAAACGATGGTAAGATGGAAAAGAGAAAAACAAGAGTTATAATAATGGGCGCAGCAGGAAGAGATTTCCACAATTTTAATACTGCTTTCAAAGATAATGATGAGTTCGAAGTGGTTGCATTTACTGCAACGCAAATCCCTGATATAGAAGGAAGAAGATATCCTCCGGCACTTGCTGGAAATTCTTATCCAGAAGGCGTACCGATAATACCTGAAGATAAATTGGTAGAAACCATAGAAGAGGAAAGGATAGACGAAGTCGTATTTGCTTATAGCGATGTGAAGCATGAGTACGTGATGCACAAGGCTTCGAAGGTTATCGCCGCCGGAGCAGATTTTGTGCTTCTGGGAAATGACGACACAATGTTAAAAGCTAGGATACCGGTTATATCTATCTGTGCCGGCAGGACGGGAGCCGGAAAAAGTCAAACTACGCGGGCTATTTGTGAGTACCTTAACGAGAAGGGTACCAATCTCGTCACAGTCAGACATCCTATGCCCTATGGAGACCTAGAAAAGCAAGCGGTCCAACGGTTCGAAGATTATGAAGATCTCGACGAGCACGAAACTACGATCGAAGAGAGAGAAGAATATGAGCCGTACATCGACAAAGGCATGGTGATCTACGCGGGCGTTGATTACGGAGCGATATTGAGAGAAGCTGAAGAAGAAGGCGACATCCTGGTATGGGATGGAGGAAACAACGACACTCCGTTCTACAGGTCGGACTTGCACTTCGTGGTGTTGGATCCCCACAGGGTAGGACATGAGACAACTTACCATCCTGGTGAAGTCAACTTGAACATGGCTGATGTTTGTATCATAAATAAATGCGATACTTCAGAGGAAGAAGATATCTCACAGCTTGAAGACAACATCAAAGATGTAAATCCAGATGCCGAAATACTCCGAGCAAACTCCCCTATTAAAGTTACCGATCCAGACAGGATCAAAGGGAAGAAGGTCCTGGTCATAGAAGATGGACCCACACTGACCCATGGAGAGATGTCTTTCGGCGCGGGAAAACTGGGGGCGGATAAATATGGCGCTGCTGAAATAGTGGATCCAAGGGAGTATGCAGTTGGTTCTATCAAAGAAGCCTACGAGAACTATCCACATATGGGAAAAGTACTGCCCGCGATGGGATACTCCGACGAACAGATAGAAGATCTACAAAAAACGATAGAGAACTCGAACTGCGACGTGGTCGTCTCTGGAACACCGATAGATATAACTAGAGTGCTTGATACGAAAAAACCTATAGCACATGTCAAGTACGAACTTGAAGTGCAGGAAGAAAGTAAATTGAAAAATATACTTGATGATTTCAAAGATACGTACTGTTGAGAACACCTTTCCAACTCCTTTCTCTTTCTTTAGAAAGGCTTAAAAACTCTCTCTCACATATCTAAAAACAGATGGATGTAGACTTAGCGGATGACGAGCATTTCGTACAGTCTAGTAAGATCTGCGCTAGATGCAGAGGGGCGAAAAATCTTTGCGGTAGAGAGCGCTGTCCAGTTGTAGTTAAATATTATCATCGTATGGAATCTAGGCCGATGATCCAAGATAAAGATATCTCCGGCTCTTCTCCTCCAGGAGTCTTTGTAGGAAGATTTGGCTATCCAAAAGTCGATGTCGGACCTCTAGTTCCTCCTTTCCACGGAGATACACGTGAATTAGATACACCGGAAAAGTGGGTCGGGCGGGAGATAGATGATATAGTTAGCTCTAGAACAAAGCTCATCAGAGGTAAACATCCTGTGAGAGTGGACAAGTTAGAAGAAACGGACAGATTGATAGATTTCACCCGACAGATGGCTCTTGCCAAAGAACCAGCAGAAGTGGAAGCTTTTTTCAAGAAAAAACCAGGTGGAAAGATAACCGTCTCGGACTCCGTCCAACCTTACGGTCCGTCTGGACCGCTAGAAAAATTGGATCTGGGTACGATAAAATTCGACAAAAGTTTGGATAAAGTCCATTTCGATACAGATCTGAAGGCTACGAAAGGAGTTATGAATCTATATGAAAACGATATTCTCATTTCGAAAATACAGAGGGCTTTCAGTGTGGGCGCTTTTGGGTTGAAAAACAATAGGAAGTTCGTACCCACTAGATGGAGTATCACGGCTGTAGACGACACCGTCGGAAAAAACCTTAGAGAGAAAGTGAAAGACTATAGACCCATCGATGAATACAGAGTATACGAAACATGGGAACTTGACAATAGATGGGAGATATTGATGCTTCCAAGAACTTGGATCTATGAGCTAGTGGAAGCATGGTATCCAGAAACTGCATGGAATCCCCATGGAAACAATATCGCGATAATATCCAGTCACGAAAAGTACGAAGGACGTTCAGATTATGCCGAGATAGGAGGATGTTTTTATGCGGCTAGATTGGCGATAGCTGAAAAACTCTCGCAAGAGAAAAGACAGGCTGGAGCGGTGATACTGAGAGAAACGCATCCAGGATATATAATGCCAGTGGGAGTATGGAATGTTAGAGAACATGTGAGAGACGCCCTGAGAAAAGAACCAAAGACTTTTGAGGATCTAAAAGATGCCCTGTTTTACATATCTACACGACTGGATATAAAGATAGATACCTGGAAAAAATACAGTGAAGTTCTTAAGGATTCGCTCTACCAGACCCGTTTGAGTGATTTTGGGATAGGAGGGATTGGTAAATCCGAGTCCAAAGAAAAAGATTTCGAGTTTGGAGGTGATAGACATTGGAATTAGGATTTAAGAAGGTCGAGATAGAAGGATTAAAAATAAACTCAGTAAGTTGTAAAACAGCACTGTCAATATCTCGGTTAGAATCAGACTATGCATTGAATCCTTATCGAGGATGTTCTCATGGGTGCAGGTACTGTTACAGCCCCTGTGTTCTGAGAGAGCAACGTACATGGGGAGAATTTTTAGATGTTAAGAGGAACATACCTAAAGTTCTATCAAAAGAATTGAAAAAGAAGAAAAAAGGGTTTGTTCGTATAGGAAGTGTTACTGACCCATATCAGGAAGCTGAAGAAAAATTTGAGTTGACTCGAAGATGCCTAGAGCAGCTATCACGACATGATTTCCCTGTTCTAATCCAGACTAAATCCGGGTTGGTCAAGAGAGATATCGACCTCTTCAAAGAAATGGATTCGGACATAGGTTTTACAATCGCATCATTGGACGAAAACTTCAGAGAGAAATTTGAGCCGAAGGCGCCCCCTGTCTCGGAAAGATTGTCCGCAATAAGAGAGTTAAGAGAAGAAGGACTTGATCTGTGGGTGTTCATAGGTCCTTTATTCCCATACCTGAACGACGGGAGGGAGGATCTGCTCAGACTGAAGAAGACTTTACAATCACTAGATATAGAGGATATATATCTAGATAAATTGAACATGAGAGAAAGGGTTTGGGAAAACATAAAACCTATGCTTGAACATGATATGCAGACAAAATACAGAAATATATATTTTGATGGAGATGATTATTTCAAGAACAAAAAGAAAATGTATAATTCTATCGGTAAGACCGTATTCTAAGTTCGGACGAATTTCGTAAAAGATTTATATAATCCAAGAAGATAACCTTTATGGGAGATTATGTTCAAGAGAAAAGAACTGGAAGAAAAATTGAAGTCATATCAGGAGAACATGAAGAAACTCAAAGGACAATTGAAGATGTTAAAAAATAAAAATAAAGAACTTCAAAATGAAAAAAGGGACCTTTTAAAAGAGAAAAAAATATTTTGGATAAACACGGAAACCAGCTCAAGAATTTGATCGAAAGGATGAGCGAAAGAGAAGAAGGAGAACTTTCTGAAGATTCTGAGGAACTAGTTGAAAGATTGGAGGCAGAAATTTTCGATCTAAAAAAGGAAGTCGACGAGTTGAATAAAGAAAACGAAGAATTGATCGAAGAATTGAATGAATATGAAGCTGAAGATGATTATGCTCTGCGTTCTGACAAAAGCACTATTATCCCGAATAGGTCCGAGATAAACGGTGGGATAAAGTGCAAGAACGACATCGAGATCGGAAATTCAACCGTAGTACACGGACCTGTAGAATCCTCAGGAGATATGAAAGTGGGGGATGATGTTAAGATAGAGGGAGATGCGAAGTCAAAATCCGGTGAAGTCAATATAGGTGCAAGAACAGAGATACAGGGTAAATTAAGGGGACCAATAATCAATTTGGGAGAAGAAAGTACGGCAAAAAATATCGAATCTTTTGGTGAAGTCGTTCTAGGTGAAAATGTGGTGGTCTCAGACGTAATAGCTGTTGGGAACGTTAAGATGATGAAAGGAGCAAAAGCTGAGGGAAAACTTAAGTACGGTGGAGATTTCGACGGAGCGGAAGGTATATCCATAGATGAATCAGTCATGCCCCTTTCCAAAGAAGATATAGAAAAAGAGTTAAAAGAAAAAACACTCTCTGAAGATTAGAAGAAATCACTCATCTTATCTCTCCTAAAAATATCGATCTCGCTAACAGTAGTGCTGCTTTCCTGACTAATCGCAAAGAGCACGGCTTCCGCAATCTCTTCTGGATCCATAACTTCCTCTTGATCGAACTTCTCTTTATACTTTTTTCCTCTTTTATCTTTTATATCTGTTCTGACCTCAGAGGGATTTATCAATGTAACTGCAACTCCTGATTCTCCTACGATACTTTCTATGCTGTGGGCGAACCCTTTTGTCCACCACTTTGATGCCGCATAGATAGGATTGAAGGACCGGGGGTGATTAGCATCGAAACTTCCTATGAAAATCAAGTTACCTTTGGAATCTTTAACATGTGGTATAGCCTCTTTAGTGAAGAAAAAAACACCGTCACAGTTAGTTTTCATCACATCTCTGTAGTCCTCAGTTGAAAAATCCTCTATCTTCCCGTACCTGATTATCCCTGCATTATTTATCAATATATCTAACCTGCCAAATCTATTTACAGTCTTCTTAACGGCTTTTTTCACTTGTTTTTCATCTCTAACATCAGTAGGTAAAAACAAAGTTTCGATATGATGTTTATCTTCTAAAATCTCTGAGAGCTTCTTGAGCTTTTCCTCTCTTCTAGCGACCAAACATAGATCTATATTTTCTTCAGCCAATCTCTTACAAACGGCCCTTCCTATCCCAGAACTCGCTCCGGTTACGATAGCAATTTTTCCATCCAAACGATCATAATCCATCTCGTACTCACCTCTTAATTTTTATTTATATAGAATCTATCTTTTTAAGTTCTTCTTCTAAATCGTTCAATTCTCTTCTATCTAAGGAATAAAGCGGTCTTCTTAGATCTCCAAAATCGTAGCCTTTAACTTTCAAGGCTCCCTTTACAGCAGACATCGGTGGATAATTTTCAAAAATATTTTTAATCTCTAACACTATTCTTTGTTTTTCTTTCGCACCCTCTATATTTTCCCTCTTGTATTTATTATAAATATCAACTACAAGCTTTGGAAAGGCATTTCCTACCGCTGTCACGACACCATCTCCACCTAAAGAGAGATAGGAAAATATAAGGGAATCATTGCCTCCAAAAAAGACAAAATCTTCTCGCCTATTTTTGACCTCCGATAGTGTTCTATAAAACCACTCAATATCTCCTGAGCTGTCTTTCAGTCCGATCAGATTTCTATTCTTAACAAGTTCTATGAGGGTAGAATCCTTCAATTCGTTTCCTGTGAACTGAGGGATAGAATAAAGGAATATAGGTATATCGGTTTCATCGGAGATCTGATCGATATGCTTTTTAAGAGCGAACTCTTCCACAGGGTAGTAATAAGGAACTATCACATGGACAGCATCGGCTCCCTTCTCCTCAGCATATTTGCTCAATTTGATGGTTTTTTTAGTACTGTTGCACATGGTTCCAGCAATGACCGGAACTCTCCCTTCCACTCTTCTCATCGCGGCATCTATGATTTTTTTCTTTTCATTAAAAGTCAAGAGTGGAGCCTCGCCATTGGTACCGAGAAGGTAGATACCATGAACACCGCGTTCTACTACATGATCTATAAAATCGCCTGTCCGCTTTTCATCTACTTTTCCATCTCGGTCAAACGTAGTGATGACCGCTGGAAATACTCCTTTGAATCTTTTATTTTCTTTCATGATCATGACTCACAAATCGAGCTACCCTAAATCTTTTTAGGCGGTTTTAAAATTTACGAGAGGTTATGTTATTCAACCGGTTCTCATAGAAGCATGTCTTCATCTTCCAACGGTTCAGAACTACCTATAACCTCTCCGCATTCGGGACACTCCTCACCGGCATGATCATCTCTACATCTCGAGCATAGTGGAAGGTCCCCACACTCATGCTTGTAATCTGTCCTTTTTCCACAGAAATGGCAGTCCTGGTATTTGGTGGTTTCTTTTTGTTTATCCGCGTTTTCCTCCCGGTCTTTCTCTTCTACTGATGGGCTTTCATCTGTTTTTTCTCCGGAAGAAATCTCTTCACTTTCCACTCTCTTTTTTTCTCTTTCTATTTCCCCACTAGTGAGGCTGGATATTTTAGTACTAGGAGCCTGATAGTCGGAGCCTTCAAATTTCTTTAAAGCCGCTTGGACTCTCTTAGCCTGGAATATACCAATCTCTAAATTTCTGATCAGGCTCAAAAAGTCTCTGTTTTCAGGAGACAAATCCAGGGCTCTATGTTTGAGGAGTCTCTCAGTACTCTCATCGATCTCATCGATCTGAATATCCATCTCGTCCACAGCTCTAATGTATTCGAGCACTTCCTTGCACTGTCTGATCTTTTTATCCGGGAAATTGGTGACGATATCACACAATTTAATGCCCTCTTTGACCAACTTATCTCTCTTCTCCTCCGCAAGTTTAGAAATTATGGCTTTAGAGGCTTCCTCTAATTTATTTTTCTTTTCACTAGATAAGGAACTTAAATCCATGCCTTCTTTCAATGTGATGTATTTAAATACCTCGTCGATGTAATTATAGGGAACATCACATTTCTGGAAAGCCTCTTCTTTGGTCACTGGTTTACCTCTCCTGGATTCGTATTCCAAAATATCTCTCGCATATTTCTCAAGTTTCTTCGATTTCTCTCGGTCTTTAGCCACTTCAAGTCCATCATTAGCAGATTGGAACTCAGAATCGATCTCGACCGCTCTTTCAAAAGCTCTTTTTGACTTTTCCAATTTGTCCATCTCCAACAGGACTCTTCCTTTATTATTCCACGCATATTTATCTTCTGGATCCAATCCGATAGCTTTATCGTATGCTGATAAGGCCTCTTTAAGGTCACCAATCTCCTCATAAGAACTTCCCAATTCAAACCAAGCTTCCTGATAATCTTCCTCTTTTTCGGTAGCTCGCTTAAAGCTTTCCACCGCCTCTCGAGTCGGTATATCTGCAGCTTCTGATTCGACCTGTCCCTTTTTAAACCAAAGATTTGCATCTTCCGGATCCTTTTCAAGTGCTTCTTCATAAGCTCCTACCGAATCTTCCTTCCTACCGACAAGGTCATAGCATTCCGCCAAGACCCTCCAAGTGGATTTGTCTCCAATACCGAGTTTGATAGCGGTATCCAATGAATTGATCGCTTCCTCGTATCTACCCATCTCAAAAGCCAATTCTCCCTTGCATCTCCAAGTTTCTCCGTTTTGATCATCGATCTCCAGTGATTTTTCAAAGAGCTCACGCGCCTCTTCGTATTTTTCAGATTTGATTAGACATTCTCCTTTGAGATTGAGGTATTCTGGGTTCTCTGGTTCAAGTTCTAGAGCTTTGTCATACCACTCTATGGCTTCGTCGTATCGTTCCATCTTTTTCAGAGCTTCTGCCTTCCTGATAACCGGATGGACATCATTCTCGTCGATTTCATGGGCTTTATTATAGGACCTCAAGGCATTCTCGTATCTTTCTAGATGTTCTTGGATCATGCCTTTCTGCATCCAAGAAGTCTTGTCTTCAGGATCAAGTTCCAAGGCTTTATCGAAGGCATCTATACTCTTTTCCCTTTCCTTCCTGAACTTGTGAGCTTTAGCTTTATCTTTCCAAGTCTTAAAGTCATTTTCATCTCTTTTTAGTATCTTATCGCAGTATTCCACTACTTCTTCCCATCTGTCTAACTCCTTCAATATCTCTTTTGTCTTTCTGAGATCTCCAAGAGTTTCCTCCAAGTTCAGTACTCTTTCCATCGCTTCAAGAGCGGACTCCGCTTCACCGAGCTTTTTCAAAGCCTCGGCCTTATCTCTCCATGCCTCTACATTCTGGGAATTCATCTCTAGTATCTTTTCAGCCGTGTTCTGAATCTCACTCCATCGGCCGAGTTCTTTCAAAGAGGCCTTTTTGTGTTCTAGTACTTTGAGATCGTATTCTTTCATATCGAGGGCTCTATCAAAGGATTTCGTCGCTTCAGAATGTTTTCCAATTTCTGCTAAGCAGATGCCCTTCCGGATATGTGCAAATCTATTGCTCGGATCCAACTCCAAAGACTTATCAAAGGCATCGACCGCTTCCCCAAATCTCTCAAGCCATTCTAGAGCCGCCCCCTTGCTGTACCAAACATTCTTGTCTTCGCCTTCGATATCTAATGCCTTTTCATATGACCTAACGGCCTCCTCGTATCTATCTATCCCTTCTTGAGCTAACCCTTTACTGTACCATATCTTGTGGTCTTCTGGGTCTAGTTCTAAAGCCTTGTCATAAACATCGATGGCCTCATCATACCTCTCCAATTTGTTCAATGCGTGCCCTTTATTGTTCCAATATCTTTTATCGGTAGAGTCTAATTTATGGGCTCTTTCAAAACTTTTAACGGCCTCCCCATATCTTCCTTTCTTATACTCAGAAAGACCTTTAAAATTCCATTCCTCCGGTTTCGATTCGTCTATTGAGAGCCCTTTTTTGGAATCTTCTATAGCCTTTTCATGTTCTCCTTTTTTCCGGTAGGCTTTAGCCCTGTCAAAATAAGCCTGGGCATCATCAGAGTCTAAATTCAATATCCTATCACAAATCATTATGACCTCATCATATCTACCCAACCCCATCAAGGCTTTCTTTTTTCCTCTCAGCGCCTCAGGATTATCTTCTTTTAAACTCAAGGACATTTCAAACTTTTTTAGGGCCCTAGAAGGTTCGTTCATCTCTAAATTCGCTTTACCCATATCGTTCCATGCCTGGATATTTTCTTCATCGATCTCGGTCATCCTTTCAGCAACGCGTATCACATCGCTCCATTCTTCTTTCTCTTTGTATATCTCCTTTTCATGTTCCAAGGCTCTTACATCCCGGGGATTAAATGATAGCGCTTTTTCAAAGGCCTCTATAGCTTTTTCATCTTCACCTAACTTTTGAAGGGCCACGCCCTTATCATACAGGGCACTTGCATCCTCTGGATTGCTTTCCAAGATGCGTTCACATATCTTTACCAGCTCCTCATAGCGTTCTAACTCTTTGAGAGCTTCTTTCTTATTATTCAATAATCTATGATCGCCCATATCGAGATTTATTCCCTCCTCGAAGGCACCCACTGCTTCTTCATAATCCTCCATTGCGAAAAGGATTGTCCCTTTTTCGTTCCACAACTCCTTGTCCTCTGAATCTAACTCCAAAGCCTTATCGATCGCCTCCAAAGCCTCTTGATGTCTCTCTAGTTGGTGGAGTGTCTTTCCTTTTTCCATCCAAAGTTCTTTTTTAGCCGGATTTATATCAATTCCGTTATCAAAACATACTACGGCGTCATTGAGCTTATCTTTCTCTTTCAACACCAAACCCTTTTTGAACCAAATATTTTCATCGTCCGGATTTATATCTAATGCCTGATTCAACGTCTCAATGGCCGAGCTGAAATCACCATCTCTCTTCAGAGCCATGGCTTTTTCAGTCAATATCTCCACATCCTCCGGATTTATATCCAAAATATTATCATAAAAGGACAAATCGTTAGGATCTATTTCTAATCCCGCTTTGTATGCTCTAGCCGCTTCGTCTTCTCTTCCCATATCTGACAATATATCCCCTTTGTTACCATAGCTCATTTTATCTTCAGGGTTCACTTCTATCGCATTCTCTAGGAATTTCAAAGCCTCGTCATGTCTCCCCTGCTCAGCAAGTAACAGAGCTTTATGATTAAGGGCTTCGACATTATATTGATCGAAATTTAGTGATCTTTCTTCAGCTTTCAACCCTTCAAGCTCAAAACCTAAGTTGTAATATAGCCATCCAAGCGTATCGTAGATTTTTGAAAGTTCTTCCTTGCTACCTCGCAAAACCTTTTCTTTTTTGTTTATATAATCCCACGCCTTGTCACAGTGCTCTTTAGCCTTTTCTAAATCACCCTCCTGATAGCTATCTTCAGCCTTCGTTAGTAATTTACGAGATTTTTTTAAGGCCCTTTTTTCCTTATCCCATAATGAAGTGATAGAATCTAAGATACCCATTATTGATCCTCCTATTTTATTTAATCAATTGTTTGTTTATATATAATGTTTTTTACTGGCGAATAAATCTTTTCAGAGAAAAATTTTGAGTGGAACATCAGGTGACCAGTTTCTCTAATTCGTCTCTTTCTAACGCTCTCTTGATCTCTAAAGCCAATCTACGTCCTGTAGACATCCTTTTACCCCAGAGCGTGTTCCCATACGGGTGTCCGACGTTCATGTGAACATTTGTGCCTCCGCCCACCCTTGGTGCGACATCATATATATAAAAATTTAGATCTTTGTCAACACAGGTCTGCAAACAGAAAGGTCCTATGATGCCTGGATCATAATGTTCCTGGGTTGCTTCAACATATGTTTCCGCCATCTCAAATACCTTCTCTATCTGGGATTCTCTAAGAGTAGCACTGTTATGTCCGATCACGGTATATTCCGGGACCTTCTGCTCTCCGGTAAGAGTCATCTGTTGTGGAGCCGGAAGTCTAACGTGGCCGTCTAAGCTGGTCTCGAACCGCCAGTCTATTCCCAAGAGTTCTATCTTTGGTCCGTTCTCGGTTATAGGACTGTAGAACATATCAAAATTGAAAACAGGTCCGATTATGTACTCCTCGATTCTTGCATAATCCAAGTCTTTTTCCGTAATAACGTCGTTCTCTAATAGTTGATCAGATTTTTCTCGATATTCCTCATACGACGCTGCTGTGAAAAAGCCTCTCTCCAATCTTTTTTCTTTGTGGGGCAATTTTACCATCACGAGCTTGTCTATATCTTCTGGATCCTCATATTTTTTGGGAAATGGTAGACCCGCCTTTTCCAGCAACCAATAGTAATCTCTTTCTTCCTCCCTCTCTTCGGAGCGCAGTAGATTTCGACTACCAATCATAGGAACCTCGAATTCATCCTCTATCCTGTCCAACGATGCATACGCGGTAAAGGACCTATTGGGTACAAAAAGCACGTTTTCCTCAATTAGCCTTTCCTGATTCTCCTCATCTATCACGTCACCGAATCGGTCCAATATCCAGGTCTCATTTACCACTCCTCTCTCTCTTCCACCGATTCTATCCTTATATCTTCGAAAATATCTATCATAGGTATTTTCCCGACCTTTCTGACAAACCGCAAGGGTTGGATAGTTTTCATCGGCCGCACCGTCACATATATCGAGTGCCGAATGTGATGCTATAGCTCCTATTTTTATATCATCAAAATCATAATCTTTCAATTTATCTCTAACCTTCTTTTCGTCCAACATGTTAATCACTCTTGCTAGCTAGATGAAAAATTCTGTATTTATCATTTGTGCTTTTTGAAACCTTTTTAGACGATCGATGCATTGAAAATAATAAATAGTTAGGTTCTTTTACTTAATAAAAAGCTGAGAGTGTGAATTTTGATGAGAAAAACCAAGATCGTTGCAACAATAGGTCCAGCATCAGATAAAGAGGAAGACCTAGAAAGACTCATATCAGCAGGAATAAACGTCGCGAGACAGAATTTTTCTCACGGAACTCACGAGGAGCATTCTGAAACACTTGCCCATATCAGAAGCATTTCTGATGAGATAGGGGTGATGATGGATACGCAGGGGCCAGAGATCAGGTTGAATGAAATCAAAGAAGATACTGAACTTCGTCCGGGAGAAAGGGTAATGATAGTAACCCAAAATGTAAAAGGAGACGAAGAAGTACTCCCTGTAGATCATCCCACGGTAGAAGATTTTTTGATGAAAGGGGACACCATATTGATCGACGACGGGCAGATCGAACTAGAGGTTTTAGAGGTCAAAGACGAAATAGAGTGTGAGGTGATATATGGCGGAAAGGTACTCTCAAGAAAGTCGGTCAATGTACCAGGAAAGGACATGGGGTTGAAAGCACCTACGGAAAAAGACATAAGAGATATCGAATTCAGTGCTGATGAAGGTTTCGATTTCGTTTCTGCTTCGTTTGTTAAATCTGCTGAAGAGATCGACAAGATAAGAAAAGTGATTAAAAAGAAAAAATCTGATATGAACATAATCGCAAAGATAGAGCATCTCAAAGCCGTGGAAAACATAGATGAGATTATCCAAGCTTCAGACGGTGTGATGATAGCAAGGGGAGACTTGGGGGTTGAGATACCAGCCTCTGACGTTCCGGTATTACAGAAGCAGATTATCGAAAAGGCTAATATGAAAGAAAAACCCGTTATAACCGCCACCCAGATGCTTAAATCCATGACAGAAAGCCCGCGAGCCACTAGGGCAGAAGTATCTGATGTTGCAAATGCGGTGATCGATGGTTCTGCGGCGGTGATGCTTTCTGAAGAGACCGCTATCGGTAAGTATCCTGTGAAATCGGTAAAATTCATGTCTGAGGTCTTGGAAAAGATGGAAGATTACGTGAAAGGAAGAAAATATTTCACCACCCATAGAAAGAGCAGGGATATCGCAGACATAATAGCAAAGAACGTAACTCAGGCTGCTCGAGAGATCAATGCTAAGTATATAGTAGCTCATACGTCCTCAGGGTACACTGCTCACAAGATAGCACGATTTAGACCTGATGTGGAAATAATCGCATTCACGAACAAAAAATCGGTCCAGCGAAGGTTGAATCTGGTGTGGGGAGTTAGGGCTTTTTTTACTGATTTTCCATCACATGTAGACGAGATGGTGTGTGGTACGGCTAAAAAACTTTTCAATAAAGGTATGGTCGACAAGGATGATAAACTCTTGATAACGGCTGGCGTACCCGCCCCAGTAACAGGCATAACCAACACTATGCAGATCAGGACAGTGAGGAGTCTTATTGAAGAGGAGCACATTCCTTCTTAAATACTTAGATGGTTATACAATCTCTCAGGGTCAGCGTTTGATCCGGAAAGATTCGAATTCTCCTGTAGGTTCTTCTTCCTCGATCTCAACATCGTCTACTCTAGCGTGAGGCTGATTTTTCCTACAGAACTCTATCACATCAGCTACTTTTTCCTCTGGACCTTCAAAAACAGCCTCAACCCGTCCGTCCTTGAGATTTTTGACCCATCCCTTAACACTTTTTTCTCGAGCTTTATCTCTAGTATTAGCCCTGAAGAAGACTCCCTGAACTTTTCCGCTGAAGAAACAGTGTTTTCGTTTCATAGTATCCTTTACTATAAAGGCGGATGGAAAAAAAATTTTCGATGAATAAACTTCTATCGCATCTGTTCTACGCTTTTACATAATCCATTGACGGCTTGGACAGCATCTTCTGGAGTCTGATAAACAGGCAAACCCTTCTTCTCGATCTTCTCTGCCATCTCATTGGTGAATTCGCCGCCGGAAGCGATAGTTATTATCGGTTTTCCTTTTTCCTGCATCATATCTAGCTTTTCAATGATACCATCATCTAATGCGGGTGATTGGAATAGACAGACCACGATCAGAACATCCACATTATCATCCTCTAGAGTTATCTCCATGGCTCTCTTGTACCTTTCAGATGATGCATCGCCAACGATATCTATCGGATTTGTAAGGGTTGCGTGATTTGGTATGAGCTCTTCCTCAACTGCAGCCTTAAATTTATTTTTTGTCTGATTGGAAAAGGTAGCTAGTTTCAAACCCTTCTCTATGAGGGAATCTGTAGCCATGACTCCCGCGCCTCCACCGTTGGTTACTATCCCTAAGTTCTTTCCTTTAGGCAATGGTTGGAAAGAAAGAGCTTTTGCCACGTTAAACATCTCTCTTAATGTCTTCATCCTTATAACATCTGACTGTTTGAAGGCGCCCTCGTAAACACCGTCCTTTCCAGCTAATGAAGCGGTGTGAGATGAAGCGGCGGAGGAACCTTTTTCGGTCCGTCCCGACTTGATAGCGAATATCGGTTTTTTGCTATTTTTCGCGGCCTCAAAAAATCTCCTTCCATCTTTTACACCTTCGATATAAAAGATGATGTAGTCGGTTTTTTCGTCTGCCGATATGTAATCTATCAAGTCAGCCTCGTCAATATCAGCTCTGTTCCCATAACTGACGAATTTACTCAAACCTATATCAGATTCAGAGAACCAGTCCAATACCGCCGCTCCAAAAGCCCCGCTTTGAGAAAGGAAAGCTACAGACCCTGGTTCCGGACGAGCCTGTCTTTCTGGGGGATTGAAAATCGTGTCTAGTTCAATCCAAGGATTGTAGACGCCCAAACAATTAGGTCCTATCAAGTTCATATCACATTCATCCACTATGTCTTTGATTTCTTTTTCAAGATCCTCTCTCCCTGCTTCACTGAAGCCCGCACTCACGACTATGACGTTTTTTATATTAGATTTACCACATTCCTCTAGGACATTTGGTACGACATTTGCAGGTAAAGATATCAAAGCTAGATCGACTTGATCTTCTATATCTGTCACGGATTTGTAAGCTTCAAAACCTAATATTTCATCTTCTTTAATATTTACAGGAAATATACCTCCTTCAAATCTTCTTTTCAGCGATCTCATGATCGCATTGCCAACCTTACCTTCTTTGTTCGAGGCACCTATCACAGCTACGTTATCTGGCCAAAACATATCATCTAAATTTTTCATACTACCTACGACCATGTTATTACATTGAATATTTACATTTTTCTATCTCTCATATAATAAACTTTTCTTCTGATAATTTCTTATATTTTAGTAAATTATATATACGCCTTCATGAACTTTTGACGTGGGAATACTAAATGGATGAGAAAGATTCAAAATTGGTGAAAGAACTAATGAAGCAATTGAAAAAAATCGATAATCCAGATATCGTCCTTTTAGATACTCCAACAACCCATATCGCAAAAACGAATTTTTTTCTTCTCAAAGGCCTTTTGGATCTAGAAGATAAAAAAGGCTACTTCCTGACTTTAGACCGACCACATCAAAATATGGCTTATCTCTTAAATAACCATGATATAAACCAAGAAAATATATGGTACATAGATACGGTTAGTCACTTATCGGGAAGGAAGAGAGTTGACAGAGAAAACGTGGATCTTGTCGATAATATTTTTCAAATCGAGAAGTTGACCGAGGTTCTCAAAAGAAAGGAAAGAAAAAATGATAGTCTCGGAACACTTGGAGAGATAGATTTTGTGCTTATAGATAACCTCGGCCCGATGTTGAATTATAACAATATTGAAAAGATCGAAGAGTTCGTAAGTTCATTCAAAGAACTCATTCTTTCTCACGATAATTTAACCGGTTGTTTATTAATGGATTCAAATTCCAATGAAGATCTAGATAAGGTCGTTAAAAGATATGTAAAAAACGTAATAGACGTGAAAAAACTCAAGGAGGATATATGAAAATGGCTGAATTCGAAAGACTTTCGACTGGCATAAATGGACTAGATGAGATGGTAGATGGAGGCTTTCCATTCCCCTCAGTGTCTCTCGTTGCCGGAGGAGCAGGTACAGGAAAAACAACTTTCGGTCTGAAATTTCTTACCGAAGGCGCTAGACAGGGAGAACAGGGTCTATTTTTTACCACGCTCTCAGAACCAACTCAATGGATGCTTAGATATGCGAATCAGTTCGATTTTATAGATAAAGATTTCTTCGATAATGAGATAAAATACCAAGATATAGGGCTGCTTGTACAGAATGAAGGATATGAGGAACTTTTAGATTTTATAGACGATAAAATCGCAGAAGTCATGCCCCAACGGATAGTGATAGACCCTATAACGGTAGTCGCGCCATATTTTGAGCACGAATACAGATCTTTCCTTTTCGAACTGATCAATCTTTTGAAGAACTGGCAAGCGGTATCCTTACTTACAGGGGAGGTAGCACCTGGAGAACCTTATCCTCAGGAAGTCACTTACGCTGTTGATAGCGTAATATTGCTTAGCATGCTCGAGGAAGAAGGTTCAAGGAGAAAGTATCTCGAAGTTTTGAAGATGAGAGGCACCGATCATACCACAGGAAAACAGCCGATCAGTATAACTACGGAAGACGGTATAGTGGTTCTTAAATCTAGATTCTAAAAAATATTTTTTAATTTTTTTCTTTTTTGATCCTTACAACGAGCAACGCTAATCGTCATCTCCGGGTATAAAAAAATATATATAGAACCTCTTTTTCATGACCTAATAGAAGAGGTGTAACACATGATGTCAGGACAGCAACCTATATTTGTGATGAAAGAGGACACGGAAAGAGAAAGCGGTAAGGACGCACAGAAGAACAACATTCAAGCCGCTAAGGCACTGGCGGACGCGGTAAGAAGCACATTAGGGCCCAAAGGTATGGACAAGATGTTGGTCGACAGTCTAGGCGATGTGGTCATCACCAATGACGGCGTTTCTATTCTGAACGAGATAGATATCGAGCATCCCGCTGCTAAGATGTTGGTCGAAGTAGCGGACACACAGGAAGAAGAGTGCGGTGACGGAACGACTTCAGCTGTAGTTCTCGCGGGTGAATTGTTGAAGACTGCAGAGGAAAGGATAGATCAGCTTCATCCATCTATAATAGCCAATGGCTACAGGATTGCTTCCCAAAGAGCTTCTGAGATTTTAGATGATTTGAAGATAAAAATCGATTTAGAAGATGAAGAGAATCTTAGGAGTATCGCCTCCACGGCGATGACCGGTAAAAACGTTGAGATAAACAAGGATAAATTGGCCGATATAACCGTTGATGCAGTGAGACATATTACAGAAAAAACTGACGATGGATACGTTGCAGATATAGACCACATAAAGATAGAGAAAAAGGCCGGCGCGAGCGTTGACAATACCGAACTCATAGAAGGAATGATCTTAGATAAAGAAAGACTCCACGACAACATGCCTAATGACATAAAAGATGCAAAGATTGCCCTTCTCAATACTGCTTTGGAGGTCCAGGAAACTGAGATAGATGCTTCTATAGAGATCACCGATCCAGATCAACTCGAAAAATTCGTTAACAAAGAAGAAGAAAGCTTGAAAGAGATGGTCGAGATGGTCAAGGATGCCGGAGCTAACGTATTGCTCTGTCAGAAAGGGATAGACGACCTCGCCCAGCACTATCTAGCGAGAGAAGGTATTTTCGCGATCAGAAGAGTGAAAAAGTCCGACATGAAAAAATTGGCTAGAGCCACAGGAGGAAGCATCGTTAGCAATCTAAAAGATCTATCTTCCGAGGATCTCGGAAATGCTAAAAGGGTTCATGAAAAATTGATCTCCGGTTCTCACATGACCTTCATCGAGGGAACAAAAGAAGCAAAGGCGGTATCTTTGCTTCTGAGAGGAGGCACAGAACACGTGGTTGATGAACTAGAACGTGCTATAGAAGACGCTATCAAGGTGGTCTCAGTAGCGATAGAAGACGGAGCAGTACTTCCCGGCGGAGGGGCTACAGAGATAGAACTGTCTAATCGCCTTTCAGATATAGCTGGTAGCATAGAAGGCAGAGAACAGATAGCGTTTGAGGAATTCGCGGATTCACTCAGCGTGATTCCAAGAACCATAAGTGAGAATGCAGGACTCGACGGGATAGATGTCTTGATGAATTTGAATACCGCACATGAAAAGGAAGGAAAAGAGACACATGGTGTGAACGTTGAAGACGGCGAAAAACCAGAAGATATGGTAGAGAAAGGTATAATCGAACCATACAGAGTCAAGAACCAGGCTATCAAATCAGCTACCGAAGCAGCTAACATGATACTACGCATAGACGATGTCATCGCTTCCAAAGGTGGAGGCGATGAGGAAGGCGGCGGACCGCCTGCCGGTGGACCCGGTGGGATGCCCGGAGGAATGGGCGGCGGAATGCCTCCAGGGATGTAAGTGAACTGAATAGTGATCTCAGAAAAGTACAAAAAATAAAAACCCTTATTTTTCTATTTTAATAAATAAAAGATAATCGGATTGGTGATTTAAAATTCATTGTAACTCAACGGCTCTCAGCCTGTTTTTGAGCTTTTAATACCTCGTCCCAAGCCTCTAGACTTTTTTTCGCTTCCTCTTCTTCAAGTCTCTCTATCGCATAACCTGCATGAACAATAACGTAATCTCCGATATCTACTTCTACTAACGAGATGTTAGCTTCTCTAGTGACTCCCCCAAAGTTCACTTCGGCTCGGTCTCCATCGATATCTTCTATAAGCCCAGGAACAGCGAGACACATTGCAACACTAACCTACAAATACTTATAATATAAACATTTTGGAAGGGATATGGAAGTTTTCATAGATAGGTGTACAGATTACAGCACCGTC
>Ga0207421_10000993_pt1 | contig 36851 bp, 22 predicted proteins | sample SodLakKL_010_SED_4_FD_187542 | JGI IMG/M metagenome (GOLD analysis project Ga0207421, IMG submission 187542) | Alkaline sediment microbial communities from Lake Tanatar, Kulunda Steppe, Russia - 8KL_010_SED (SPAdes) (version 2) | ecosystem: Environmental > Aquatic > Non-marine Saline and...
TCAGAAGCTTACTTTGAGAGAGAAGCGGTTGGTGATGCCCAGGTATTTGTGCGACTGCATCGCGTAGCCGATGTTCAGCCCAAGCCCCTGATTCACCTCGTAATTCACCCAGCCGCCGGCCGCAAATTCGAACATGCGGTCATCCAGAAGCAGGTCCGGAAGACCCGCCTGTACGGCGAACAGCTCGTTGAAAAAGGCGGCTTCAACGCCCACGTTTACGCTCTGATTGTTGTTGCTCGGGCTCACCCCGTCGGCCATCAGCGTTACGCGTGCGGTTTCGTTCTCCACCGCATCCCACGCTAAACCAACCTGCAGCAGAAGCGGCAGGTCGAATTCATTGGTCTCATACCGCTGGGTCGGGCGTCGGGTGCCCGCGCCTTCGTCAATCACGCCTTCAAAGTTCAGATCCTTGCCGTCTATGTTCAGCTTCTGGCCGAAGTTGGCAAAGCGCACACCCAGACGGATGCCGTCGAAGGGCGTGGTGTAGGTCGTTCCAAGGTCGAAGGCAAAGCCGCCGGAGTTGGAGTTCCAGATCTGCTCGTGCACGTATTTAATCGTACCGCCAATGGCGAAGTCGGTCATCAGGAACTGCGCGTAGGTTACGCCCGCTGCGTACGAATACGCCCCGAACATCACGCCGGTTCCGTCCTGCTGATTGAAGGTCGTCTCCTCCATATCGTCCATAGTCAGGGCCGACACGCTGATGCCCAGCGTACCCGCTCCCTGTATCGGTAGCACAAGGCCTACAAAGTTGTGGCGCAGATCGGCAAACCATTCGGAGTGCTCGATATGAACCTGGCGCTGGCGTACATTTGCCAGGGCGCCCGGATTCCAGTACATGGCCGTGGCGTCGTCTACCGAGGCCGTAATGGCGTTACCTACTCCCGTGGCGCGCGTGCCCACCGGGATGTTCAAAAATTCCGCAGCCGTTGTTCCCGACTTGGAAATCTCCTGAGCGTTGGCGCTCATCGTATCGTTTTGGGTGAAAGGACTCACCACCGTAAGCAGGCCCACGGCTAGAGTCAGCTTCAACACATTCTGAATTTTTCTCATATTGGTGTTCATAGTCATGCCTCTATTTAATTACCGCGAATTTGCCCACTTTCTCGCCCACGCCCGGTGCATCCACATGGTAGATGTACACTCCGTAGGAAAGATCAAGGTTGTCTTTTGTTAACATATTCCAGACATAGCGTCCGTTGTCGATTGAGTTATTCACATCCAGCGTTTGTACCAGTCTGCCCGATACAGAGAAGATGCGAATGGTTGCACGCTGCGGCAGATTAATGAAATGCAGCTGGCGGTTGATAGACTGGTCGGCACCGCTCGGTCGCTGTTCAGCCACATTCGAACCGATATAAGGGTTCGGTACCACTCTGATATCGTCCATTCTGGATTTGGCCAGCTCGTTATCTGTTGATGGAATGTGTGTTTCATCAATAGTGAATTCGAACACATCGTCGCTGGTAAACTCACCGCTCTGTGAAAGAGTGATTACATCCCCGGCTCCGGCTGTGAATACCCGACCAGGTTCGAACGGCTCAAGTGTTAACTCCCATGCGGTTTCAAGCTCACCGGTAGAAGGATTTGGCTCTTTAATAAAGATTCGGTCGCTGCTGGTGCGGCGCTGATCTTTATTGTACATCGAAGCAAATCCGGACTCACCGCGCTGGGCATCAGAAATTGACTGATGCGGCATGTAGCCAAACTGGACCGGTTCACCGGTATCGGCGTTGATAATGCGGAAGTTTACGTCTTTAGACGGAACCTGCATGGTTAAAGAACCACGCTGCACCTGCATTGGCTGGGTGCTTGATTCTCCGGCCACAGCTCTGCGGCGAGTATCCATGAATTCGATCCGGTAGTTTGCACGGCTTCCAACTACGCGTTCCGCACGAACCGTTGCAGGAACGCTTGAATGCGTACGTGAACTCCAGCTGCTTTGTCTGAGTCGGGTGTTGGACATTGTTCCTTCACCATTTGCGGGTGCGTAAGCGTCGTTTACAACGATCAGCTTCACACCGTCGAATACAGGTACATCGCCACCATTGAACTCTTCGCGATCTTCATAAACTATACGATCGTTAGTAACATCAATCACGGAGAAGCCTGTGGTTTGTCTCCAGGTTTCATCGCCCGAAGTTACTTCCTCATCGGTAAATACGATTTGGTAGGTGGTGTTCACCTTAAGGTCGCGGGTATCAATAATGTCTGCGATTACAGAACCGGTAGCGTCTCCTTCGCCATCAACCTTGCGAACGACAACCTCTGCAGGTCCCACATAGCCGCTGGATCGCTGACCCGGGTTAACCAGCTTAACGTTTTGCCCGGCTGTAAGTGAACCGTCCGGGTTAATACTAAGGCTAACAGGAGACTCAGACGGGGCAATGTTTGCACCAGGAGCACCGCTGTTGTAGGCCGTAACCACGTAGTAGTACTCACGTCCGTTTATTACATCCGTATCCACAAAATGACGCTGCAGACCGGTGTCATCTCCCAGGTAAAACTCCAGACCGTTAATATCGATCGGATGGTTACCGGTAATGCCGTTATCCAGGTCAAACTGTGCAATCGGAGCAAGGAATTGTACGTTTCCACGACCGTCGGTAATTCTTCTGGCATCAACCAGAGCAGGGTCTGTAGAGCGGTAAACCCGATACCCTTCGAAGTTACGAGGGTTTTGGCCGAGACGATCGAGGAAACGATCGAATACGTCTTCCGCCTCATCATCCCAGTAGAGTACCACGTGTCCGTCGCCCGGTACAGCGCGTACATTTGGCGGAGGTGGTGCCGTAGCAAACTGATAATTAGCATCAAACGCGCGGAAAGCATTGTTTAGCTGCTCGGTTACCAGTTCGACATCAGCCGTATTAGTATTGGTACCCGTTTGGGCAACCGATACAGCAATGGCAAAACGCTGTACAGAACCGGCACGAAGCGGGAAGAAGCTTGAAGTAATAAGCTGATCCGTATCCTGAGTCGCGGGTGGTGCTTCCGGGAACAGACCCGGAACCATGTAGCGTCTCCATATCTGGCTGTCGTTAAACACTAATGAACCTGCCGGAATTGAAGTTGCTGTGGTAATACCAATAGCATCGGTTTCACGAACGTCGGTTTTATCGATATTCGGCTCGCCCGGGAATGCAGTAAACGCACCTGAGCTTGGTACACCGTCGCCCTCACCACGAGAGCCCGTTCCTTCAACGCCATCTATACCAACATCGTCACGGAAAGCCCAATCCTGATTGTTATCAAAAAAGTCTTCGCGGGATTCATCAATCATTGGAGCAGCGGTGAATTCATTCAGATAAAAATTATCAAAGAATTCTTCAGGAAATATCGGAGTTGACGGCCTGCGGCTGTACAGCTCTTTCAATGCTTCCTGGTAGGTTTCAATAATTTCGGCGAAGTCGCTATCGGTAGCGATGCGATCCTCGACCCACTGATCAGGCACTATCATACCGCGCTGAATATTCAGACTATCGGTTGGTACCCACTGTCCGTCAACTTCAGCCCATCCTGGCCCTTCGATTCCGCTATATCCGTTATGGCCTTCGAAATATCCATTCCACAGGTAGTTAATGAAGCGTACAGGACGTGTGGTTGGGACAGTCTCGCCCGGCAGGAACCGGGTAAGGGTTAAATGGTTAGGCTGGTTTTCATCGATGAGTCCGTTGAGGTCATCATCAATCAGGTTGCGATGACGCGCATTAAGCGTATCCTCACGAACCGTTAGTCCACCTGCAGGCAGAAGAACTTCACGCGGGAAATCCCGGCCGTCGTAAGTTACGACGGTTACATCACCAGCAGCTGTTGGCGGGTAGCGGAACAAACGGCGGTTGCCTTCTGAGTCCATAAGGACGATAGGGTCGCCTGGAGTGATAGTACGCTCTGCAAACTGTGCTTCTGTAAACAACGGCACAATCTGGTTAGATACTATCTGCGTTGAGGAAATGAAACCTCCGCCGTCTGTCGTTAGCAGAGAGTACAAGTCGGCATTGGCCGGATCGTAGAGACTGCCACCGCCAAGGTAAAAGTCACTGTCCCCATCATTATCTATACCGTCTATGTCGTTACCCGGAGTTTCCAGGAACCGAATAGCGGCAACACCGATTGCCGTACCGTCGAACTCCGGAGGAGACTGAGTAGGATTTGTATCGGTATAAAATGCAATTGCGCGCTCCTGATCGAAGTAAGGGAAATCGTTTTCAGGTGTTCCGACCCAATCGGCTGTCCAAAGCATGAACGATACCTTATCGTAGTCGAAGCGGCTGTCGTTACGGATTTCATAAATATTGAAGTGAACGCTGCTGATCAGGTTCTGAGTCCATGAAAGGATACGGGAATCCATCATCAGGCCAAGGCCACCACGGGAAGGATCCTCAGGGTCCGGAAGCCAGCGGCCATCGGCAGAAAGACGTGTGTAGAGGTCATCACCGGAACGGTAGAAAAACTCCTGATCGGCGTTGAATATGTCTTTACCGAAGAATCCGTTCCACTGGTCTGGCCAGCCGGGATCGGATGCATCATCCATTTTATCGGGCCAGAACGATGGCCATGTGTTGCCTTGTGAGGAACCGGGACCGCGGTCGCTACGTGCCAACTCGGAGGAGTTCGGGTTGTAGTAACCTTCAACCGGGTTTTTTGCCCAACTTTCCCCTGTTTGAGGGTTCTCGCGGTAGTTTGGAGCTACTACCAGTTCGGTAGTCTCACCGGAGTTCTGGTCGATTACTTCAGCACCCGTAAAAATCGAAACAAAGTACAGATAGCGCCTCTGCGTATTTTTGGGAAACTCGAAGTAAAGGTCATCAACATCTGAGTCTGTGGGGCGACCCGCAAATCCAAAGTTGTGGTAAGTGGCGCGCAGGGTATTGGCATCCAGAATCGATTTGCGGCGCTCTTCGAAAGAGGACCGCTCGTCGCTCGGCACGTTATCCGTAGGCGTTTGAGCCCATGCGCCTTCATGTGTGGTAATGCTGAGAAGCAGGCCAACCAGCACTATATAAAGGTATCTGTATTGCATGTTCCGTCGGTTTTTAGAAAGAATATTCATTAGAATTGCATCTGGAAGCCAAGTTGAACTCTGCGCGGCTCAGCAAAACGGCCCGGATCAGCGTAAAATCGGGGATCGGCATTCGCGAGTGGGTTAAGCGGCAGATCGGGACTACCCGTATCGGTAAATACCGAGCTTGGGTTCCGGGCATCAAGCAGGTTATACACGTTGAAGAACATACCCAGCGTGTAGCCACCCAAATCAAAGTTTTTGTATACGTTGAGGTCGAGGGTGAAGCTTGCCGGCATGCGAAGGCTGTTGGTTATTACGTCGCGGGTAGCGGTAATACCAATATTTCTCGGTACGGCTGCAGATGGCGTGTAAGGCAGACCGCTGCTGAATCGCTGCACAATGTTGAATCCCCAGGTCTCTTGCGAATAGAAGAGTGAAGAGTTCAGTACGTGTGTACGATCCCAGTTGGCACTGGTTAGGAAACGGGCCAGATTGGTCGCCCCTGTTGTGTCGCCTGCAGATACGGCTGCAAAGAATTCTGCTGCAGGATCAGAGTTTGAGTCTTCAGCAATTGAGAATGTATAATCCAGACCAAAGCTTACCTGGCGGCTAACCCGCTGGTTTATCGCAGCAGTAATACCGCGAATATTGGCATAGTCACGGTTTACCCATGTTCCGTAGCGAACTGAAGGTACGGCCGTTGGATTTATCGGGCCGGAAGACACATAATCACGCTTATCTTCGTAGAAGATGCTTACATCGAGTGCGGTTCCGGCAAAGATTTCCTGCTGCAGACCAAGTTCGTACTTCACGCTGCGCTCTGGCTTTAAATCAGGGTTTCCAAAAATACCCTGTGTGCCCGATGTACTGCCGAGGAGCAGTTCATCACCATTATAGAGTCTGTTGTAATCCGGAATCTGGAAGAAGTAGCCGTATGAAAAGTGAATCACACCGTTGGCCGAAATAGGGTAGGCAATACCCAAACGAGGGCTTACGGCAAATTTCGGGCTGGCTGCTTTCCAGAAATCGGCATCACGATCGTCGAAACGGGTGGTTAGAGCCGGAAGATCGGCTGCAGGAATACGGCCGTTTGGCTGGAAATAGTCGAAACGAATACCGGCGTTAATAATCAGGTTTTCATACTCTATACGATCCTGGAAATAGGCCGCGAAGGTAACAGGCTTACGGGTCCAGACCTCATGGCCGGGTGTATTTTCTCTTGGAATTCCAAGCTCGGGCAGGTATTCGCGTTCGAGCACTTCATCCGGGAAAGGCTGAAGATCGCCACCACCAGCAACCGGTACCAGGTTGAAACTTCTGAAATTCAGAATATCGGCCTGTACATCAATACCTGCTTTAATAAAGTGGCGGTCATCAAGCTGATGATTGTATTCAACCTTACCAATAAATGTGCGCGTGTCGCGGTTAAAGAAGTTGTTGCTTGTTCCAAAGCGGGCAAAGCGTCCATCCTGGGGCTGCACATTATTTGGAAAATCACCAGTACGCTCCGGATTTAAAAATCGCGGGTCGTATGGACTATCATATAGTGAGGTTTCGAACGAATTGTAGCGCATGGCCAGATTCGTGGTAATAAACCTGTTGGCCGATGGCGTAATAGTAGTTCGAAGGTTGAGATAATGGCTGTTCCGCTCGGTCTGCGGATTGTTCTGAATATTGAGACTACCGCCATGGTTGTAGCCTTGGCTTAATTCCTGGCTGATGTTACCAATAAGGTTGAAGCGCAGCAGATTAGAGGCATTCCACTGCAGGTTCCCCTGGAAACTAAGCGTTTCGAACGGATGCATGGAGGCAAGGGTGCTGTCGCGGCGGCCGCTGTCGGTATAGCGTATAAACTCACCGTCGTTCTCGACTATGTCGATCCAGGGATTGTTTTCATCAACGCGATGGCCAAAAATATTAACCGGGTTACTGATTGGTACTTCGCTGTAGCCTCTTTCCCATGTAATTGTACCTTCATCGCTTACAACCGGGCCAATCGGTCCTTGTGGTGAAAAAGCGTTATAGCCGTACAGCCAGCCTTCGTTCTTAAAGCGGCGGGCCGTGGCGAAAATGGTAAGTTTGTCCTTAACAATAGGGCCGGAAAAACTGGCTTCAACATTGTACTGCTGGAAAGGATCGATGTCTCCGGCTGAGTTCGGAGCGCCAAGATACAGACCGTCGCGACCGGTGGCGTACTCACCGCCCCAGATACGAACGGTACCCCGGTAGTCGTTTGTACCGGAACGGGTTGCAATGTTCACTATACCCGATGTGGCCTGACCGTATTCGGCGTTAAACGCGCCAGAAACAACCTGAAGTTCTTCAATAGCCTGGTTGTCTACGCGCAGACCTTGCCCGCGGTCGTAATCATCAGAAACGCGAACCCCATCCACAATGTAGGCAACCTCAGAAGCGCGGCCACCACGAATGTGGATACTCCCGCCTGGTCCAACTGTAACACCAGCCTGAAGCTGCACAATGTCCCCTACTTCCTGCACGGGTAGACGTTCGATATCCTGCCTGCTCACGCGCGATTCAGAACTCGTCAGATCTCGTATAACCACGTCGCGGGTGGCACGAACAACAACTTCCTCGCCCTCCAGCACCGCTTCAGACATCTGCATGTTAATTTCAGTGTTCAGGTCGGTTCGCACGAGCACGTCTTCCACGATTTGAGTGGCATACCCTATGTAGCGAAATTCGAGCGTATAAGTGCCGGGGCGAACATTCAGAATGCGGTAGTTACCATCGAAATCTGTAGTTGTACCCTGCGTGGTTCCGGCAATCAGCACCTGTGCCCCTATAATAGGCTCACCATCGCGGGCGTCGGTCACATTACCGGTAATCCGGCCGGCCTGCGCATAAAGCGCATCCACTGCAAACAACACTACGAAAATGGCAAACAGTAGCTTCGTAACTTGTTTCATATCATCTATTTATAATTGTTTTGGTATGGATAGCAAGCGATCGGTAAACACAGTCGCATTAAAACGATCTCTTGCCTCACCGATGATTCTCATTTTAAGATCTTCTGTGGCCTCAGATGCCAGAACTTCTCTTACTTTCGGCACGGCCTCTTCGTAGGTTAACTGCTTAGGCTCAACACGGCCCATGCATTTAAAAATATGGAAACGGCTTCCCGTAATCTGAAATGGTCCGGCGTAATCACCCGGCTGTACGTCGCCAAGCGCGGGCGCCATCATTCCAAAACGATCTATAGGGATAAAGCCCAGACGACCGTTGGTTTCACGCGCGGCCGGGTCTGCTGTGAAGCGTCTTAGCGTTTCGTTAAAATCTGCTCCGCTCTGTAGCTCATTCCAGACGTGATTTGCAGCCTGCTCTGAAGTAACAACAATCTCAGCCATATCCAGCTGAAGCGGTTCTACATAAAATTCTGAGTTCTGCTCGTACTCGCGACGAATGCTCTCGTCATCAATTTCAACCTGCTGCTCTACATAGCGACTAAAGCGCTCGTTGAGGTAATTATAGAAGGTTTCTTCTATGGTTCGCTGCACATAATGGCTGTTGTACTGCGGATGCTCACGGGCCGCCGAGAGCGCATGGGCACGATAGGCCATAGCTTCCAGCTGAGTGCGGAAATCATTGAGGTTCTCCGTTCTCTGACGCTGACTAAACGACGTGTAAAAAGCCTCACGCAGGAAATCGTCGGTAGTAAACACAAAGCCATTCAATTCACCAAGGGTCTGTCCGGCAACATCTTCCGAAAGATTTACCTGAAGACGGTTAAGCTCCGGGTTATGGCTCAGGTAGCCATCAGGATCATTTTTGATATCTTCCCAAAGCTTCTCTACCAAATCAGAATCAAATTCGAATGCTTCAATTGTATTTCTAAGGTGACGACGGGTTGCAAGCTCCGTTTGCTGCTCGCGGGCTATCATCCCAAGCTCTTCGCGCTTTTCTGCAAACTGTGTTTCTGTGATGATGGGTGTCGTTACAATATCGGTCACCTTGATAATAGAAAACCCACGACTGGTTTGCACCGGCGCTGAAACATCACCAATATCCATTCTGAAGGCCGTTTCCTCGAATGAAATGTCCATATCGTCTACTGTGAAAAATCCCAGATCGCCACCGCTTTGGGCAAGATCCGGATTCCTGAAAATATCTGAGGCTAAATCCTCCCAGCTACGGCCCTGCTGAAGCAGCGCATGCAGAGAATCGGCTTCCTGCCGGTTTCTTGCGTACAGATGAGATGCACGAACGCTGGTATTTACGCGATAAAATAGTTCACGAAGGTCGTCGTCGGTTACCTGCACATGATCGGTTATGAAGCGGCGCTCAAATTCTTCCATGATGCTTTTGCGCTCAATGAGCGCCTTTTCGTACACGGCGTCCGGCTCGCGGTCCCAGCCTTTATCCTGAGCATATTCTACAACAACATAGCGGTTAAGGCGGGAGTTGAGCACGCTTTCCATCATATCAGGGCTCAGGTTCAGCGCATAGCCGGCACGTGCATTTACACGCTGCAACTCGTTGAGGTAGTGCGTTTTGGAAATCTCAAAATCACCCACGGTAGCCAGAATTTCTTCATTTTCAGGCACATCATTCGATGAGCAGCCCGAAATTCCGGACATCAATAACAGAGCGCCGGCCAACAGGAGAGATGTGAGAGATAAATTTGCCTTATGAAGACTAAAAAAAGCCATACGACTTTAACACGATTAAAAAATCAAAATAGGTTTCAGTGAGCGCATATTCCGGTCGTGCATTACGATTGATTGATTAAAGACCGGACGTTTCGCATCACATATGAAAAATAGTGAAAGCGCTTACATTATCAAACTAAAAGTTGCAGCTCCGATAATGGAGAATGAAAATAATTCAAAATCTAACCTTTAACTTATATTTTGAGGAGCTGCAAATAGTTCTGTTTACTAAAACAGGTTTTGCTAAAAATAAGCTAATTATTTTAAGCATTGATACTATGTTACATCATCATCTGATACATATTTTACAGATTGCTTGAAATAGGATAAGCCAGGGTCGGGGATTTTTGAGAGTTGATCACAGTTTAAAATTCTGGCAGTGAAGAGAAACCTACCAATTCTGTTAGGCAGGCCTGTCTGCCACAGCGAAGCCAGGCAGGCATTAAAAAGGGAATCGCTAAAAACCACAATAGGTTAAACATGCTCTCAACAAATTGGACCTCAGGAAAAAATGGCGTGAAGATGCGGAGTGGAGTGGAGTGGAGCGTTAAGAATAATAGATACAGGCTCCGACGATGCTGGTTTCGACTCCGCTCAACCAGCGTTCATTGTTATTCACGGACACTAATTCACATTTTAAAATCACTATTGTCCAGGGAAACTATACTGGCCGTGTGGAGAAACATTAAAAAGGCCTGTCTGCCGCGGCGAAGACAGGCAGGCGCTAAAAACCACAAAAGGTTGAATATGCTTTCAATAAATCGGGCCTAGGAAAAAAATGGCGTAAAGAACCGAAGCGGAGTGAAGCGTAAAAAATAAAGGATATAAGCTCTGACGATGCTGGTTTCGACTCCGCTCAACCAGCGTTCATTGTTATTCACGGACACTAATTCACAATTCACAATTCACAATTCACAATTCACAATTCACAATTCACAATTTGAGCGCAGCTATACCGAAGCGTTCTCTTTACGTCCGAATCGTTTAATGATATAATCATCCATCATAGCTCTGAATTCGCGCCCTATATGGTCGCCGGCCAGGGTAACGCGATGTTCGCCGTCTACATAAACCGGAGCTTTAGGCTCCTCGAAGGTGCCGGGAAGCGAAATGCCAATATCGGCGAATTTAGACTCGCCCGGCCCGTTTACCACGCAGCCCATCACGGCCACGTGCATGTCTTCCACTCCTGGATATACTTCGCGCCAGATGGGCATCATCTCGCGGATATAACCCTGTATCTCGTCGGCCAGCTCCTGGAAGTAAGTGCTTTTTGTGCGTCCGCAGCCCGGGCATGCCGTTACCTGCGGAATGAAGTTTCTGATACCCAGGGACTGCAGAATCTGCTGCCCTACCCTTACTTCTTCAGCGCGGTCTCCTCCCGGCTGTGGCGTGAGTGAAATCCGGATGGTATCACCAATGCCCTCATTCAACAACAGCGCAAGAGCGGCAGAACTCGCCACGATGCCCTTCATACCCATACCGGCTTCCGTGAGGCCAAGGTGAAGCGGGTGGTCGGTTACCATCGCCATCCGCTTATAAATTGTAACCAGATCCTGTACGCCGCTCATTTTGCAGCTGATGATAATCTTATCTTTGGCAAGACCCACTTCCTGAGCCAGCGCAGCCGAACGAATGGCGCTCTCAATAATGGTGTCCATCATCACTTCTTTAGATGACTTCGGTACTTTGAGCGCACTATTCTCGTCCATTTTAACGGCCAGAAGCTGCTGATCCAGAGAGCCCCAGTTTACCCCAATACGCACCGGCTTGTCGTACTTAACGGCCTGTTCCACAATGGTGCAGAAGTTTTTATCACGACCACGTGTACCCGTATTCCCCGGGTTTATTCTGAATTTCGATAACGCCTTGGCGGCTTCAGGAAACTGTGTGAGCAGCACGTGACCGTTGTAGTGAAAATCGCCTACAAGCGGTACATCTACATTTTTTTTGAGCAGTTTTTCTTTGATATAAGGCACAGCCGCAGCAGCTTCCTTATTGTTTACCGTGATACGCACGATTTCGGAGCCAGCATCAGCCAGCTCGGTAACCTGCTTTACGGTGTCGTCTATATCGGCTGTGTCGGTATTTGTCATGGATTGTACAACCACCGGAGCGTTGCCACCAATGGCGACATCACCAACCATTACCTGTATTGATTTTTTTCTCATGCTGTTCTGCTTTTCAGTGCTCAAAATCGTTTGTGCTTAATACGTTAAGGGGATTGATCTGCTCTGCTTGTGCAAACCTTAGTTTCGCTTGCTGAGTTCAAACAGGGTTCGTTTTTCTTCCGCACTCAAGCCGTCGTAACCACTCTTGGATATTTTTTCCAGTATGCGGTCGAGCTCATCCTGTTCTACTTCGTCCAGTATCTCTGCATCAGAAACCGAGTATAAATTCGTCTTCGACTTTCCTTTGGCCTGGGCTGCTTTAGGCGGAGGCGGAGTTTCTTTTCGTTTAAAACGGTTCATTACAGCCGAAATCCAGGCGTCGTAATTATAACCTCTGTAATACATCTTAAGGAGTGCGTACCCCCAGAATGCTCCGCCCAGGTGTACAATACGGGCTATTCCGTCCTGCGCTGAGATAAAAAGAAGATCAATAGCAATTAAACCCGCCACGATAAAACGTGCTTCAATAGGCGGGAAAAAGATAAGCATCAGTTTGTAGGTCGGGAAAAGCACCGCGAATGCTACCATAATTCCAAACACCGCGCCCGAAGCGCCTATTGTTGGTATTGCTGCAGCGCCAAAAATAGTGGCAACCACGGTATTGACCATCGCTCCGCCTATGCCGGAGCCAAAATAAATAGCCAGAAAGTTCTTAGTGCCAAGATGATCTTCTACAATCTTTCCCAGAAACCATAGCCAGAGCATATTAAACAGCAGGTGGAAAATCCCGCCGTGCAAAAACATATAGGTTACCAGACGCCACGGCTGCGTTATAGTAGTAAGCGGATCGGAGTAAAAGCCGAACATCTGAACCATAAAGCTGGAAAACGTATTCCCACCAATAATCATGGCCAGATATACCCCGATATTGATGGTAATTATCCACCTGATGCCGGGTGGCATCATCAGCCAGCCGCGCTTAAAAGCCTGTCCGAACGTTTCCTGCTGATACATGACCTATTCCAGATTGGTAGGGAGTTTCCAAAATTTAATAATAGCTATTCCAACGAGCATACCACCCAGGTGGGCAAAGTGGGCAATTCCGGTTTGCAGACTCGAAATACCCATCATAAGTTCAAAAGCCCCGTAGAGAAGTACAAAATACTTTGCCTTAATGCCTACGGGAAATAGCAGCATATAGATTCGTCGCTCGGGGAACATCATACCGAAGGCAAGCAGAATTCCAAACACACCACCGGAAGCACCAATTACGATGCTCGGCGTGAGAATCATATGAAGTACAGCCGCTCCGATTCCCGTGCCAAAATAATAAAGGGTGAAGGTTTTCGTACCCCAGGCGGCCTCTATGGCTGTTCCAAAAATCCACAGGGCAAACATGTTGAAGAAAATGTGCCCCAGACCTCCATGAAGAAACATATAGGTAATAAACTGCCAGGGACGAAAGAGATCAAAAAACTGGGAATTGGGCGGAAAAAGGGCAAAGTTCTGAAGCATGAATTCATAGAATCCCGGTATACCGAGCGCTACGAAACAGAGTCCGTTTATGATAAGCAGGTGTTTTACTGCGGGCGTTAATGCGGATGGTTGTAGTGTACTCAATCTCTCGTTTATTCTGTGATCAGCTGTCGTTTTTTCTAATTCGGTAATATACGTTTATTCCGCCTAAAGTTACTCCCGGAATTCCCTGCCCCGGATACGAGGTATCCCCACACTGATACAGGCCGGCAAATGGGGGCTCGGTGAGCGGCCAGTCTACCAGCGAGCGATCCATGCTCTGCGGAATACCTCCTACCCTGCCGTCTTTTCGATACACCCAGTTTTCCCAGGTTACCGGCGTGGCGGGAAACGCCATCTCAACTCCGGACTCCTCAAAGCCGGGCAGATTCTCTTTCAAAAACTGAAGAATAAACTCCTGAACAGCTTCTTTATTGGTCTCGTAATCACCGTTCATATCAAACCATTTTTTAGCCGGAGTGTGGCAGGATATGTTAAGCGCCCGTTGGCCATCAGGTGCGCGTTCCGTATCGCCCCGTGCCGACATGGAAACAAAGACAGATCCGGCCTCCGTAAGCGGCATCGCGCTGTTTTCGGGCATATGCAGCTGATGATGCAGCGACATATCAGCATCGTATGCATCACCCGTTACCACTCCCATGGTGAAGGCGCCCCAGGCCTCATCGTACTTTGAAGCTTGTTTCTTATACCAGTTGCCAAGCTCGCCTTCACAGATTTCACCCATGTTCCAGATTGGAATGTTGGAGATTACTTTTTGTGTACTATACGTTTCTCCGTTTTCGGTTTTCACCAGATAACCACCATTGGGGATTTCGCTCACAGAAACAACTTTGCGTCTCGTTTTCAGCTCGCCTCCGTTTTCGACCAGCGACTGCTCCAGCTCTCGAACCATGGTAAGCAGGCCGCCCGGCACGTAATAATTTGAGTAGCAGGTATAGGTAATGCCCGCCGCGCCAAAAATAAACGGCGTTTCCTCTGCCTTGGCTTGTGCAGTAATCATGAGCTGCTCATCAACAAAACGACGAAATGCAGGCGTATCAACCTCATATTTTTTCATTACCGTGGCCATGCTCTGGAAAGCATATCGCAACACGGGAGCATCGGTTGGATTATTGTTGATGGCAAGCTGAAGCCAGTCACCGGCTTTTTTAGGCGGAAAAAAAACATTCCGTTTGGAAACTTTCCAGACAGTATCAGCAACCATAAAGGCTTCATTCCAGAAATCCTGATGCGCTTTTCGGTTATCGGAACTGCCGTCGCTAAACACACGAACGGCCTCACCGATCCAGTCCTGTCTGTTTTTGTGCCGGATGATGCGCTCCCCGTCCAGATGGACCGTCATCGACGGACTAATTTCAGTTTTGGTAAGGGTGATGCCCAGCTCGTCTTCGAGCGTACGCATAGGCTGATTCTCATCAAAACCGATTAACGTGGTTGCACCCGATTCGAAAACGTATCCTTTGCGTTTGTAGGATGATGAGCATCCGCCCGGAACATGGGCAGCCTCAAGTACCGTAACCTTGTATCCGTTTTTTGCAAGCATACAGGCCGCGCTCATGCCACCCATACCGGATCCTATTACGACTATCTCTGTTTTAAAATTCTTCTGTTTATCCATGCCCCCCTTAACATTTGCTTCGCTCCTGCCGTTCTGAGTTTCGGTTTTTTTGATTCAAAAACAGCTCTGCATTAAGGTTAAATAATTTTTAAGCAGATTCGTAAAATTTTCTCATCAATTTTGAATCATTCAGACTTTTTCTTCGCATTTAACGGCAGTAATGGAAAGATAACGCCGAGGGGGGTAAAAGTCTTAACTCATCAAGGTTTTGAAAACCTTGATGAGTTTGGTTTTTATATACCGCCTTGTCTTCAACAATTACAACCAACCGATTCAATTTATTATGATCCTCAATAAATCAATTAAAACATACGGCCTCATTATTTTAGCGGCCTTCCTTTTTGGCGCCTGCGGAAGCAGTTCCGTTGTTTCCGATGTGGAGCACGACTGGAGAACATCAGAGATTGATCCGCTTAGCTCCGTTTACGTTATGGATAATGCCGAGCGCATTTATGTGGTTAACGGCTTGTCCGTTCTCGCAATTAACGGAAATACCGGAGAAGTCGATAACCGGATGAATGAAAGCTTCTGGGACAACATCATCCGAAACTCCGCTACCGAAATAGGCAGCTTTACGTTTGAGTCCAGCCGGGCAATGTCTGATACCTATAACATGAATCCGCTTCATGACAGCGGCATCATCCTGCTTTACGACCACAGGTTCGATCTGGAAACCATAACAGCCCTCGACCCGGCCAGCGGTGGTGTACTTTGGACCAACGATCAGCTTAACTTCAGCATGGCCAAGTATTCGGGTCTCATTCAGGAAGCCGGGGCACGCGTGGGCCGGGCTCTGGGCAATATGATTGGGGGCACCCATGAAGAGGAGAGCGCCGAAGAAAGACGCGAGCGTGAAGTACTTTTCATGTCTAATCTGGCTTATGAAATCCCTGGCGAGAACAAGATGTTCTTTAAAGCATCAAACAAACTGGTTATGATTGATCTCGAGGACGGCTCGGTTATCGCGGAGTTTGAAGGCTTCAACGGTCCGGGAATCGCGGGAATGCAGCGCACGGATGACGGCGGCTATCTGGTGCTCAGCGCCGGACGCGACATTTCGAACCTTGAGCTTTCATCATCCTACAGTCTGGCTCACATTGATGCAGACGGCGAGCTCCTGTGGATGAGCGATCACAGCGGTCGGCACACCTCAAATCTTATGCTGTTTGATAATTATGTGGTAGTCGACGGTCAGCCTACAGAGGTTTTTGATCTTAATTCCGGTGATAAAATCAGCGAAAACGATATCCGTCGCCGCAGTATGTTCAGCAACACGCTGCATCATGTAGTTTACCATAACGATAATCTTTATGTAGCTGCCGACATGTACGGGCAGGTTGGGCGCGTTTCAGAAAGCAGGCTCATCAGGCACCACATACCGACCGGTGAGGTAACCGATTTTGTGGAAACCACCCGGAACACCTACTTCACCGGGCTTCAGGTGCACAACGGTATGCTGCTGGTTTCGGGACACGGAAATGCCATTCATGGCAGAAACAGCTCCGGTGCCATCATGGCCCTTGATCCCGATACCGGTGCAGAAATCTGGATCAGCGAAGCCTTCAGCACGGCCGGGAATAATTACACCGGCGAGCCTAGCGTATCTGCTGCTGTTATCGACAATGGTGTAATCTACGTTTCCGACACCGGCACCCTCTACAAAATCGACGCTTCATCCGGTGAAACCCTGGCTAAAGTTGACCATTCCGCGCTGGAAACCGGCCGTATGATGGGGCTTCATGAGGTTAACGGCAATCTTGTTGTTGTATCCCGCAACGGCGTATCGGCTTTCAGTAAGAACGATCTTTCTAATGTATACACTTCCAAAACCGAAGGAATGGACAGCTACACCATTAACGGAAGCTTTGCCGGTTTATACAACGGGGGCACTAGAGCGGTGTCCGTAAACCTGAATGACGGAACGGTAGGTCCGCATATTCGCCATGGCTCCGGTGGATTGCTAAGCGGCCCTCCAAACAGATATTTCGGAAATCTTGACGGCGCTGCTGTATTCAACAACGATGCTTCAAAAGTGATCACCATTGATAGCGATGGACGGATTCACGCCCATACGCTGAGATAATCGTATTTCTTCATCGAGGTTTTTAAAACTACATCAATAGCTCCTCAAGGTTTTGGAAACCTTGAGGAGTTTGTTGTTTTACCGACATCCTAAATTTAAAAACGTTAGGATAATGGTTGCTGTCAGATAGGAGTTAATCTGTTTTAATACGTTGAAACCAGCTAATGATTAGGGTTGCAGTATCTCAAAGTTTATTTATTTTTAATTCTTTGCTGAACCCGACTAATCATATAAACTAATTAAAGTGATTCCCATGCCCATTCAGCTACGTTCTGTTTTATTTCTCTGTTTATTAATCTTCCTGTTGCTTCCTTTAAATGCACTCTCCCAGGAAAGCAATACTAACGGTAATGATCCAAGCCATACCGATCTGCCTCTCGAGCCTGATCGAACCGTTCACCTGCAGACTGATGAGGGAACCTGGATTTCAGTCGATGTGCACCCCTCCGGCGAAAAACTGATCTTTGATTTTATGGGAGATCTTTACGAGCTCCCAATGGGCGGAGGTGAAGCAGTTCAGCTAACCCACGGCATGGCGTTCGATAACCACCCACGCTACAGCCCTGATGGAAATAAAGTGGTGTTTATTTCCGACCGCAGCGGTGGCGATAACATCTGGCTCCTGGACCTTGAAACTATGGAGACCGAGCAGCGGACCACCGGTAATAACCACCGCTGGCAATCCCCCGTTTTCACACCCGACGGGAATTACATTATAGCGGCACGTGCCAACCTGAGGGGCGGCGTACATAAACTGCGCATGTACCATGTGGATGGCGGAAGCGGAACGGAGTTCATGGATACTCCAAACAATTTCAAAACTATCGAGCCAGCTTTTGGTGCTGACGACCGCTACCTCTGGTTCTCGCACCGCACCGGCGACTGGAACTACAATGCTATATTTCCGCAGTATCAGATTTCAAAATTTGATCTGGATACAGGCGAGCGTCATCTGCAAACAGCGCGTCTCGGTTCCGCATTTCGGCCAACTCTTTCCTCCGATGGAAAATGGCTGGTCTACGGAACGAGACATGAAACGGAAACAGGGCTGCGCATCCGCGACCTGAGTTCCGGAGATGAGCGCTGGCTCGCTTTTCCTGTCCAACGGGATGATATGGAATCGCGCGCAACGCGTGATGTACTGCCTACAATGGTATTTACACCCGATAATGAGGCTGTTATCACAACCTGGGGCGGAAAAATTTGGCGACTCCCTATTGCAGAGGGAGCTCAGGCAACGCAGATTCCATTTAGCATTGATACAGAAATAGAGCTCGGTCCACGTCTGGATTTCAAATACCCTATGTCGGATGATGCTGAGTTTATCGCCCGCCAGATTCGGGACGGGGCTCCCTCGCCGGATGGCACAAAACTGGCCTTCACGGCTTTAAACAATCTCTACGTGATGACTCTGCCCGACGGAGAACCGCAAAGGATAACAGATCTCGGCATGGTCAAAGCTTTTCCCGCGTGGTCACCCGACGGAAACTGGATTGCGTTTGCCACCTGGAATCCTGAAGAGGGCGGCCACATTTACAGAATGAGGAGTGACGGCCGACGAAGCGCTCAGCGACTCACAGAAGAGCCGGGACTCTATCAGCAGATTGCGTGGTCTAAAACGCAGAACCGGATTGTGGCCATTCGCGGCGATCGCAGGGTTTATCATGAATCCCCTGGTCCGGGTGTGCCGCTTTCGGCTAATGATCTGATCTGGATTCCGTCTGATGGAGGCGCAATAAATTTCATTACAAGTGCCGATGGCCGGAATACGCCCCATTTTGTTAAAAACGACGACCGCATTTACCTGAATCACTCACAGCGCGGACTCATTTCCATCCGGTATGATGGCACAGACGAGCGGCAGCATCTTACCGTGACTGGTTCTACCGCGCCGGGTTCTACCTCACCGGATCGGGCATCCATCATCCTGAAAGCACCCGAAGGAGATCAGGTGCTGGCACAGGTTGGCAGCGACATTTACGCTATCACCATTCCAAGGGCCGGTCAGGCGCAAAGCATAAGCGTTGCCAACCCCGGCAGAGCTGCATTTCCCGCATCAAAACTAACCGATATCGGTGGCCAGTTTCCGGCATGGAGCTGGGATGGCCGTACGGTACACTGGTCGCTGGGTAATGCACTAGTATCGTATAACCTTGATGATGCCGCAGAACGAACCCGGGAGCAGGAGCGATATGATCGCGAAAAAGGGGAGCGTGAAGATGAAGAGGATCAGGATGAAGAGAACGGTGATGAAAACAATGACAACGGAGATGAAACGGATGAGAAAAGTGATGATCCCGATCGACCGGAAGATTACAAGCCTGAGGAACTCCGGATTGAAATTAACGTGAATCGCGATATTCCCGATGGCGTTTTTGTGCTCCGTGGCGGTACGGCTATCACCATGAATGGCTACGAAGTTATCGAAAACGCTGATATCGTGATTCGAAATAACCGGATTGAAGCTATTGGCGAGCAGGGCTCTGTAGACATTCCCAGTGGCGCCGAGATTCGTGATGTGAGCGGACACACCATCATTCCCGGATTTGTAGATACCCATGCGCATGTTCGCCCGTTCAGAAACTTACATCAGCCGCAAATCTGGTCGTTTATGGCCAATCTGGCGTATGGGGTGACTACACTTCGCGACCCTCAAACGGGCACCACCGATCTGCTAACCTATGCCGATCAGGTGGAAGCGGGCAACATTATCGGGCCTCGAATCTACCAAACCGGTCCTGGTGTTTTCTGGTCGGAACAGCTGCGCGATCTGGATCACACGCGGGACGTCATGAAGCGCTACAGCGAATATTTTGATACGAAGACAATCAAGATGTACGTAGCAGGAAACCGTGAACAGCGCCAGTGGATTCTTCAGGCTGCAAAAGAGCAGGAGCTGATGCCGACAACCGAGGGATCCCTCGACATGAAGCTTAACATGACCATGCTTATAGATGGATATCCGGGACAGGAGCATAATTATCCGATCTCACCTATTTTCTCCGATGTGGTTCAAACCACCGCTGAATCACAGATGGCCTACACGCCTACGCTTCTGGTAACGTACGGAGGTCCGTGGGCTGAAAACTACTTTTTCATGAAAGAAGATGCTGCGAACGATCCCAAGCTGCGCTATTTCACACCACAAGAAGATCTTGAGCGCAAAACACGGCGACGCGGAGCAGGCTGGTTTCATGAAGAGGAATATGTGATGGATCGTCAGTCCGAAATAGTGAAGCAAATTTACGATGCCGGCGGAATCCTTGGCGTGGGAAGTCACGGGCAGCTGCAGGGGCTCGGCTTTCACTGGGAGCTCTGGGCCATGGCCTATGATGATATGGATCCGCATCAAGCGCTCCGGACCGCAACCATTCATGGAGCACTAGCGCTGGGCCTCGATGGCGACATTGGTACGCTTGAGCCGGGCAAGATGGCAGACCTGCTGATTCTTAGTGGTGACCCACTTGAAAACCTGCGTAACACAAATACAATCGAGCTGGTTATGAAAAACGGGCGCCTTTACAACGGTAACACGCTCCATGAAGAGTGGCCGCGTGTTCAGCCTACAGGCCGACTATGGTTCCAGCAGTCGGAGCCGTCAGGTTTACCAGGTTTGGGGAATGATTAGTAATTCTTTTTAAATCAAATCAAACTCATCAAGGTTTTGAAAACCTTGATGAGTTTGTTGTTTTATATAACCTACCACTCAATTTTCTCTTTATTCAAAAACGCGCTGATCCCCTTCTGGCAGTCTTCGGAGCCGCGGGATTTGGCGTTTACCTCAACGGCGTGATCTACGGCCTCCTGGAAAGTCTGATCACCGGCGGCATTAATCAGGGCTTTGGTGGTTTGTAACGCCTGTCCACTGCACTTTTCGACAAGGTCACGAAGCACCTTTTCTACCGTTTCCTGAAAGTTGGTAACGCTTGTGGTTTCGGTTACCAGGCCAATGCGGGCCGCTTCTTCCGCAGAAATGAGGTTGCCGCGAAGCAGCAGATGGCGGGCATGGGTCTCTCCTACTTTTTTGATGAGGAACCTCGCCACAATGGCCGGCACAAAACCGATCCGCGTTTCAGTATAGCCAAACTTCGCCGGCTCTGAGGCGATAACGATATCACATATCGAGGCCAGACCGCAGCCGCCGGCAATCGCATGACCGTGAACGGCAGCAACTACAGGCTTACTCCCGTTTCTGATGATTTCAAACAGCCCGGCCAGGTGACGCGAATCTTCGAGGTTCTCTTCATAGGTTGCATCTTTCAGCTTTTTTATAACCGCAAGGTCTGCCCCGGCGCAGAACGCATCACCCTCTCCGCGCAGCTTAATTACCTTCACGGCATCATCCTTAAAAAACTGATTAAAGGCGGTTTTTAGCTCGCCCACAAGTTCAGGATTCAGGGCGTTGCGCTTGTCCGGTCGGTTGAGGCTGATTACTCCTACCCGATCATGAATATCTGTCAGAATATAGTTGAAGCTCATTTGGTCGAATGTTCTTTGATGAAAATTAAGGCTTAATTACAAAGCTGTCGAATCTGCCAGATAATAGAACAAAACCGAAAACATATCCAATGAAATCAGCCGTACAGATTTCGGGCGACTTCAAACATCTGTGCATGAGCTTCAGCCGTTTCGCGTATGCTGGGTGCATATCCGCCTGAGAGCAGCAGTACGAGCGGGACGGCTTTTTGTCTCACGTAGCGAATTACGATCTCTTCGCGCTCCCGGAGTCCGGCCTGAGTTAGTGAAAGACGGCCGAAATGGTCGGTTTCGAGCGGATCAATCCCGCCCAGGTAAAACACAATGTCGGGCTGAAAGCGTCCGAATACATCATCGAGCGCATCACCCAGAATCCGGTGATAATCGGCGTCCCCGGTTTTGTCCGGCAGGCCAATATCAAGCGTTGAGGGCGGCTTCCGGAACGGATAGTTTTTTTCACCATGCATGGAAAAGGTGAAGACATCCGGATCGTTTTCAAAAATCGCGGCATTTCCATTCCCCTGATGCACATCCAGATCGATAATCATCGCCTTTCTGATCCACATGCTTCGCTGCAGCGTTTTGATGGCCACCGCCACGTCGTTAAACACACAAAACCCCTCTCCATGGTTCGGCATAGCGTGATGCGTGCCTCCGGCCAGATTACCAGCCACACCGTCCTGAAGCGACATCAGAGCCGCATTTACCGTACCCTGAACGGCCAGCTTGGATCGCGTAGCCAGTCCCGGGCTCCACGGCAAACCCAATCTTCGTTCTTCCTTCCGGGTCAGATTTCCGTTGAGGATGCCATCCAGATAGTAGTCGGTGTGAACAAGCTTCAGGTCCGTAAAATCAATTTCTCTTGGTGTGATGACGTCCATATCGCGCACCACGCCCGTATCGACCAGATAGCGGTGGAGGTGAGCGAACTTGCCCATTGGAAAAATATGGCCATCCGGAATCGGTGCGGCATATCCGGGTGCGTAGCTTACTCTCATATTTTTTCCAGGGTGATGAGGGCCATCATACGGCCGCTGCGATCTTTCTCCCTGCGGAAGGAGTAGAAAGCATGAGCGTCACTCACGGTGCATCCAACGGCAACTTCAATGGATGAATCCAGCAGACCTGCTTCTTTGAGCTGATGCTCCACAAAACCTTTTAAATTGACATGAGGCTTTTCCCGGGAAGTATCAACGAACTGAGCCGGAAACTGCTGCGCGACTTCATCACCCACCTCGAACTTTGCCTGAGAAATGCACGGACTTATGAACGCCTGTAAACTTTCGGCTTTAGCGCCCAGACTAATCATCTCCGCAATAGTTCGGGGCACGATATCAGCTACAGCGCCTTTCCACCCGGCGTGGGCAGCGCCAATTACGCCGGCTTGCGGATCGGCCAGAAGCACTGCTGCACAATCGGCCACAAAAATTGCGAGTGAATAACCCGGCTTGTTGGTCACAAGAGCATCGGTATTCGGAAACACGCCCGGTTGCTCCACAATCTGCACATGGTTCTGATGAACCTGAATTCCCCACGAGGTCAGCTTCGGATCCGCACCGGCTGACATAATCCAGGCAGTCCGGTTTTCTGTCGTGATGGCATCGTCTTCCGAGGTATTGTAGCCAAGATTCAGGCCCGGAATCTTCGATCCAGTATTCCATTTCGGATTCTTGAGGCTGAAGGCGGCCTTAACCTCTGGAGCAGGATTCCAGGAAATGTGATCAAATTCAGACATGAAGGGTGGGGAAATTTTGAATGTTGAACCTGCCTGTCTTCGCCGAGGCAGACAGGTTTTGAGTTTTAAATGACTGGTTCTACGTGTTTATTTGTGACTCCGGCTTTTTAACTAGAAATATGGTATTCAAGACCAACATCAATTCAAAACTCAAAATTCGAATTCCCGGCCACCTTACAACTCTGCGTTAATCTGCTTAATAATCCGCGCGCCTCGGCGTCCAACATCACCTTGCCAGGAGCTGCTCTTTAATAGCCTTTGCCGCTTCTTCCTTGGGGAACGACTTCCCCGTCCAGATGCGGAATGAGGCCGCAGCCTGTTCGACAAACATAGTAAGACCACCAATAGCAGAATGAGCGCCGGCTATATCTGCCTGCTTCATGAACTGAGTTTCGAGCGGGTTATATATGGCATCCATGCACACTTTACCTTTAAGCAGATGTGTGAGATCGGGTGGAACCGGCGATTTGTAGATGTCCGGCTGCATACCGAGCGGGGTTGTGTTTATAACCGCTCCGCACTGGGCTATGGCGCTTTCCAGCTGATTATAACCAATAATCTGAACCGGCACTTTATTTATATATGCAGGCCAGTCGGTTGCGGCCGGGCGACGGGAGACCACAAAAGCTTTGGTCATTTTCAGATCTCTGAATGATGCTACGGCTGCACGTGCTGCGCCTCCGGAGCCCATAACCACGCCAGGCTGTCCGGCAAACATGAGCGCGTGCGGAAGCAAAGATTGAACAAAACCCGTAACGTCGGTATTGTAACCAATCAGGCCATTTCTGCTCGTAGCTACGGTGTTTACCGCGCCAACTTCTATGGCAAGCGGATCGATGATATCGAGCGGCTCAATTATCCGTGACTTATGTGGGATTGTCACGTTAAGACCACGGAATCCGGGCAGGCTTAGCAGCTTCCCAATCCACGCGAAAGCATTCGACGGAGTGTCGATGGCGTAGTAGGTCGCCTTCATATTATGGTGCTGAAGCGCAATATTATGAATCAGCGGGGATTTGCTGTGCGCAAGCGGGTGACCAATAACGGCGTAAAAAGGGCCGTGCGGTGGTTTCTTTAAAAACTCCTGAAGATGGTTCATTACATCTGCAGACGAATCTGCCCGTTACTTTGAAAAAGCTGCGTTTCGAATAGAAACGCTCGTTTGGTTCAGATATACGTCATTTCGATAGTTAAAAAAGTCGAAATGATCAAAAGGGAAAAAGAAAAAGGCCGCACATCTCTGTGCGGCCTGGAATTCTTAGTCGTATCTGTTATCAGACGGCAGCTTGTTCTTTGTCTGATACTTCAGAATCTTCGCTCTCTTTGAAGGTTCCGTTTTCTACCGCCTGGCGGAAGAAATCCAGATCTTTCTGAAGCTTGTCGTCTGAGCTATCAATAAAAGACTTCAGTTCGCCTTCGGCTTCGCCAAAAAATGGACGATAGTCGAGACTAAAGTCGATACGAGTACGGGTGCCGTTTTCGAGGGGTGTGAACCGAATAGTGCCGGTTTGGTTCAGGTTACCGTTTATTGTGATCCACGCGAAACGAGTGTTACGGAGATCATCAATAATGTTGGTAGTCCATTTGTACTCTTCTCCTCCGATTGTGGTTTTAAATTCGTAAGTCTGAGAGTTTATTTTAGAAACCTCTTCGATTCCGCTCATGAAGCGAGGGAAATCTACAGGGGAATTCAAACTTTCATAAACTTTTGCGAGAGGCAGGTTGACTTCAATACGTTGATGCGCCATATTCGGATAATTGGACTTCGTAAAGATTACAGGTTATGATTCGTAGCTAATTTATAAAATGAGCTAACTGGGAGAGGGGTTTATACCATTTCCAGATTATTGTAAAATTAAGGTTTTTTTCCGAAAATATCAATTTGGAATTAAAACTAATTATTCGTCTCTTTTGTTTGGGTTGCAACACTCTTTGATTTCCGATCTCCAAAAGCCCCGCATGAGCCTGAATACTATTTTCCCATCCCTGCTTGTTGCTGTAACCCTTGCCTTTACGCTTCTGCTTCCTGCCGTACCCGCTACGGCCCAGTCCGATTTTTCCGGTTATCTCAGCAACTACAATGCGTTCACAACGTCGCCGCCCAGCGAAATAATAAGCGGAAGAAATCGTCTCCGTTTAAATTTTCGCAACGACTTTAACGACGGCCGCGTCTATATTTCTTCAGACCTTCGCCAGCTTTACAGCTTTTCCAGCGACTCTCTGGATTTCCGTCTTCGCGAAGCGTTTATGGATATTTTCCTTAATAACGGCGACCTCCGAATCGGTAAACAGGTAATAGCATGGGGTAAAACCGAGGGCGACTTCATTTTTGATATCGTAAGTCCGTTCGACCTGTCCGAATTTCTCACCCAGGATTTTCGCGAGCTCCGCGAGGGCGTAACGGCTATCAGCTATACGCATTTTTTTGGGCGCAACCAGCTTCAGCTTATCCTTAACCCGGTCTTTGAACCCTCCCGCCTGCCCGCCTACGACGGGACATGGGGAATAGTGCCCACCGACATCTTTCCGATTCCCACCGAGTTTCGCTCATACGACCCGGATGCCATCACCCTTAGAGATATGCAGTACGCCGCACGATTTGCGTGGCGCCCTTCGGGTTCATTCGATCTGGATGTTGCGCTTATGTATTGGCGTAGCGGCGCTCCCGGCTACCGGAAGAATTTTACCACCGTTGGTATTGGGGATTTTAACGTGCCGTTATCGGTCACCTTTACTGAAGATTATGAGCCGGGCATTGTTACAGGATTCTGGGGTGAGTATCGTTTTTCATCGGATTTACGCTTTTTGTTTGAAGCTGCCTATTTCGAAAAGCGTCCGTACGATATTCTGCCAGGCGAACTGACCGATGACGACCTCCGCCTGTTCCGGCGCCTTGATGAAGGTACCATCAACCTGCCGGATCTCGAGCTGCTCGGGCCTGCACTGCAACGATTTAATAACACACTCCAGGAAGGTCAGCCAATCGGGTTTCTTACCTATCGCCCGGCTGTAAAGTGGATGGCCGGACTTCAATATCCCTTATACAACTGGAATACCAGCATACAATATGTAGCCGAAACCGCTCTCGATTATGAAGATGCCATACTACAGGATGAATGGTTTCATGGAATTTCGATAAGCTCAAACCGAAGCTTTTTCAGGGATCAGCTTCTCGCACGATTACTCACGCGCTATCAGCTTAATGGCAACGACTACTGGATTAATCCCGAGCTTGCATGGGATTTTCGCGATGGCCTCACCTTTACAGCCGGCTCGCATCTTTTCGGAGGCGAAACGCCCGACCTGGACTACACTCACCTTAGTTTCCGTCGTTACGGCGGAAACAGCCTGGTGTATTTATCCGCGGCCTGGTTTTGGTAATAAAAAACAATTCCGGTTTAGAGTGTATTTTGCTCCAAAATGCGGAATGCTTTTATGCGGGGCAATTGTTTAGTCTGATTCCATTATCCATAACATACCAATTATTCCTTCTTGGAACGCATCGCAGATTTTATTCTCAGCAACCGCAGACCTGTTCTCATTATAGCCGTACTGCTGGTTATCGCCTCTGTTTTTCCCATTCTGAACGTCAAAGCAGATTTCAGCCTCGAAGGCTTTTTCCCTGAAAACGACCCCACCATCGATGCCTACCAACGCTTCTCTGATGAATACGGCCGCGATGATAACGTAATCGTAATTGGTATCGAAAGCGACGATGTGCTCAGCGAATCCTTCCTCGCAGATTTGCGTGAACTCACCACTGCGCTCTCCGGAATTGAAAACGTAACCGAAGTCCGCTCCATTTTTGATGCCCAGCGCCTTCGAAACGTAAACGGCAACCTGCAGGCCGAACCTTACCTGAACGGCACGCTCACCAACGGCTCTATTTTCGAAGAAATTACGAGCGACCCGTTTACTGAAGGTCTGTTTATCAACAAAGACGGGACCTTTACTGCCGTTTATATAGCCATTGATGAAGACCTGAACAACTTTCCGGTTCGGGAGCAGATTATTGGTGATTTCCAGCAGATTCTTAACGATCAGAACGGACTCGAGTACTATGTTGCGGGTATTCCGTATTTCCGTAATCAGTATGTGAATGTGCTGAACAGCGAAATTATTTTCTACATCAGTATTTCTTCGGTACTCATTATTCTGCTGCTCTGGTTTTTATTCCGCAGCGCCCAGGGGATTGTGATCCCGATTATGATCGTCTGGTTAACAATCCTCTTTACTGTTGTGATACTTCAGTTAACCGGTGGTTATTTTGAGGTCCTCACCAGCACCATCGCTCCGATTCTCCTCTGCGTGGGGGTGGCAGATTCGGTCCACATGCTTTCCAAATACAGGGATAACCGAATGGCCGGGCTTCCAAAGCCCAAGGCTATGAGGGAAAGCCTGATCGTGCTTGGCAGCGCCACTTTCCTTACCAGCGTTACCACAGCGGTTGGCTTTGCGACTCTGCTTACCAGCAACGTGATTCCGATGCGAACCTTCGGAATGTACACCGCCATCGGGGTTATGGTAGCTTATGTTATCACGATTTTTCTTTTGCCGTCTATGATGCCCTACTTCAAGGATAAGAAGCCGGGAACCAATACCAGCGGTCGCGTTCACGATGCCATTGGCGCCGTACTGCGTGTGAGTTTCAGAACCGCTCTTAAATATCACAAAGCCGTGGTAATCATCACCCTGCTTATTACAGTAGGAATCGGAACCGGCATTTCCCAATTGCGGGTAAATGGGTTTGTTTTTGATGATGTAGGCCAGGATTCACCCTTAATTGCCGATAGCCACGTTATCGGAGATCGATTGAGCCCGCAGTTCCCGCTCGAGATAATCATCGATACGCATGAAGAGAACGGCATCACCAACCCTGATCTGCTGCAGCGCGTAGCCGGTCTCGAGGAGAAGCTGCTTTCCTACGACGAGATGGAAAAGACGCGCTCGATCAGAACGCTGATGGAGCAAATTCACAGGGTGATGTCACCCGAAGAGGCCGAAGCCCAGCCCCTGCCCGAAAACCGGGCGCTGCTCGCCCAGTATCTGCTGCTAATGGAAATTACCGACGCGGACGCACTCGACAGGTTCACCGATTTCACCTACAGCCAGATTCGTATTTCCACTCAGGCATTCGATTCCGGATCGCACCGCATAAACCAGATTCGGGAAGATCTGAACGTGTATCTCGCAGAAAATTTTCCTGACGAGCAAATCACTATGACAGGCACAACCATCCTGGTTGCCGATCTTACCGATAACATCGTTTTTTCGCTGGCGTCGAGCATCATTCTGGCGTTTATATTTATTTCGCTGATAATGGCCTGGCTGTTCCGCAACGGGAAGCTGGTGCTTATTTCACTGCTTCCGAACATCATGCCATTGGTCGTAATTGCGGGCCTGATGGGCTATTTCGGCATCGACATCAAGCCCTCAACCGCCGTAATTTTTACCATTGCGTTTGGAATTGCCGTGGATGACAGCATTCACTTCCTGGCCCGGTTCCGGATTGAAAGCAGGCGTGGGCGCAATCTTATCGAAGCCGTTCGCATCACCACCGAACGCACCGGCCGTGCCATCATACTAACAAGCGCGATTCTGCTCGTAGGATTCGGTACGCTTGGGAACAGCGAGTTCGACTCCACTATGTATATGGGTCAGCTGGTGAGCCTTACTATTCTTACCGCCATCATTGCAGATCTGTTCTTTCTGCCGGCTCTTATTTACTGGATGAAGCCCGACATGAAAGCCATCAGCCTCAAAAAAGCGCCCGGCTTTCACCCTGAAGTGGATGACATCGCTCTGCCTAAAAACAATACATCTTCGGGAGACGACTCAAAATCAAATTCGCGTCGTACCATCCATGAAAACGCCCACTAACTTTTGATATTTATACCGGCCGGCTTTTCGCATTGATAGCCCATACTTTACACCCGCCCGTTTTGTATTCTGGCCGAAGAATGTCTGATAAATCCTGATTCAGGTAAACGAAGCGCCCTGCATTGCTGTTGAAGCCATCATTCAGCAACCCAATATCTTACAACATTACAGACCCGCATGAGCCCTCGCAAGAAAAACCGCACCCGCTTCATTGCTTTCGGAGCGTCAGGTATTATCATTTTGCTCACACTACTTATTCTGTTCCTGCTCCCGGACAGCCCATCGGCCGAAGACGGTCCGGACTCCGCCGATCCTGAGCGCGAAGTAAGCGTTCGAACTTTCGATCCGGGCGACATCACAACAGATATAACCATAACCGGACGCATCCGCGCCGTCGAGCGTATTGATGTATTCAGCGAGGTACAGGGCGTGTTGCTTTCAGGTGCACGGCCGTTCCGAACAGGAAACCGGTTTAATCAGGGTGATGTGCTCGTTCAGCTTGATAATACTGATGAAGAACTTGAGCTGTTTGCGCAGCGCAGCCGGTTTCAGTCTGCAATCGCCGGTCTGCTTCCTACCATTCGAACCGACTACCCGGACAGTTTCGACCGCTGGGCCGAATATGTGGAAGAGTTCGATTCCGAGCAGGACCTTCGCGAACTGCCGGAAGCTGAAGATCGTCAGGAGCGCTTTTTCATAGCCGCCAATGATATTTATGGTCAGTACTACAGCATCAAAGCGCTCGAAAACAGGCTTTCCAAATACACCATTCGCGCCCCGTTCAGCGGAGAGCTGAGACAGGCTGATGCTTTTCCGGGCACGCTCATCCAGCCAAACACGCAGCTTGGCGAATTTATAGGTGATGTGTTTGAGCTCGAAACGTTCGTTAGCCTGCGCGAACTCGACTTTATTTCGCAGGGTGATGCGGTTTCGCTTCGCTCTGCTGGCACCGGGCTCGAAATTGATGGCACCATCACGCGTATAGGAAGCTCCGTGAGCGCCGAAACTCAGGCCTTTCCCGTGTATGTGGAGCTCGAGTCCCCCCGACTCAAAGACGGCCTCTATTTCGAAGGCCGCATCAGCGGACGCACGCTCGAAGGCGTGGTTGAAATCCCCCGGAACCTCCTCACCAGAGAGAACACAGTTCTGGTAATTGAAGACGGCGTTGCCACCCACCGTGAGGTTGAGCCTCTGTTCTTCAACCGCGAAACTGCGATTGTTCGTGGCCTCAGCAGCGAGGATGAAGTGATTGAGCTTCGGGCAGGCACTACCTCACTGGCCGGCGCCCGGGTAAAGGTCGCATCCGAGTAACCGAATCCTTCAAAACACTTTTAAACTGATTTCATGAAAGATCTCATCGGTTACTTTATCAGCTACAAATCTGTAGTCAATTTTACGCTTCTCATCATCCTGCTGATGGGCGTACTGGTTTTTTCGAACCTTCGGTACTCGTTTTTCCCCGAAGAGTCGGTACGGTTTATCAATATTGATATCATCTATACCGGCGCCTCACCTGCCGAGGTTGAAGAAGGCGCCATCGCGAAGATAGAGGAAAACCTGAAAGGCGTAAGCGGCATCGAACGGTTTACCTCTGTTTCCGAAAACAATATGGGTAAAATCGAGGTCGAGCTGCTCGAACGCGCCAATCCGGACGACGTGCTGATCGACATTCAGAACGCGGTGGACCAGATTACCTCGTTCCCCTCCCGCATGGACGACCCGGTGGTGTACAAGGTGGAAGTCCTCACAGATGCTATGACTTTTGCCCTGAGCGGGAATCAGCCGCTTACCGTAATCAAAGATATGGCCAGGGAGATAGAAAACGACCTGCTCAATCAACCCGGGATATCGAAAGTCACCCTCGAGGGATATCCTGACGAGGAGATTGAAATCAGCGTGCGGGAAGAAACGCTACGGGCCTTCAACATCACCTTTGAAGACATCAGCCGTGCAGTGGCGCAGTCGAATATCGAGCTGTTTGGCGGAACCATCAGAACCGGGCTTGAAGAAATTCAGATTAAAGCCAACGCGCAGGAATATTTCGCCCAGGATATGGGCCGGATCATAGTCCGGTCCACCGAAGACGGTCAGATTGTTCGCCTCAGCGATATCGCGACTCTCTCAAACCGCTTTGAGGAAATTCCGAACCGGCGCACCCTCAACGAAGAGCGTTCGGTTAGCATCAGGGTTGAGAATACGGTGGATGAGGACATTCTGGAAACCGTAACCTTTATGCGCGATTATATCGAACGGTTTAACGAAGACCGAGAGGACGTACGGGCCACCATCATAAACGATCAGGCCGATGGTCTTGAGGAGCGCATTCAGGTGCTGTCCGACAACGCATGGCAGGGTGCGCTGCTGGTTGTAATCGTGCTGGGTATTTTTCTGAACTTCCGTCTTGCGCTTTGGGTGTCGCTTCAGATTCCCGTTGCCCTTCTCGGAATGATCATATTTGCCGGTATCTGGGGCATCACCGTAAATCAGCTGTCGATGTTCGGGGTTATTCTGGTGCTCGGTATTCTCGTGGATTACGGCGTTGTGGTGAGTGAAAATATCTATCAGCATTTCGAGCGCGGTAAAGACGCCATCAATGCGGCCATAGACGGCACCATCGAGCTTGTGGCTCCACTCATGCTTTCCTTCACGACTACTGTAGCCGCATTCTCTTTCTTTTTCTTCCTGGACGGGACCTTGGGTGAGTTTTTCTCCGACATTTCTTTTGTGGTGATAGCCTCAAATATTGTAGCACTTGCCGTTGGTTTTTTCCTGCTTCCTGCACTCATTGCCAACTCAAGATCGCTTCAAAAAGAAAACAAGCCCAACCGTTTTGAGCGGGCGTTTGACAAAATGTTCAGAAAGATTCTGAACGGATTTTATGCTCCATCACTTCGCTTCGGTTTGCGCTATCCGTTTGTGGTGGTATTATCGGTCGTTGGTTTGTTCATCATAACAATTGGCGGGTTCCGCAGTGATGTGATCCAAACCACTTTCTTCCCCAATATTGAGTTCGATGAGGTTTCCGTGAGCCTTCGTCTGCCGGCCGGAACCGGAGACGAGGTTACCGAAGCCATCCTTATTGATATCGAAGAAGCTACAAATCGTGTAAACGAGCGCCTCACCGAAGAGGCCAACGGAAACTCGCCGATACTTTACGTACAGCGCGTGGTGGGCCCGCAGCCAAATACAGGCAGTCTGCAGATCACCCTTACCAAACCCGAAGAGCGCGAATACCTGGCTTTCGACATAGCCGGAATGATTCGTGAGGAAACGGGTGAAGTCCCCGAGGCCGAAAATCTGTCGTTCGGTGCCGGTGATGCTTTCGGGAAGCCAATTTCAATCTCCATGATCCATCGGTTTGATGACCTCGATGAACTCCGTGAAGTTAAGTCCGAGCTGATGCGCCAGATGAACGCCGAGGACAGCATCATAGATGTTATCGATAACGACGAGATTGGTCAGCGTGAGCTGGATATCAGCCTGAAGCCCGAAGCCGAGCTGCTTGGCTTCACCCTGCAGGAAGTAATTGATCAGGTGAGGCAGGGATTTTTCGGAATCGAGATTCAGAGTATACAGCGGGGCGATGAGGAAATAAAAGTATGGGTGCGCTACGAGCGTGAGGCCCGTTCATCGCTGGTTGATCTCGAGCGTATGCGCATCACCGCGCCGAACGGCAACCGCTACTTCCTGCGCGATATTGCAAATGTAAACGAGCAGGAAACCGTAGTGCTCATCAACCGCCGCGACGGGCGCCGGGAGATCCTGGTTGAAGCCGACGTTGCCTCACTAGATATACCCGTTCCGGCCGTTATCGGAATGATTCAAAGCCGGATCCTTCCTGAACTTACTGAAAAATATCCGTCTGTCGAATATACTTTCGAAGGTCAGGCCAGGCAGTCCCGCGACACCGCACAGTCGGCAGCAAGGGCCGGCCCCGTTATTCTGCTCATCATGTTTTTTATGATTCTGCTGAACGGCCGCTCGGTTTCGCAAAGCATCATTTCGGTGCTCATCATACCGTTTGCCATAATTGGCGTAGCCTGGGGACACGTAATTTCGGGCATCCCGCTGAGTATATTTTCAATGCTGGGGATCATTGCGCTCATTGGTATTCTCATTAACAATATGTTCGTTCTTTTAAGCAGCTTTAACGAGAAACTAAAAGCCGGGCGCGGTTTTGCGGCGTCGGTGTACACATCGGCACTGAGCCGCTTCAAACCGATTATGCTTACGGCCATCACCACTGCTGCGGGCCTCACGCCCCTCCTGCTTGGCACAACCATCGGAGCACAATTTCTGAAGCCTACTGCTGTAGCCGTTTTTTACGGACTGCTTTTCGGAACTTTCCTAACCCTGGCGCTCGTGCCTTCACTGCTTGTGATTTTCAACTACTCCAAAAGACTTATTATCGGACTTTTCCGGAGCGAAAGGCCGGACGCGGAAGAAATTGAAACCGCACGTATCGAAATGAAGAGAATTAAAACCCTTAGAAAAGAATCACTATGAGGTCAGGCTTAAAAAATATTTTTCACCCTTTACTGGTGGTTTCTTTTTTTCTGGTGATGCCGTCCTTGCTGCTGAGCGCCTCGAAAGCCGCTGCCCAGGATAACGAGCCCATCACTCTGGAACAAGCCTTTGAGCGGGCGCTGGAGAATAACCACGCCATCCGCATAGAGCGGTTCGAACAGGACCAGAGCAGCAACTCTGTGTTCAGGGGAAATGCGGGTCAGCTTCCCGTGCTTAGTCTAACAGGAAGCGCAGAGTTGTCCCGAAATGATTCTGAAATCGAGCTTGCCGATTTTGGCTCAAACGGTGGCGAGCCGCAGCGTATATCAGTCGACGGTGCCGAGTCCAGAACCCTGAGCGCCGGCGTTGAGCTTAGTTACACAATATTCGATGGCTTCAGCGGGCGCTACCGCTACCGGCAGCTGCAGGCTCAGGACCGGCTGACGCAGCTTTCGGTTCGAATGACCATCGAGAATACCCTGCTGGAAGTAGCTGAAGCCTATTTTGGCGTGCTGCAGCAGCAGGAGCAGCTCCGCATTGTTCGCGAAAACCTGGAATTATCGCAACTCAGGCTCGATACCACCACCGAGGCACAGCGCTTCGGCACGGCCCGCAGACTGGACGTTCTAAACGCCGAGGTAAATTTAAATAACGACCGCATAGCCGTTGAAGATGCAGAAAACGGTCTGCGTCAGGCCATCAGGCAGTTTATGTTCGTGCTCGGCATGGAGTTTACGGATGATGAGCCGGAACTGATAGATGAATTCAATATCCGGGACGATTTCCCGCTTGACGAGCTTCTGCAAAGCGCGCTCATGAATAATGCCATGGTGAAGCTGGCCGATGAGGAAATCAGCCTCGCTGGAATTCAGCGCCGGCTCGAGGGAACGGGGCGTTATCCGAGTTTAACGGCCAGCGCCAGATACGGATATGTTCGTCAGGATAACGATGCCGGAAACTTTCTCTTTCTGGAAGAACTTGGCTACACGGCCATGCTCAACCTGCGCTATGATTTGTTTGATGGTGGCGTAACGAGACGCTCTGTCCAAAATGCCCGCATTGCCGAAAAGAGCCGCGAGGAAAACAAAAGGATGATGCTCAAACAGGTTGAAAAAGACATTCTGAATGCTTATTCCGATTTTCAGACGCAGCATCGTCAGCTGGATATCGCAAGTCTTAATGTGGAAACGGCTACCCTCAACTTTGAGAATGCGGAAGAGTCAATCCGCGTGGGAAGAATTTCCTCTATTGAACTGCGTGAAGCGCAGCTCAATCTGCAGGACGCCCGCCTCAGACAAAGCGAACTCCGCTACGGACTCAAACAGCAGGAAATGCTTTTGATGCTGCTAAGCGGGACTTTGCTGGAGAATGATGGACGCTGATTTCCGCTGATTATATCGCGAGATTAACGCAGTTTTAAAAGGTGAATCCACATCTTTATTCACTTTTTAGTGTCTTTTAGAGTTTTTCTTTTTTAGTGTTTCCCCTCAAGGTCAAATTCTCTGCGGGCCTTTGCGCTGTAATCCGCGGGAATCTGCGTCCTGGCATCACCGGATCATTCCGGAAACGCGCAGCCAGATTTCGTGGTGAAGATCTTCTGCAGGTCGCGTTGCGTCGAGCGTGTGATAGCGGTCGTTCTGACCAGCCAGATAGTTAAAACCATCTCTTACCCGCTCATAAAATGCATCGCCGGCCCGCTCGATTCTATCGGCTCCCTGTCCGTTTGCCGAACGCCGCTCAGTGGCCTGCTGCACGTCTATATCCAGAAAAAACGTGACGTCCGGCTCCAGGCCGTGGGCAGCAATATTATTTAGCTTATTTATCTCATTTATCGGGAGACTCCCTCTTCCAAACCCCTGATATGCAACCGTTGAATCGTAAAAACGATCCATAATTACGATCACTTTTTGTTCCAGCAGTGGTTTAACCCGGGTAGCAACCACCTCGGAGCGGGCGGCTGAAAACAGCAATAGTTCAGTAACAGGATTCATGTGCACATCCGGGTTAAGCAAAATACCCCGAATCATTTCAGACAGGTCTGTACCACCGGGCTCACGGAGCACGTCAACCGGCATTTTTTCCCGCTGCAGCCGCTCCCTTAGCAGCATTATCTGGGTTGTTTTCCCGCAGCCATCAATTCCCTCAAACGAAATCAGCACTATATCAAAACTTATAAATCGGTAGGATGTATCCGGCTTATGAATTAAACCGGCTTAATGCCTATTTCTTAGGCTCTTTTTTCATAATTATCGCAAGCAGAAAGTACAGCAATATAGGTGTACCATAAAAAGCCATCGAAAGGCCAAACAAAATACGAACAACCGTAGGGTCAAACCCAAAATAATCTGCAATTCCACCGCATACCCCAAGAAACTTTTTGTCTTTACGGCTTCTGAGCAATCGTTTCTTTTTGCTAAAGGCATATTCATCAAACTCGCCATCCTTCGTGCTTCCTGCTTCAAAAGCAGAACGGGCTGAAGCTGAAGCTCCATCCCGCCTTACCTTTAGCTGAGGCGGGGCTTGCTTGCTGTTTTTCTTCCGGCTTTTTTTCTTGCTTGTACCAGACCAAAGCAAAAGCACAACCAAAGCAATGAGCGACGGGCCAATTACGTGGCGGGTGAATGAGATATCAGGCCCGACTTCGAGGCCGAGCAGCTGAAGCCCGAGAAGCATCGTAACAACCATCATCACACCGCCAAACACAGAAAGAGTGTTCACCAAACCGCGTTCACGCGGCGGTTTCTGCTTATCCTCTTCTTTCACGAAATCATGGAAAGCCTTTTCGATATCATCATGAGAGATGTCGAATTCTTTCTCGAGCTCCGGATAAGCTGAGTCGTTATATTTTCTGGGTTCTGTCTTTGATTGCATATATGAAATATAAAGCCTTTAGGAATACTTTGTGCACGACGAACATTCAGTAAAATTTTAAAATAACCAAGAATGCCGTAGTGTACTGCTAACACTTCAGGTTCTTACGGCAAAGGGCCGGAAATGTTGGAAAACCCGGCCTGAGAAATAACAGCAATAATAAACGCGAACGAGTGCAGCCGGGAAATTGTGAGTTATGAATCATTGGTGTCCGGTAAAAACTGGATCGAACCAAACTATTACATTTGGAACCAAACAGGGGCCGATTCTAAGCTCCGTCTAAAAATGAACCCCTCTATGTCTGAATCAATTGAGTAGCTTATAAATCAAAATAAGTTTCTTTTACCTTTTGTGCGGACGAGG
>Ga0207421_10000994_pt1 | contig 36829 bp, 35 predicted proteins | sample SodLakKL_010_SED_4_FD_187542 | JGI IMG/M metagenome (GOLD analysis project Ga0207421, IMG submission 187542) | Alkaline sediment microbial communities from Lake Tanatar, Kulunda Steppe, Russia - 8KL_010_SED (SPAdes) (version 2) | ecosystem: Environmental > Aquatic > Non-marine Saline and...
CACTTCCGATCAGCCGGCCACCGTGCGCATGCGCGGAGCGTATCTCGCCTGCGCTGTGGCTGAATATTTCAAGGATGCAGGGCGGGACGTGCTGTTCATGATGGATTCCGTGACCCGTTTTGCCATGGCGGCGAGGGAAGTTTACCTGGCTGCAGGGGAACCCCCTACCAACAAGGGGTATACGCCGGGTGTCTTTGCCCAGCTGCCCCAGCTGCTCGAACGGGCCGGAAAATTTGAGCAGGCATCCATAACGGGGATCTACACGGTGCTCGTGGAGGGGGGAGACATGGAAGACCCCATTGCAGACAGTGTCCGCTCCATTCTGGATGGACACATTGTGCTGGACCGGAAACTGACCCACAAACATCATTATCCGGCCATCGATGTTTTGGGCAGCGTGAGCCGTCTCAGTGGACGTTTGCTCACCGAGGACCAAAAGGCCAGGGTGGGCCGTTTTGTCCAGATGCTCTCACGGTACCAGGAGGTGGAAGACATGATTCAGATCGGCGCCTATTCTCCCGGCATGGACAGCAAAACCGATGAGGCGGTCAATAACATAGACCAGCTCAACGGTTACCTTCGGCAGGGTGTGCAAGAGCGTTGCACCATTGAGGTGGCTCAGACGGACCTTGAATCTCTTTTTGCATAGGGGTGGCCATGGGTTTCCTCTTTCGATTCGCCGCCCTGTTGAAACAAAGGCGCTATGAATTGAAACAGGCTCAGCTGGAACTGGCCCGTGCCAAGGGAAACCATGAACAGGCCCTGGCGGCGCAGGAACGGCTTGGCGGAAAAATCAGTCTCTGGCAGGAAACGTGGCAGCGGGACCAAGCCGATGGCATGTCCGTGAGTCAGCATCTGCTGGCAAGGGATCACCTCCTTTTCCTGGAAAAAGAGCTGGAACGGGCGGCACTCAAGGCAGATCAAAAGGCCAGGGAACTGGATGAACGGAAGGTGCACCTCATTGAGTGTGAGAAAAAGGTCAGAATGCTGGAACTTCTGGAAGAGAAGGATATGAGGGCTTTCAATTTCGCCCGCGCTCAAAGGGAGCAGAAGCTGCTGGATGAAAGGGTCATTTTCCGCAAAAAGTCAGGTGAGAGACAATGAAAACGAGAGAAAAAAAGAAGCAAAAAAAAGTTCGTGCCTGGAAGAAGCCCATCAATTTCCTGCTGCTGATCATTTTGGGAACGCTGCTCATCAAAGGTGCCGCTGCCCTGGGTTTTCTCTCCCACATCAAGGACACCCATTCGGCCTGGTTCGCCACCACGGAAGTCATGGCAGAAAACCAGAACGACCAGGAAACGCAGGATGCCAAGGCTCTTTCATCGAACCTGGAAAGCCGGGAGACTTACAGCTCCCTTGCGTCCTCTTCCCATTCTCTGTCCTACGGAGATCATTTGAGCGCTCTTGAAAAACGCGAATCGGAACTGAGGCGCCGAGAGCGGGAACTGCAGCAGAAAGAGGAGTTGCTCAATAAAATGGAGGAGGATGTTCAGCAGAAGTTCGAAGCGCTTTCGGCCATCCAGAAGGAAATTCAGGATTTTCAGGCAGAGCGAAGTTCTCAGCGAAACGCCAGGATTCGCTCCCTCGTGAGGATATACGAAAGCATGAAACCCCGGGAAGCTGCCCAGCTTCTGGAAAACATGGAAGAACAGCTGGTGGTGAACATCATATCCACCATGAACACGGAGGTGGCCGCCAACATCCTTGCCACCATGGACACCCAGAAAGCCGCCAGGATATCCCAGGTGCTGAGTGCTCCCTGAGATTCCGGGCGGTCCTTCGGGTGTGAACTTCCCCCGCTCTTTTCTGCGTATTCGTCATTCATTTGCCACCATGCCGTGTGACAGCAGATCCCCGTGAAGCTTTTGAAGGGGATCTGCTGCCCCTCCTGGCAGATCTTCACCCCTCCCCTTGTGGAGAGAACGCCAACGGGAGGGTGCGATCAAGAGCCTGGTATCCCTTCCCCTCTCTGAGGAAAAGGCTTTCCCCCTGAGAAAAGAAGAAATTTTTTCCCCTCAAGACATTTTCACAAACTGTCAAAACCTTCCTTCGATCGTGTAACAGTTCGAAATTTCAGCTTAAACTAATAAATTAAAAATTGGCACTTAAATTGTAATACAAATCCGTGAAGATCGAAGGGTTCCAAAAAAAACTCCCAAGAGAAGGTGGACGAGAATGGGAAGTCAACTCTTTGCGGCGCAACTCATGATGAGTTTCCTGTCCGGTGCGAACCAGGAAATCAGGGAAAATGTCCGGGGAGGAATGTTCGAGTCGGAGCTGACCGGTCAGCTCTCCTCCGAGGCAAAACCGGACTCCGGCTCCTCCGGGCCCTTGGAGACCGCAGAAATCCCTGAAAGCATCAGCATGGACAACCTTCCCCTGGTGGAAGCGCTCCTCGCCCGCCTTGGAGCGCACGCAGACACCCGTGAAGCGGCCATGGGCCTGGCTGATGGGGATGGAATGCTGAGCCTGCGGGATTTCCATGGACTCCTGGGACGTGAAAAAACCTCTGAAGGAGGCATGAGAGAAAGTGCGCGCGTGTCGGGGCGTGCGGTGAGAGAAGTGCTCGGCACCCTCAGCGTTCCGGGACAGTGTCAGGTGGCCAGGGATGTTGTGCGTCACACTTCTCTTGCGGAACATTACGATGTGGCCGGTGTTCGCGACCTGTTGGGGGAAGTCGCCGGACGCCTGGCCCCGCACGCACCCCCGAAAGATTCTTCGCAAGCCGGAGCAGTGGCGGAGGGGGAGGCCATCTCTTCCGTGAAGGGAGACAGCGGTGGGCAGAACAAGCCCCTCTCGCCGGAAAACTCGGCTCCCAGGATTGAAAAAATGATTCCTTCCTTTGCGGCAAAGGAAAAAAATCAGAAAGAAGCAAGGGGTGTTTTTTCCCGTGAAGGGGCATCGACGGTCCTTTCAAATCAGTCCCAGGCTCAAGAGGGTGAAGGAGAGGCTGAGACGCCCCTTTTGTCAACCAGGAAGCGGGGGAATGGGGGCTTTGATTCTGTGCGGGATCCGGACTCACCAAAGAATTCCAATGTTTCAGGCCGGGAAAAGGACACCGCTCAACAGAAGGAAGGCCAAAGCAGGGGGAGTGGCTCCAATCAAGGGGAAGTATCACCGGAGGAGCGCCCTTTATCCAAGGCCAGGGAGGGGAGAAATCTTCCCAGTGGGAAAAATTTGCCGCAGGGTTCACCGATGGATTGGAATCTCAATGCGCTCTCAAAAGGTGAAAAGCTCGGGGGGGACTCCTCCGAAGGAAGTTTGGGACACCTGCTGAATCCCTCTGCAGAAGGGCGGGTGCGCAAAGTGACGGTGGTGGATGGAGGGTCGGCCAGCCATGAAACGACGGAGAGCATCGGTTCAGGCAAAGTGAGGATGGTTGGGGAGCAGAAGGGAGGGGACGGGGCTTCCTTTTCCGACCACGGAAGGGGAGGGGCTGAAGATTCAGCGAATTTTGGCCATGAAAAGAGCGACTCGGGTGTTTCATCTTCGGGCAGCCAGTCTTTCTTCTCTTCACTTTTGGGCAGAGAAAAAGGCCCCTGGGAGCATCGGGGACAAAATCCGGGTCCGTCTTTTTTTGAGGGGTCTCCTGCCAACGGAGAGGATTCTTTCGAGGATTTTCCTTCCCTCAAGAGAAACTTTCTGAAGCTGGACCTGGAAGACAGGAAGCTCGGACGGCTCATGCTGGAAGTGGAAACAAGACACCATGAAGTGTCTGCGAGGTTGACGGCGGAAACGGAACAGGCGCGCAGTGTCATCCTGCAGAATTCTGCATCCTTGCGCCAGGAGCTTCAAACTCAGGGACTGGTGCTGGGACAGTTTCAGGTGGATGTGCAGGGAGAAGGTGGCCGCCGGAGAGGTCAGAACCGGGAGGAAGGTTCAAGGGGAGTTAAGGGGCAGAAAAATTCATCCAGAGGCAAAGTGGGTGGCAAATTGGGAAATACCCATGGAAATGGAAAAATCACAGACCGTTTGAATGGAATCAGCTTTTTTGCATGAAGAACAGGCAACAAGAAAGACCTGCTCAGTCCATTCATCGGGAAGGGGGCGCTCGCACATGATCAGTTCCGCTCAAAACACAGGAAATTTATTCGGTGGAGTCCGGTTCCAGGAGAGTTCCTTTGAAAGTCCTCTTGGCAAGGATGCATTCCTCGACATGTTTTTGACTCAGCTGAAGAACCAGGACCCCACCAACCCCATGGAATCTCATGAACTGGCGGCTCAGCTGGCACAGTTCACCACCGTGGAGCGGTTGTCGGAAATCAACAAGAATGTGGTGGAGCAACTGAGCTCCCTGACCTCCATCAACTATTCGCAGATGGCTCAGATGGTGGGCAAGGAAGTGGTGGGCGAGGATGGGGGCATTCAACTCTTCGAGGGCCGCACATCCGAAAGTTCGTATGAGCTTCCGGTGGCCGCCCGCGTGACGGTCAAGATTTTCAATGATCAGGGAACCCTGGTGCGGACCATGAATCCGGGGTCGCAGGAATCGGGCACCCACCAGGTGAATTGGGACGGAAGGAACGATGCGGGGCAAGCCCTCAGTCAGGGCAAATATCATGCCCATATTGAGGCAGTGGATGGCACGGGAAACCTCATCGAGGTGGAGCAGAAAGTTTCCGGCTCCGTCCATGCCTTTCGTCTTGTGGAAAACCAACCTTATCTCGTGCTCGACCAGGAGAACGGGCTGCACCTGCCCATCTCCTCCGTGAGGCAGGTCAGTGAGGGAAGGAACTGAAAAGCGAGTGTGGACGCGATAACGATGGAAGGCAAAACGACCCTTGGCTGAACAGAGCCTTTCTGAGTTCAAAAGTATAAAAGGAGTGAAACATGGCAATCAGCAGCTCAATGTACAATGGTGTCAGCGGAATGAACAGCTTCAGCACAGCCCTGGAAGTCACCAGCGACAACGTGGCCAATTCGGGCACCACAGGGTTCAAGTCCAACACGGCCCGGTTTGGCGACATGGTGAGCAGTTACTACAACACCCAGTCCAAGGACACGGACCGCCGCGGGTCGGGAAGCATGGTCATGAAGATCGCCACGGACTACGCCCAGGGCCCCATGGTGAACACTTCCAGCTGGTCCGACATGGCCATCAACGGCCCCGGCTATTTCTGCCTGGCAAAAAGCATTGACGCCGATGGGGCTGTGGAGGGCAAAAGCTTTTATTCCCGTGACGGAAGTTTCTACATGGACAAGGACGGGTACCTGGTCAACAGCCAGGGCTATCATGTTCTGGGGTCTGACGATGGAAGAGGGGTTCCCATAAGGGTCGAAGAGAATCCCAGTGACCCCGTCTACACCAACTACTACGTGGACAACGTGGGGCAGATCTGGGGGTATCATGTCAATCCGCCTGATGAAACACGGTTGAACGTGGAACACTCTGAGGCTTCGGGCACCCTTGCGCTGGTTTATGACGAAGACGGAGAATTAGATCCCTTCGATCCGCAGGACGAACAGGTATGGGACTACGGCACCTTCAGCATAGATGCTCAAGGCAGGTGGACTTACGCCTTAGATATCAATAATGATGACGTGCAGGAACTCGTCAATGGCCAGACACTGACGGAGACCATCACGGTGACCACAGGTAGTGGTGAGACAGAAACCATCGATCTCACCATCGTGGGACCCAACGATGTGACCACGGCGGCCTGGTGGGATCCCCAGAAGATTGAAAATCCTGTACAGATCGTCATTTTTCCCAACGAAGGGGGACTCATTCGCCAGGGGGGGAACCTGTTTCTTCCCGGCCCCACCTCCAAGGATGCGGTCGATGTGACCAGAAACCCGGCTCTGAGGGGCGACATCAACGGCTACACCCTGGAAAATTCCAACGTGGACCTGGCCAAGGAGATGGTGAACATGATCATTTACCAGGCCAGTTACAACGCCAACACGAAAACCATCACCACCAGCAGGGACATGCTGGACACGACGATCAATCTCATTCGTTAGTGCCCTGAGAAGGGGAGAGCATCCTGAGAGTTCGCCAAAGGAGAGCTCTCCCCGGTGAACTTTTTCCTCGCCTTCCCGATGCCCCGCCGGATTCATCGGATGCCTCTTTGCCGGTCTGGAAGAACTTTACCTTTTCCCCACCCCCCTTCTCACAGCATCACTTTCCAGCCTTTTCCTTCCACAGAAGATCAGTCAACAAATTGACAAACATTCGCATTGAAAGGGGCCCTCCTCCCCGGGCAATGAGGTTGATTCAAGGATTTGTGGGTTGTTCTGCCTCGTCATTCCCGCGTAGGCGGGGTTCGTGAAGATCTTGCAAAAGCTGGATTCCCCCCTTCGCGGGAATGACGTGAAGGTGTTGTTGCACTGGTTGCGACAGCTTGAGTCAACAGCATTGTCCACCGTGGGGCCCCGAAGGGCTGATGACGGGACGGACGTGCTCCCCGAAAAACTTTGAGGGCAGAGTGGTCCTCTTGTGGCCCCGTGCGCCCGTTTCTGCTCAGGTGGGGCTTTACCCAATCACTGGCATATTCGTTGCTTCGGCATTTGTGCAGGGAAAGGACCGTATTCATGAGAAGCATTCGGGAATGAACGTGCAGCAACAAGAGCGGTGAGGCAACCAATCCCCTATGGATATCGCAACGATCATCGGTATTGTATCGGCTTTCGCCCTCGTCCTTCTGTCCATTTCCCTGGGCAGTGGTCTGGGGACTTTTTTCAGCATACCGTCACTCATGATCGTCATGGGAGGGACTATGGGAGCCACCATGGTGCAGCATCCCATGAAGGAGATCTTTGGTGTTTTCAGGGTGGTCAGGCATGTCTTTTTCACCAAAGTGTGGAGCGGCTCGGAAATCATTCCCACGTTCATCGACCTGTCGAACAAGTCCCGCAAGGAGGGCATTCTCGCCCTGGAATCGGAGCTGGACAACATTGGGGACGATTTCCTCTCCAAAGGTTTGCAGCTGGCCATCGATGGAATGGAACCCGAGGCCATTCGGGAAATTCTGGAAACGGAACTGGAAAACCTGGAAGAGCGGCACCGCAACGGTGCGGAGATCATGAACACCATGGCCACCTACTTTCCCGCCATGGGGATGATCGGGACGCTCATCGGCCTGGTGCAGATGCTGCAGACCATGGACGACCCCTCCACCATCGGGCCCGCCATGGCCCTTGCCCTGCTCACCACTTTCTACGGGGCTGTGTGTGCCAACCTCGTCTGCATCCCCATGGCCGGAAAGCTGCGGAAGCGGAGCAAAGAAGAGGTTGCGGTCAAAGACATGGTGATTTGCGGGGTCATGTCCATCGCCAACGGGGACAATCCCAGGATCATAGAGCAGAAACTGCACGCTTTCGTGGCGCCCAGTGCAAGAGAGAGCAACTTCAGGTAGAAATTCATCATTCATCGCTTGAATGGAAGGTTGAGGGTAAATCATGGTGGAAAAGGCGGCAGATAAAGGCGGGGAAGAAAAAGGAAAAAAATCTTCCCTGTTCAAATGGGTCATCATGCCTGTGCTGGTGATTGGGTTGTCGGCCGGGGGATACTACGGCTACACCACGTATTTCAGCGATGGGTTTTCCCTGGGCGGTTCTTCCCGGAGCGCTCCACCCGTCATACACCCCCTCGATTCCTTTCTGGTGAACCTTTCTGATCCAGGGGGCAAGAGGTATCTGAAAGTGAACATGGAACTGGAGCTGGAAGACCAGGGGGGACTCGTTGAGGTGAAGGAGAGAAACCATGCGGTGAGGGACTCCATTCTCCTTTTGCTTTCGGGAAAGGTCTACGATGACATTTCCAGTCCTGCGGGAAAGCTGACACTCAAAAGAGAGATCATCTCACGCCTCAATCGGGTTCTTTCCAGTGGACAGGTGAAGGAAGTCTATTTCACCGAGTTCCTGGTGCAGTGACAAGAGGAGACTATGGAAAAGGTCCTCTCACAGGATGAAGTGGATGCCCTCCTTCGGGGATTGTCCGACGGGGATGTGGATTCACAGAAGCAGAACGCCCACGAGGAAGGGCCCGTCAAATCTTATGATCTCACGAGCCAGGACCGCATCATACGCGGCAGGATGCCCACCCTGGAAATCATCAACGATCGATTTGCCCGGCTTCACCGTGTCACCCTTTCAGGGGCCATGAGAAAAATTGTGGACATCACCGTGGTCCAGACGGACATGGTCAAATTCGGGGAATTCACCCGGACCCTTCCCGTTCCCACCAGCCTGCACATCGTGAAGATGGATCCTCTCAGGGGCCACATTCTCCTGGTGGTGGAAAGCCGTCTCATTTTCACCCTCATGGACTGCTTCTTTGGAGGCACGGGCAAAAGCCGCTTCAAAATAGAGGGGCGCGATTTCACGAGCATTGAACAGCGCGTCATCAGCCGGGTGGTTCAGGCTGTGCTCAGCGACCTGGACAATGCCTGGAAGCCCGTCATACCCGTGAATTTTCAATTGATGCGTTCGGAGGTCAATCCCCAGTTTGCCACCATCGTGGCTCCCACAGACCTGGTGGTGGTGGTGCATTTCGAACTGGAACTGGATCAACTGGTGGGAAAAATCATTCTGTGCCTCCCCTATTCCACCATTGAACCCATTCGGTCGCGCCTTTACGCCAGTTTTCAAAGTGACCAGCTGGAAGTGGATCTGGAATGGCTGAACAGGTTGAAAGAGCGTCTGACGGATCTGGAGGTGGAGGTGATGGTGGAACTGGGCAAGAGCAGCATCAGTGGACGGGATTTGACCCAGCTGGAAGTGGGGGATGTGCTGGTGCTCGACAAGGACATCCAGAATCCATTGACCGTCAAGGTCGAGGGGGTTCCCAAGTTCAGGGCGGTGGCCGGAACCTTCAAGGGCAACCGGGCCTTTCAGGTGACCGACGTCATCGTGCCACCGGTTGTGGAAAGTTCAGCAAAGAGGAGTTTTGACTCATGACGGAACAGGAAAAGCACGCGAAGGAAGATGCGCAGGAGAAGGCCAAAGGAGAGGCACCCGCCGAGTTTCCTCCCCTCGAATCTTCCTCTTCGAAAGAATCCGCCAGAGATCTGGATTTCATTCTGGACATTCCCCTTCAGGTGGCTGTGGAACTGGGAAGGACCAGCATGATCATCAATGATCTGCTGCAGCTGGGGCAGGGTTCGGTGGTGGAACTGTCCAAGCTCGCCGGCGAACCTCTGGAGATACTGGTGAACGGCAAATTGCTGGCGAGAGGGGAAGCCGTGGTCGTCAATGAAAAGTTCGGCGTGCGCATCACGGACATCATCAGTCCCCTGGAGCGGGTCAAGCAGCTGGCGTGACGGGTTTGGGGCAGGGGGTGAATCACAGGGAGTGAACCGGGCGCAGCAAGCTCAGTGGCTTGGGTGATTTGAATGGGGCATGGGGAAAGACCGCCCTTCCGCGGCCGTTCCCCGGGCGCTTTTGCCGAGGCTTCCTCATGGGGAGCGGGAGAGGGTGGTTCTTTCATGGCCGACTCAATGGATTTCGGTGTGCAGATACTTCGGGTTTTTGGCGGGCTTCTGGTGGTGCTGGCCATACTGGGGGGCGCAGTGCTGGCTCTGAAAAAATTCGGCCCCTATGTGCAAAGGCCCAATGTGGGGGGCACGCTGGAGGTGCTGAGCCGCCACCATCTCGATCCGAGGAATGCTCTCCTGGTGGTGAGGGTTTACGAGCATCATTTCCTGGTGGGTGTTTCTCCTCAGGGGCTGCACATGCTGTCTCCGCTGGACCCCCCCTCCCACGAATTCCAAAGGGAACAGGAAATCCCCGGCGGCGGGCCGGGAAAAGGGGGCGGCAGTGGCCGCGCGTGATTCAGGATCCCGTGGCCGCCGGGGGCTGAAAGGGAAGGGGCGCCTGCCGGTTCTCTCCGCCTTGGTTTTCGGACTTCTTTTCATGCACACTCCCGTCCAGGCTTTTGAGATCAGCTTTCCATCCATGCAGCTCAACCTGGATGGACCCGATGGGCCGGAGCAGGTCTCCAATGTCCTTCAGATCGTGTTTCTGCTGACGATCCTCACCATCGCCCCCGCCCTGGTGATCATGATGACCTCCTTCACAAGGCTGGCCGTCGTGCTGTCCCTTTTGCGACAGGCCATCGGCACGCAGCAGTCTCCGCCCAATCAGGTGATCGTCGGGCTGGCCCTGTTCCTCACCTTTTTCATCATGCAGCCCGTGTGGGACCGCATACACCAGGAGGCCCTGGTTCCGTACCGCAACATGGAGATCACGGGGGAGGAGTTTCTGGAGCGGAGCGCCTCTCCCCTGAAGGATTTCATGCTGAAACAGACCAGCAAGAAGGACCTGGCTCTTTTCATCTCCTTCAGCGGAGCGGGAAAGCCCGAAAATATCGATGACATATCTCTTTCCACACTCATCCCGGCTTTTGTCATCAGCGAACTGAAGACAGCTTTTCAGATAGGTTTTCTCCTATACATTCCGTTCATCATCCTCGACATGGTCGTGGCAAGCATTCTGCTCTCCATGGGCATGATGATGCTTCCTCCCGTCATGATCTCTCTGCCTTTCAAGCTCATGCTCTTTGTGCTGGCGGATGGGTGGAACGTGCTGGTGGGATCGCTGGTCAGAAGTTTCTACTGAACGGTCAGCTCCGGCGTGAACCCTCGTGCAAGAAGAAGAAAGTCCCGGGCGGAAAGAAAGGCTTTTCATGCGGCCGGGGGCGTCGTGACCCCTCCCCTGGGTTTTGGAAACAATCCCTGCGCGCAACCAGGCGGTGCACAATGACAACGGAATTTGCCCTGGGCCTGGCCCAGAGAGCCGTGGAGACCATGCTTTGGACCGTTTTGCCCGTGCTTTTGATCTCTTTGCTCGTGGGCATTCTCATCAGTCTGTTCCAGGCGGTCACACAGATTCAGGAGACCACTCTTGCTTTTGTTCCCAAGATCATCGTGACTTTTCTCTCCCTTCTTTTTTTTGGTTCCTGGATGCTTGAAAAAATGCTGAGTCTCACCAGGGAAATCTTTCACAACTTTCCCGCCTGGATTTGAAGAATGGGGGGATTCAATGGTTTCAGGGGCGGAAGCACATGATCCATGTTCATGTGAACGTGCTGGAAGTGGCACTTTTTCTGGCCCTGGTGCTTCGCATCGGGCTGGTCCTCTTCCTGTTGCCCTTTTTCAGTGGACAGCAGGTTCCCGCCATGATCAAGGCGGGAGCATGTTTTTCCATTTCCCTGCTCCTGTATCCCTCCCTGAAGGATGTGGTCCAGCCCGTCCCCCTGGACATGACCGGTCTGGTCCTGGTGGTCGTGGCCGAACTCATCATCGGGATGCTCCTCGCCTTGAGCTGTGTTTTGATTCTGGCTGCTTTTCAGCATGCGGGAGAGGTGATCAGCTTCCAGATGGGACTGGGTTTTGCCCAGGTCGCCGATCCCCACACGGGAAACCAGGTGACCATGCTCAGCCGCTGGTTCAATCTTCTCGGGCTCCTTCTCTTCTTCAGTCTCAACGGCCACCATTATCTGCTGCGCGCCATCGTGGGGAGCTTTCACACCATTCCCCTGGGTGCAGGCGTGCTAACCCCCCTCAATTATGAAAGGATGATCGCTCTTTCGGCCGAAGTCTTTGTCATCGCCGTGAAACTGGCAGCGCCCGTCATGGTCGTCATCCTGATGCTTCAGTTCGGGCTGGGTCTCATGGGCAAGTTCGCCCCCCAGATGAACATCCTCATGACGAGCTTTCCCCTTTCCATCATGCTCGGGCTGCTCTTTCTGGGGTTTTCCGTCATGGTGGTGGGGGATGCCATGACCCAGATTCTGGGCCACATGGTGCGATTCATCTTCGCATTGGCGCGATTGCCCTCCTGATAAATGGAACGGGAGCGGTCACGTGATGCACAGGATGTATGTAGTCGTGATTCGCATTGCTTTTGACAAAAAATTGACAATGAGGGTGCCATTGAGGGTGGGGGGTTGCCAACATGTCGGGTTCTCAAGAGAAAACAGAAAAACCGACCACCAAGAAGCAGACGGATGCCAGGAAAAAAGGACAGATTGCCAAAAGCAAGGATCTGAATGCCGTTTTCCTTTTGCTGGCGGCGGGTGTGACGGTCTACCTCAGTGGTGTGCTCATTTTCGAGGAATATCGCCGCATTCTCACCATGCTGTGGAGCGACGGGTTCAACCTGGGCCATGAATCGGCCTTCACGCACTCGGTGTTCCGCCAGGTGGCCATTCACATGTTCACCATGCTCGCACCGGTCCTGTTTGTGGTGACCGCCATTTCCATCTTCACCAACATTCTTCAGAACAAGGGGCTTCTCTTTGCCCTGGAGGCGATCAAGCCCAAGTTTTCCAAGCTGAACCCCATCAAGGGCCTGAAGCGGTTGTTTTCCATCAGGTCCGCCGTGGAGGTCATCAAGTCCATTCTCAAGCTGGTGGTGGTCGGTTCCGTGGTTTACCTGGTTTTGCGCAACGGGCAGGACATTTTTCTGCCCCTGGTCAGGCAGGATCCGGCTCAGATTCTAATGGCCGTTGGAGACCTGGGCCTCAAAATGCTCCTCATGGTGAGTGTCATCATGATTGTGGTGGGCCTGGCGGACTATGCCTTTCAGAAATGGCAGCACCAGAGGGATCTCAAGATGAGCAAGCACGAGGTGAAAGAGGAACACAAGCAGGTGGAGGGGGATCCTTTCATCAAATCGCGCATCCGATCCATTCAGAAAGCCATGGCCAAACAGCGGATGATGGCCAAGGTTCCCGATGCCACGGTGGTCATCACCAATCCCACCCATTTTGCCGTGGCGCTCCAGTATGAAAAGGGAATGAGCGCTCCCAAGGTGGTGGCCAAGGGAGTGGATCACGTGGCGGAGAGAATCATGGAGAAGGCGAGGAAGCACAAGGTTCCCGTAGTGCAAAATCCTCCATTGGCACGTGCTTTGTATAAACAGGTCAAACTGGAGGGCGCCATTCCCCTCAATCTCTACAAGGCGGTGGCGAAGGTGATCGCCAACATCTACCAGCAAAAGCAGAAGAAAAACTTTTGAGGCTTCTTTCCATCATGACCACGGCAGCGACCAACTCTCCATCCCTATTGAGCCGTCTCAGGCAGGTGTCCGACAGTGACGCCATGATGGGCCTTGGAATTGTGGTCATCCTCTCGGTCATGCTGCTGCCCCTTCCTCCCCTTGTCCTCGACATACTGCTGGCGGTGAACATTTCCATGGGGCTGGTCATTCTGCTCACGGCCGTCTATGCCCTGAAGCCCCTGGACTTTGCCATTTTTCCATCGGTGCTGCTGGTCACCACGCTCTTCCGGCTGGCCATCAATGTGGCGAGCACGCGTCTCATCCTGCTGCGGGGCCACGAAGGTCCCGAAGCCGCGGGTCAGGTCATCATGGCTTTCGGGCAGTTCGTGGTGGGCGGCAATTACGCCGTTGGTTTCATCATTTTCGTGATCCTGGTCATCATCAACTTCATGGTCATCACCAAGGGCACAGAGCGCATTTCGGAAGTGACGGCCCGTTTCACCCTGGACGCTCTGCCGGGAAAGCAGATGAGCATCGATGCAGACCTCAACGCAGGTCTCATCAGCGAACTGGAAGCCAAAAACCGCCGCGAAACGGTGCGGCAGGAGGCTGATTTTTACGGCACCATGGATGGCGCCAGCAAATTCGTGCGGGGGGATGCCATTGCGGGCATCCTGGTGACTTTTGTCAACATCCTCGGTGGGCTGGGAATCGGAGTGATTCAAAACTCCATGAATATTTCCGATGCATTGAAAAACTACACCCTTCTTTCCGTCGGAGATGGGCTCGTGTCCCAGATTCCCGCCCTCATCATCTCTTCGGCGGCGGGCATTCTTGTGAGCAGGGCCGAATCGGGCTCGGGCATGGGAAAGGCGTTCCGCAAGCAGTTCAACCTGTACCCCAAGCCCTTCCTGCTGGCGGGCGGCATGCTTTTTCTCCTGGCCGTCGTTCCTGGATTTCCCTTCCTGCCTCTGGCTCTGGTGGGAAGCGCCTTTGTGGCGGCGGGAGTTTATCAGATCAGGAAAAACGCCCACACCTCCGGGGACGAGGGAGGAGAAACAGCTCCGGAGGAAACTTCCGCAACGGGCGAGACCAGCGACATGCCTCCACCCCTTGATGTTCTGGAGCTGGAAGTGGGCTATGGCTTGATTCCCCTGGTGGATGAGTCACAGAGCGGGGATCTGCTCCCCCGAATACGCGCCATAAGACACCAGCTGGCCAATGAACTGGGAATGATTGTGCCACCCCTTCACGTGCGGGACAACCTGCAACTGAAGCCTTCCGAATACCGCCTGCTCCTCAAAGGGAACACGGTGGGCAAGGGGGAACTCATGCTGGGCCACCATCTCGCTCTCAGCCCTGGTGATGCGGAAGGAGAGGTGAACGGCATTCCCACCCGGGATCCCACCTTCGGCCTCCCGGCTGTCTGGGTTCCCGACAACGAGCAGGAAGCCGTTGTGCGCGGGGGGCACACGGTCATCGACCATTCCACCGTGGTGGCCACACACCTCACGGAGCTGTTCAAGAAACACGCCGATGAGCTTCTCAGCCGCCAGACGGTGCAGCGTCTGCTGGACAACCTCATGGAAAGCCAGCCCAAGCTGGTGGAGGAACTCGTTCCCAATCTGCTCTCGGTGGGGGCAGTCCAGAAGGTCCTTCAGAATCTCGTGAACGAACGTGTTTCCATCAGGGATCTTCAGACCGTTTGCGAAACCCTGGCCGACTATGGCCCCATGGTCAAGGACCCCGATATCCTCACGGAATATGTGCGGCAGGCCCTGGCCAGGACCATCACGAAGCCCTATGAGACCTCCGATGAAAAACTTCATCTGATCACCATTCAGCAGGATTTGGAGGATCGGATGGCCAAGAGTTTGCAAAAGACAGAGCAAGGGACCTACCTGGCCATAGACCCTGAATTCATGAGGCAGCTCATCCAGGCCACCAATATGGAAATCAAAAAAATCATCAACATGGGAATGCATCCGGTGATCCTTTGTTCGCCCATGATTCGCAGGCATTTGAGAAAGCTCCTGGAACGGTTCCTGCCGGAAGTGGCCGTTTTGAGTCACAATGAGCTGAGTGGGCATCTGGAAATCAAATCCGTTGGGATGATCAGGTTCAAGCATGCAGGTCAAGACGTATAGAGCCCCCACCATCAATAGAGCCCTGGAGCTTGTGAAAAGCGAGCTGGGAGAAGACGCTCTCATCCTTGGCAACAAGAAGGTGTCCGTGTCCCCCACGGAGAACTACGTGGAGGTGATGGCGGCCATCGATCCCGGCAACCCGGATCCCTTGCCGTCTCAACCGGCCCCAGGCCTGGATGTTCAGGCTCAGCAGGACCTCCAGGAAATCAAAAGCTTTCTGTCTCTCCTCATTTCTTCCAAGGATTACTTCAGCCGGCTTCAGATGCAGGAGCCCCTTGCAGAAGTCTATCACAGCCTTCTCATTCGGGGCCTTGACGAAAAGCACTGTTACGTTCTTTTGAAAAACGCCCTGACCCAGTCCGAGGACACGGCCCTCGCCAAGCGGCAGGTGGTGGAAAGCTTTTGCCGGGAACTTCTCGCCCGCATAAAGTTTGCCAGGCCCTTCCACAATTTGACACCCACCGCCAGCGATCCGTGCACCTTTTCATTCCTCGGGCCCACGGGGGTGGGCAAAACGACGAGCCTGGCCAAACTGGCGGCCTATCTCAAGATCAAGCGCTCCCTGGAAGTGGGAATCATTTCCATAGACAACTACCGCATCGGCGCCGCGAGCCAGCTGAGCACCTATTCAGAGATCCTCGACATTCCTTTTCAGGTGGTTCAGAGCACCGTGGAGTTCCAGCACGCACGGCAGCAGTTCAAACACCACGATGTGGTGCTGGTGGACACGAGCGGCAGGAATTACCTTCGGCGGTCTCATGTGCAGGAATTGAAGGAACTGTTTGGAAAGAACAGGAATCTGCATCATTTTCTGGTGCTCAGCGCAGCGGCCAAAGACAATGATCTCAAGCAGACCATCCTGCACTTCGATCCCATTCCCCTGCACAGTCTCATTTTCACCAAGGTCGATGAGACCCTCACCATCGGGTCTGTCATCAATCAGCTCCTCCGTTTTTCCTGTCCTGTCTCCTACCTGGGCACGGGTCAGCAGGTGCCGGAAGACATGGAGCTGGCCAGTCCCCGAAGGCTGCTGTCGTTTTTGTTTCCCTCGAAAAATGGAGATTCGGGGAAGAATTGAAGGGGGGTTTGAAAAGAAAATGTTGTCGTCGCAACATTGGCAGAAAATCCAAAAGAGGAAAGCTCTAGGGTCGGCAAGGAAAGGACAAGAATGGACCAGGCACTGGGATTGCGAAAGGACTTGAAGGGAGACAGGCCCTGGAAAGGAACATATGCGGAACCCCTTTCCCCGGTGAAGAGGGGTGTGAGGGTGATGTCCGTGAGCAGCGGCAAGGGCGGGGTGGGCAAGAGCAACATCGTGGTCAACCTGGCCCTGGCCCTGGACCGTCTCGGTCTGCGTGTCATGCTGATGGATGCCGATTTGGGGCTGGCCAACATCGACCTGCTGCTCGGCCTCACCCCCCGGTTCAATGTGGGGCATGTGCTTGCGGGCACGAAGCGCTTCAGCGAGGTGCTGGTGGCGGGGCCGGGCAACATTCGCATACTGCCCGCCTCCTCGGGCATTCAGGAGCTGACCAAGCTCACGGACGATCAGAAGCTCCATTTTCTGGAGATGCTCGACGAGGTGGATGTGGAAATGGACGTCATGCTCATCGACACGGGGGCGGGCATTTCGGACACGGTGTTGTACTTCAATCTGGCGGCCCAGGAGAGGATCATCGTGATCACTCAGGAACCCACCTCCCTCACGGACGCCTACGCCCTCATCAAGGTGCTCTACACCAGGCATGGAGAGCGGCATTTCAGAATCATCGCCAACGGAGTGGATGACGAAAAGTCGGGAAAGATGGTTTTCAGCAAAATCAGCAAGGTGGCCGATCACTTTCTGGATGGACTCTCGCTGGATTTCCTGGGAAGCATTCCGAAAGATCCTTTCATTCCTCAGTCGGTGTTGCAGCAGAAGGCCCTGCTGGAACTCTATCCCCAGTCACCTTCCGCCCGGGCTTTTCTTCGCATGGCCGACCAGATCCAGCGGCAGCCCCCCCGCGTCACTCCCGGATCCATACAGTTTTTTTGGAAACGTCTGATGAATGTTTGAAAAACAAAGGCAAGGGAATGCCATGCTTCAAAGAGATGTGCTCTTGAAAAGCGATTTGCCTGTTCGGGGTTCCTGCACTGCCAGGTGCCAGCAAGCCTACAGGGGCTCTGCTCCTGTGAGGCGAAGGGACTTGGGGGAGAGGGAAGAACTGATCATGGAACACGCCGGAGTGGTCAAATTCATGGCCTTGAGGCTGGCCGCCCGGCTGCCGTCCCATATCGCCGTGGATGATCTGGTCAACGCCGGTATCATCGGCCTCATGGATGCCCTGGACAAGTACGATTCCGCCCAGGGGCTCTCCTTCGAGGCCTACGCCAAGATAAGGATCAGGGGGTCCATGCTGGATGAAATCCGGGCCATGGACTGGGTGCCCAGGTCTTTGCGTCAGAAAAGCAGCGAGCTGGGCAAAGTCTGTTCCCGGTTGGAACATCGCCTCAACCGCCCTCCCACGGATGAGGAAATGGCCGGGGAGATGGGCATTTCCTGCAGTGAATATCACAAAATTATCGACGAGATCAAAGGCATCTCCCTCATACCGGAAGACATTCAGGACGTCGGCGTGGAAGGGCGTGGGTCGAGAGCCCTTGCCGCCGACAAAGACGATGTTTTCGACGGGGCTTACAAAAAAGAGCTGAAAGCAAAGCTGGTGGAAGGCATCCGGTCACTGTCCCTCAAAGAGCAGCAGATTCTCATGCTCTATTATTACGAAGAGCTGACCATGAAGGAAATCGGATCCGTGATGGGATACACGGAGTCGCGCATTTCGCAGATTCACACCAAGGCCATCGTGAAACTTCGGACCCGGCTGTCCCGCAGGCTGGGCAAGGACGATCTGCCCGATGCCTTGCAGGCGCCATATGGAGAACACGGTTCTTGAGGCCCGTCCAGTTCCCGCAGGCCCCTCAAGGGTCATGTTGTTGATTCAGGGATTTGTGTCTGGTTTTACTTCGTCGTCCCCGCGAAGGCGGAGATCCTGAAGATCTTGAAAAAGCTGGGTTCCCGCCTGCGCGGGAATGACGTAAAGGTGCTTTTGCACTGGTTGAGACAGCTCAGCGCCTTGAGACAGCCTGAGTCAACAGCATTGCCCTCGGGGTATGGGTGACCCATTCCAAAATGTCCCACACGGGGTTGAGACAGCTTGAGTCAACACCATTGCCTTCGTGGAAAGGTTGAACCCATGGCCAGGGGGCGAGGGTGACGAAAGGGGAGTTTTCAGGGGCAGGAAAAGCACTGCCTGTGCGGGCTGGGGGATGAACCATGAGCAAGAAGAACTGGGATCGGCTGGTCGAAGAAGACGCCGAGTTTCATGACGAATTCGATGAAAGCATGCTCAGCGAAATTCAGGAGCAGTTTCAAAAGGATTCCCGAGCCAACTCCATTGGAGGTTCCTCATCCGCAAGGGAAGAAGGGCAGGACGAGGAAGACCATTCGCTTCAGGGTGCGCCCGAAGGGGAGGAGGCCCGGTCCGGGAGCCCGGAGGAGTTTCTCGATTTCGAGGAATTCAGTCAGTCCTTCGAGCAGGATGACACCGGTGAGCAGGATGACACCGGCCGGGAAATAGAGCTGGATCCCTCCTTCCAGGAGAGGCCCTCAAAAGAAGGGATGGAAGACGAGGGGGAAAACCAGCCCTCCCTTCCTTCGCCGCCACGGGTGCATCGAAAAAAAGTGATCGTCATGGCGGCACTGGGTCTTTGCCTTTTGTTGGGGGGAGGGGGAATCCTTGCGCTCCTGTCCCCTTTTTCCGGCGAGGATGAAGGTCCTGCCACCCGCATTCGCCAGCCCATTCCCCTCTATTTTTTCAGTGAAAAACAGGAGTATTTCTTCCTGGCCCGGTCGGAAGATATTTCCGAGTTTTTGATCCTTGAGCTCCAGCTGACATTTGAAGGGCAAGGGGCACGAAAATTTCTGGAACAGGGGGAAATCCAATTGAGAGATCACATTTACCGTTTTCTCATGGAGCAGCAAACTTCCGGCAACACTTTTTCCCAGTGGCAGTCGGTCCTGGAAAATTCCCTTGTCAGGACGATCAAGGAAGAAATGCCCGAAAGCAACCTGCAAAAACTTTCCATCACAAACCTGGAGAGAGTTTGACGGGGTCATGAAGGATCCGGGCGTTTGGGGGAGAACCTTTTATGGAGCAATCCTTTTTCATTGCATTGCTGCTGGTGCTTTTGGACGGAGTTCTCATCGTCTGTTTCATCCTCCTGTGGAGGCGGCGGTCACGCCTTCCGGAGGGCTCCCAGGAGCTGAAACAAAACCTGCAGCAGCTGATCAACGAGATGAACGGCATGACGGCCACTTTCGCCACCAACCTGGAAGAACGCATGGCCATCGTTCAGCGCGTCACGGCTCAACTGGACGAGAAGATTCGCGAGGCGGAAAAAATGGTCAAAGACCTGGACCGGGTGAAACAAAAGGAGCCCCCCTCCAGGTCGGCCAAAACCCCTCCAAAGAACAGCGAAGGGGAGCAGGTGGTCCTCCTGGCGAAAAAGGGCCTCGATGCGGAAGCCATTGCACGAAAGCTCCAAAAGCCCGTGGGTGAGGTGGAACTCATCCTGAACCTGAAAAAACTCTCCCTGGAAAACCGCTGAGGGTTTATGTTCCTCAGCCCTGCAAAAAAATCCCCGTGCCCCATTTCGACGGGAAAACTCTGCCCTTTTTTCTTCTTCTCACCTACACGGCGGCCTCTCGGAAAATGAACTGAAACTCCCTCCTGCGGGCTTCACCAGGAGACCGGGAGCAGTGGCACCTTCGTTGCATGTATTATGCAATACAAAAAAAGGAGGCTGCAATGCGCATAGGGCATTTTGCCGCGGTCATCGGAATGCGGCAGCAGGAAAAGAATCTCGCGGTCATCGCCAACAATCTCGCCAACGTGGGCACGGCCGGCTACAAGAAGGAGAACGCGCACTTCTCCGATTACGTGTACCAGACCACCTACACCTCCATGGAGCAGGGCCCGGTGAAAACCACTCAGCAGTCCCTGGACCTGGCTCTCACGGGAGAGGGCTTTTTCCGGGTGCAGACGGAAGACGGCATTCTCTATACGAGGAACGGAAACTTCACCCTCAATGAAGAAAATGAACTGGTGACCCAGGAGGGATGGCCCGTTCTGGGGGAGGGGGGCCCCATCCAGGTGGCGAGTTCCCAGGTGCGCATCGAGCGCGACGGTCAGGTTTTTGACAAACAGGAGGGGGAAGAGGAGTACGAGCTTGCGGGCATGCTCGACATCGTGGAATTTCCCGGCGATGTTCTCCTGGAAAAAGCCCGCAATGGCTACTTCAAGCCCAAAGACGAAGATCTGGAGCCAATGCCCGCCGAGGCCACCCGGGTGCAGCAGGGGGCTCTGGAAAATCCCAATTTCACTGCCGTTGAGGAAATGACGAGGCTCATCGATTCCCAGCGGATCTTTGAAGCCTACACAAAAATTTTGCAGGTATTCGACCATCAGGACTCGCAGTTGATCAGCAAACTGGGAAGTCAGTGACAGGAGGAAGGATAGAAAATGATCAGGAGTCTCTGGACCGCTTCAACGGGCATGTCCTCGCAGCAAATGAACATGGACGTGATCTCTCACAACCTGGCCAATTCCAACACCACGGGCTTCAAGCAGAGCCGGGCCAATTTCGAGGATCTCATGTATCAGACCATTGTGCCCCCGGGGGCCAATGCGGGAGAGGACAACATCCTTCCCGTGGGGGTTCAGGTGGGCATGGGGGCCAAAACGGCTTCGGTGCAAAAGAACTTTGTGCAGGGAAATTTTGTGGAGACGGGAAACAAGCTCGATCTCGCCATCGAGGGCAACGGGTTCTTCACGGTGCTGCGCAACGGGGAGGAAGTGTACACCAGGGCCGGTAGCTTCAAACTGGACCAGGATGGATTCATCTGTGACGCGGAAGGAAACCGGCTGCAGCCGGAAATCAACGTGCCCGTTGAAGCCACGGGCATCAACGTGGATTCGGGGGGGACCGTCACCGCCATGAGCCAAAACGGTGAAATTCTTGCCGTGGACAACATCACCCTGTCTCACTTCGCCAACCCCGCGGGCCTTTCGAGCATCGGCAGGAACTATTTCGTCTCCACGGAAGCCTCGGGGGATGCCGTGGAAGGAGACCCTGGCATGGATGGACTCGGCAGTCTCCTTCAGGGCTTCCTTGAGAACTCCAACGTGAATGTGGTGGAGGAGATGGTCAACATGATCGTGGGCCAGCGGGCTTACGAAGCCAATTCCAAGGTGATCAAGGTCTCCGACGAGATGCTGCAGATGGCCAACAATGTCAAGGTCTAGAGGCCTTGGGGCGCTGCCCGTTCCAATGTCTGAACATCATTCAGGGGGGAGAAGGACATGAGCAAGCCTGCGGCGGCGGTTCTCCTTGGAGCCATTCTCATCTCAGGGCTCTTGTCCCTTTCGGGGGCCATGCTTTGGCCTGGCAACGCTCACTCCAGGGACCTTCTCACGCTCACGGCCTTGCCCGTGGTGAAGGCTCAGGATGAAACGGTGAAGCTCCTGGAGCTTTTCGAACAGGAAACAGTCCCTTCCCCGTGGCGGGAACTCATGTGGAAGGAGGGAATCGGAAAGATTGCCGGGGAGGGGGAAGTGAAATACATCTACGCGGATCAGCTCAGAGACTTCCTGGTGGAATTCCTTGCCTTTCACGGCATGCCCCGGGACCGCCTTGTCCTGAATCTTCCCGACCAGATCGTGGTGAAGCGCCAGTCCCTGCAGGTCTCCAGGGAGGAGATCATAGAAATCTACAAGGATCACCTCCTGGAAACGACAGGCAGGGGGAGAGAGAACCTGGTGATCGAAGATGTGCGGTGTTCGGGAAGCCTCGTCCTTCCCCCCGGAAAGCGGGAAAGCCGCGTGGTGGCCAAACCGGGAGAGACCTATCATGGCCGCGTGACCCTTTCCGTGGAGTTTTTCGTCAACGGGAGCAAAGGGGGAAGCTCTCTGGTGAGCGCCAGGGTGAAGTGGCTCGAGACCGTGGTGCACACGGCCCGGCCCCTCAGGAGAAACGCCGTCATCGAGCCGCGGGATCTGGATGTGCGAAGGATCGCGGTCACAGAAAGGAATCAGGGAACCTTTTTCACGGACGTGGAGGATGCAGCGGGCATGGAAGCATCCCGAAACCTCGATGCCTTCCAACCCCTTACAAGAAGTGATGTGCGGGAGGCCGTGGTGCTCAGGCGGGGCGACAGTGTCACCATCGTGTACGAGAAGCCCGGGTTGAAAGTCACCGCCAGAGGGCAGGCGCGGCAAAACGGTGTCAGGGGACAGGTCATCAGGGTGGTCAATGGCGAATCCAACCGCAGTGTGGATGGCCGTGTGGTGAATTCGGAAACGGTGGAAGCGGTCCATTGACCATCATTCCAGCAGGAGAAATCATGTTTCATGAGGGACATTCCAGGAAAAGTCGCTGGCCGCGGAAGAGAATGGACACCCTTTCGGTCACCCGGCCCTTGAGGTTTTTTTGCTTCGCTGTCCTGGCGGCTTTTGCCGGCGCCTGCGCCACCGGTCCGGGACAGGGAGGTCCACCTCCTTCGCCGGTTTCCAAGCCTCAGCAGTCCACTCCCTCTCCGGCGGTCACTCCCGTGTCCCATGCGCCGTCACCTTCGGTGCCGGTTCCTGAGGCTCCCACCGGGTCCCTGTGGTCGGGACAGGGAGGGTCAATGTTCCGGGACGTGAAGGCCAGGAATGTGGGGGACATTCTGACCATCCTGGTGAGCGAGGAGTCGAGGGCTTCCAAGTCGGCCCAGACCGGCACCAGCAGAAACAGGACCTTCAGTGGAAACGCTTCCTTCGGCGGGATCTCCCTGGGAGACGAGAGAATCCTGCAGCCTGCGTCCCTGAACCCCTATGAGGCCGAGTTCGGTTCGGCATTCAGGGGACAGGGCTCCACTGCCAAGAATGAGTCCATGATGGCGTACATGACGGCCACGGTGGTGGACATTCTGCCCAACGGAAACCTCTTCATCCGGGGATCGCGCTGGACCAAACTGAACAACGAAATGCAGCAGATCGTCCTGGAAGGGGTCGTGCGGCCCAATGACGTGACGCGGAACAATTCGGTTCTTTCCCAGAACATTGCCGATGCCAAAATTTTCTTCGAAGGCAAAGGGCCCATCACTCAACATCAGCGTCCGGGGTGGCTTGTGCAGTTGATGGATCTCGTTTTTCCCTTTTGAGGATGCGTGCCATGAGGGTTGCAAGATCGTTTCCATGTTTGATGGCTGTTTTCCTGGTTTTGTGCGTGACCTTGTGGAGTTCCCAGTGCTCTGCTTCCAGGATCAAGGACATCGCTTCATTCATGGGGGACCGCCCCAACCAGCTCATCGGCTACGGGCTCGTGGTGGGCCTCAATGGGTCCGGGGACAACAACCGCACCCAGTTCACCCTGAACACCCTGGCCAACATGCTGGACAACATGGGAATTCACGTGGATCCCCAGCAGATGAGGGTGAGGAACATCGCGGCGGTCATGGTCACGGGCAAGCTCCCCCCCTTCGTGCGGCAGGGGAGCCGCATGGACGTGCAGGTGTCTTCCCTGGGGGATGCCAGCAGCCTTGAAGGGGGGACCCTTCTCATGACACCCCTGCAGGGGCCCGACGGAGAAACCTATGCCGTGGCCCAGGGCCCCGTGTCCACGGGCGGTTTTGCCGTTACCGGTGCGGGGGGGGATGCGGTGCAGAAGAACCATCCCACGGTGGGGTACATTTCGGGAGGCGCACTCGTGGAAAGAGAAGTGCCCCTGTCCTACGGCCAGCTCAAGGAACTGGACCTCGTTTTGAAAACACCCGATTTCAGCACGGCGAACAAGGTTTACCGCACGGTCAACGAGGCCCTGGGGGGTTCTTTTGCCGTGGCGGTGGATGCGGGCACCATTCGGCTCCAAGTGCCCCCCTCCTATGAGAACCGCATCGTTTCCCTCATCAGTCTCGTGGAAGCCTTGAAGATTGAACCCGATTCCACGGCCAGGATCGTCATCAACGAACGAACGGGCACGGTGGTCATCGGGCAGAACGTGCGCATTTCCCCCGTGGCTGTGGCTCATGGAAATCTAACGGTCCAGATTTCCTCCGATCCCCTCGTGTCCCAGCCCCTTCCTTTCAGTGAGGGAGAAACGGTGGTCCTCCCTCGAAGCGACATTGAAGTTCAGGAAGAAAGGGGACATCTCACGGCTGTGGGCGGCGAGACAACCATCGGTGAAATCATCACCGCTCTGAACGCCATAGGGGCGACGCCACGCGACCTCATCAACATCTTGCAGGCCATCAGGGCGGCCGGGGCCCTGCACGCCGAGCTGGAAATCATATGATCCCCCTGCCCGATGCAATCCAGGATGCCGTGTGATGGGAAAGCGAAGGAAAAAAAGCGAAGAACTGAAGCCGGGCAGTTCCTGGCTGACCACTTTCGCCGACCTGTGCACCCTTCTCCTCACTTTTTTCGTGCTCCTCCTCAGCATGTCCATCGTGGACGAGGAAAGGCAGAGAAAGGTTCTCGATTCCCTCGTGGGAGCCTTCGGTTTCCTCTCGGGAGGGCGTTCGGCGCTGGGGGTGGAGGAGGGCACCGACCCCAGGCAATTCACCAGCCCCATGATTCCAAGCAAGAGAGCCGATGTGGAAATGCTTCGTGAAATGACCATGCAGAACAACCTGGACGAAGATGTCAAGATCCTTGAGGAGGACGACCGCATTGTCATCCGCCTGAATTCAAAGCTCCTTTTCGAGGCGGGCTGCCATGACCTCCGGCCTTCCATCGCGTCTTTCCTGATCTCCCTGGCCGATCATCTGAAGGCGGGAACCTACGACATCGAAATCCAGGGGCACACGGACCTGCGGGAGGTGCTGCATGCGGAGCGCCTGGAAAGGTTTTCCTGGGTCCTTTCAACCTCCCGCGCCCAATCCGTGTTCGATTTCTTTGCGCAGCAGGGCATTGACGTTCACCGCATGGCTTCTCACGGCTACAGCCATTTGCGCCCCTTGATAGATGGTTTGGAATATATCGATCACTTTGAGGAAAACCGGCGGGTGGACATCGTTTTGGGTGAAGGCGCGGCCGTTCCCGCGCACCTGGAAAGAGAAGGGGCCAGGCCCAGGTCCCTTTTCAGCTACAAAAATTTTCTCTTCCAGCTCATACCGGGAGGTGGAGGGGAAAGGCACTGACTTGACATGGAAGGAGCGAGCCATGGGAAAAACTGGGTTTCCAGAAAAAGAAGAATGGAATCGGATCTCATGAAATCGAGGCAAAGCAGCGATTCTCATTCCGATTCAGAAAAAAGGGACAGGTGGCTCATCACCTTTTCCGACCTGTGCACCCTTCTTTTGACGTTTTTTGTCCTGCTCCTGTCCATGTCCTCATTGAACCAGAGGTCCTTCAAAATGGTTTTCCAGAATTTCAACGCTTCGAGCGGCGTGCTGCGCTACAGCGATCGGGAAAAGGTTTCGCTCCAGCCCGACATGGTGACGGAGGAACTCATGAAGAGCCTTCAAAGCGTCTACACCATGGACATCCGCGATGTGGATGAAATCACCGAGGAACAGGTGCACACGGATGAGAGTCTCAATTTTCTCGTTTCCTCGGGAAACGCCATATGGATGAAAAAGGATGAAACCGATGCCTTTTCGTTTATTTTCGGAGAGAGAATGCTTTTTGAAACAGCCTCCGCCGAACTCAATCCTGCCGCTCACCCCGTTCTGGACAAAATAGGCGAGTTTCTCAATTCCACGGATTACGTGGCTTTTGTGGACGGCCACACGGACAGCATTCCCATCAGCAATGAGATGTTTCCGTCCAACAGGGAGCTTTCCGTGGCCCGGGCCTACTCGGTGCTCAATCACCTGATCGAGCGGAACAATGTGCCCAGTGGCAGGCTTGCCATGGGGGGCTACGGGAGTTCGCATCCCCTTGCGGACAATGCCACCCCCACGGGAAGGGAGATGAACCGGCGGGTGGAGATCATCATGAAAAAGCCCCGTTGAATTGACGGGGAATTTGCAGTGGAAGTTCCCGAAAAAGGGAAAGGAGCCGAAGGGTATGATGGAAAAAGTCGCCCCCGTGAACGGGGCCATGGTGGAAGGAAAATCACAGTCTTTGGAGCAGCAGCGCCTCAAGGAAGCGTGTTGCGATTTCGAGGCCATTCTCTTGTCGCAAATTTTCAAATCCATGAGGGCGAATCCCCTGGCCGTGGAGCGCCCCGATCCCGCAAGGGAGATGTACGAAGAGATGATGGACCAGTCGCTGGCTTCCCAAATCAGCCGCGAAAGCCGCACCGGCCTTGCTGCAGCCCTCTATGGGCAGCTTTCCCCTCTTTTGGGGCAGGAAACTTCGGGAATGGAAAAAAAGTCTGAAGAACCTTGATCTCAAAATAAAAGGAATCAGTGTGTCTTTCTCCGTTTGCGGCAATGACACAAAAAATCAAGGAAACGTTCTGTTTTTCCGACAAGGACTGTGAACCGCTCAGGTTCCTTCGAGCGTGGTCATGGATCGTCATGTCTTCCAGAGAAGGGTGGTCGCATATGGCCGTGATGGAAACAGGGGAAAATCATGCCCATGCGTTCCCGCATGGACAATTGGAAGGGTGCCTGTCCACGGCGGCGGAACTGGTTTCGCTGCTGGAAGACGAAGGCGCCGTGCTGAAATCTTTTGACGGGGACCGTCTTTTGCAACTCCTTCCCAGAAAGGAGTTTCTGGTGAACGATCTCTATCGCCGCCTTCGCACGCTGGAATCCGGCGGAACGGGGAGTGGCGTTGCGCATGGTGTTTCGGGCGAAGACCGTGTGGCCGAGCTGAAAAATTTATTGAAAACCATAGAAAGTCTCAACGGCTTCAACCGGATTTTCATCCAGCAATCCCTGAGTCACTGGCGTCAGTTCATGGCGGCGGTGGATCATTCCGGTTACGGCCCCCGCCAGGGGGCTGCCGGCACGGCTCTTTTGCACAAGGGTTTCAACTTTAGGGGGGAGGCCTGAAAATATGGGCAACCTGATGCACACGCTGGAAACGGCAAAGAACACTCTTCTGAACACTCAGGTTTCCATTCAAACCACATCCCACAACATTGCCAATGCGGAGAACCCCAACTACGCGCGGCAGAAGGCTGTGGTTCAGACCAGTGGCGCTTACCGTGCCAGGCCCGGCTGGATCGGAATGGGGGCCCGCGTGGAACAGGTGGTCCAGTTACGGGATCACTTCATCGAACAGCGTCTTCACGAAAGCGTTTCCCACATGGCCCACCATGACACCCTTGCCTCCCAGCTGCGAACCGTGTCCAATCACCTCCTCGACGACGGGGCAGGGGGCATGAGTCAGATTCTTGGGAACTTCTGGGATTCGTGGGAGGCACTTCAAAAAAATCCCATGGGGCTCGCGGAAAGAGAAAACGTGAACCAGGCGGCCCAGGGAATGGTGGATGCTTTCAACACCCGTTCCGGGGACCTGGAGAGACTGGTGCAGGGCGTGGAGGGTGAAATTCAATTGCTGGCGGGCAGTTCGGAAAAGGAAAAGGGCGTGGTGGAAGGCCTTCTTTCAGACCTGGCCGTCCTCAACAGGCAGGTCCGCTTGGCGGAAACCCCCGCACACCCGGCCAACGATCTGCGGGACCAGCGGTACCAGGTTCTTCATGAATTGTCGGAACACTTGCCCCTTGCACACATGGAAGAAAAGAATGGTTTCGTGACCGTGCGGCTTTCAACCAGTGAGGGGCCTGTGGCCCTGGTGGACGGTGAAACGCACGCGAGTCTGAAATACGAAGAGGGGCAGCTGCGGGTCATGGGTGCGGAAGGCGGCTGGATGACTGTGGACCTGGAACATGCTGCGGGGGGAAGCCTGAGTGGATTGTTCGAGGCAAAGGGCGTTATTCAGGACATCCAGGGGCGCCTCGCGACCTTCGCCGGGAGCTTTGCTCAGGGGGTCAACGAAGAGCTTCCGGATGAGTGCCCCCCCATCTTCGCCCTCCAGGAGGAAACCGGTGAGTGGTCTTTTTCCGGTGCTTTCTGGTCTCACTTCGATCCCAACCCCATTCAGGACATGACCGACCTCGCTTCCCGCATGGTGGCTCTCCACGACGCCCCGCGCGCTGACCTGGAAAACGCCACCTTTTCCGACTACCTGGGCAATGTGCAGAGACATATGGGCCTTCTGCAGCGGGATGCGGAGGTCAAGGGGGATTTTTACAGGGCTTTGAAGACGGAACTGAAGGGGCAGCAGCAGTTCGTGTCGGGAGTGAACCTGGACGAAGAAATGGTGGACATTCTTCGCAACCAGCAGGTTTACCAGGCTGCGGCCAAAATCATTCAGCGGACGGACGAGCTTCTCAGCACCGTCATCAACATGGTCTAATTCTTTGCCAGGGGTGGGAATCATGCGAGTCACCTTGCCCATGAAACATGACCGGATGGTCAACGACCTGAACCGGAAAAATACCCGGCTGGAAGAGCTTGCAGCGCAAATCTCCTCGGGAAAAAGAATTCTCAGGCCCTCCGACGACCCCCTTTCCTGGGTGAAGGCCATGAGCATCAAAAAGGGCCTTCAGGAACTGGACACGCTGCAGTCCAACGTGAATTATGCCGTTCACTGGAATCGCGCCGCTGAAAACACTCTCGATCAATTGTCCGATCTCTTCGTCTCCGCCAAGGAGGTGGCCATAGGGGCCATGGGGGCTCCTTCGGAGGACGGGGACTACGCGCGCATGCAGCAGCTGGACCAGATCTTTCACCAGGCCCTTTCTCTCGCCAACACCCGGCATGAAAACAGGTTCCTTTTTGCCGTGAACCGCAGTGATCCCCCATTTGCCCTGGATCCCCAGGACGGCACCCTGCTTCAGGGACCCGGGAATCCCATGGAGCTGGACGATTCCTTCAGTGTGCGCACAGGCCACGGGTTGTCCCAGGAAGTGGGGCTGGATGCAAGGAGCCTCTTTTACCTGGGGGAAGGGCCCGAACCCCTGAATGTCTTCAGGGGCGATGACGTGGTGGAGGCAGCTGAAAGCGGTGAAATCCACAATTTTCAGGTCAATGGAGTCCCCGTGTCCTTCGTGGATGCGACGGATCCTCCCACGCCCCAGTCCACGGCAGCGGCCATTGCGGACGCCGTCAACGCCAGCGACGAGCTGAAAGCCGCAGGCATCCGGGCCTCCGTGGGCGGTGCCGGCAACAATGAGCTGTCCTTCATTTGCACCAGGGGGGGGGAGGTGGTGCTTTCCCAAGGCGCGGAGGACGCGGGAATGGGGTCTGCCTGGCCCTTGGCCGGCCTTGGGTTCACCATGACAGACGCCCATGTGTCCACCAGGGTTCCCGAACGGGTGGGCGAGGTCCCCAATGTGGTTGTGGGCGAGGCAGTCCCGGACGTATTTGACAATTCGGATACGGCCTCCATAATTGTGAATGGCCACGAAGTGTCTTTTAATGGTGTGAACGGAGAAAAAGTGGGCAGCGTCGTCGAGGCTGCAATCCTTGGAGATGGCACGTTGCAATCGGCCGGGATCACGGCATCCTGGGATGACGACACGAACCAAATGACCATCACCGCCGCCGATGGCCGGGGCGTCCATATTGAGGAAACTTCGGAGGGAGGCATTGTTGTTGTCCCGGAAATCACCGCGCCGCCCACAACCCTGTCCCGGGCATCCACCTCCACAAACGAGCTCACAGGGGCCATTCCGGTTCCCGCTCCCATCCCTTCGGGGAGCATTCAAATCAACGGACACCACGTGCACTTCACGGGGGGGGACGACGTCGTGAGCACCACCGTGGGATTCGTGGACGCCGTCAACAACGACGCCACCCTCAAGGCTGAGGGCATCACCGCCTCCACGGTGGTTGACCCGTCCAGTCCCCATCACCTGAAGGTCACCCTCACCGCTGCGGACGGGGGCGCCATCGAACTCGCCACTGGCACGACGGAGCCAGGAGCACTCGGTTTCACGGGTGCAACGGACAAGCCGTCCATCTTCGAACCCGGCAGCCTCCAGGTGCTGCTGGACCTCAAGGAAGCCATCGCCCGGAAAGACCCGGGTGAAATCACGAAACAAATGGAAAACGTGGAAAAAGTTCTGGAAAACCTGGGACGCCAGACGTCGCTGGTGGGCAATCGCCTGGCCGCGCTCGATACGCAAAAGTCCGCCCTGGAAAGCATCTCCCTGGAAGAGCAGGTGCGGCTGTCGGAGGTGGAGGACGTGGACATGCTCTCGGCCATCAGTCAACTCCAGGCCAAGAGCACGACCTTCGAGGCGGCCCTCAAAGTGACGGGCATGCTCCAGGGCCTCAACCTCACCCAGTACATCTGAAGGCCGGGAACAGGCGTAAAACTCACCGTCTACTGCAGGATGCTCCTTCAGAGAACACGCCTCCTGGCACCGGAAGACGGCACAGGGGGAGAAAGCCCTCCTCCTTTTCAGGGCAGGAGAAGAGGGCTTCTCAGTGGAACAGCGCCGGGAAGGGGAGGGTCACCAGATTTCTCCCAGCATTTTTTCCGCTATTTTTTCCGGTTCCACAACGTAGGTGCCGCTCTTGACGGCCTGGCGCAATTGCTCCACTTTTTCCAGCCGCACCTCATCCTGCTGCATGGTCACTTTTTTAGCCATGTCCACTTCCCGGTGTTGACCGGACAACTGAACGCGGTCTTTGGAGGCCCCGCTCTCCTGGACTCCCGCGCACCTGTCTTCGTTTCTGCCCGGAGAATTCACTTCCTGAACTTTCTCAACGGGCTGGTTCACATGGGGGGAAACTCTGGTCACGTCCATATTTCATGCTACCTCTTGCAGTGAGAATCATGATGAACCCCGGCTTCAAGGAAAACTGCGACGCTCTCGTGTCACCTGATTCAGTTTGCCTTTCCATTCCGGCTGGATGCTGCTTTTGAAGCTTTCTTTCCCTGAGCGCTCACTGGCCGTTCCAATCTCTTCAGTGCCCTGTCATCGACCTGTGTCCGCATCCATCACCCTGACATCAAAAGAATGTTTCGTCAAGAAGTTGACTGTTCCTTCCTCATGGCATGTTCGAGGGAATGAAGCCGCCGACCCGAAGGCAGTGTTGGGCGCACGGGGTTCCGGCGGTTTCTCAATGTGCATGCCTGAACGCAATGACGTCCGCCCGGCTTTTCCCTCTTCCCCCATCCCCTCAAGGTCAGATCCTTCATGTAAGGGGATGTGTGAATCACCATCCAGCTTACTGTCACACATATTATCGGTACCTGAACGGGAAACTTAAAAAAAACTTTCCATCCCCCAATCTTTCCACCCAACGGTGGATGGACAAGAAAAAGCAGGAGCATTTTTCCCGGGAGGAAGGGGGCAGGGGAATGCGGTTCGAAGGTTTTTTGGCGCGTTTCTTGATAAGCATTATAAGCGTTTCTGGACAATGGTTTCTTGCTGAATGCCTGAGAAGAAGCCAGGCCGGTGCCTCGCGACAGCAAACTTCTCTCCGGATTCGCCCTCACCCATGCATGCTGGAGATGCTGGGGATGCCGGGCATGAAGTGGGGTCCATGAAGAACAAAGTGAGTTGTCTCCATTGCAGACACTTTCACATCACCTGGAAGAAAAGAACTCCCTATGGCTGCCGCCGCTGGAAAATCATGGCCGCACGGCATCCCGCCTATGCCGTCGCATCCGCTTCGGGAATGCCCTGCCAGCTTTTTGAGCCCAAAAGGCGCGGGGGTGGACCCTGAAGAACGGGGGCCCGGGAAAATGCTTCCCGTTGGAGTCCCGTGCTTCACCTGCGGCGGGATTGCAAAAAACCTTGTGTCGCTTCAACCCCGGGAGGTTGGGTCCCCACGAGTTTGGAGTCTGACTTGAAGAGTTTTATGCGGTCACCAGGGCGGCTCCTGCGGAAGCCGACATTTTTCCAGGCAAAATAAGGCATGCGGGAAGTGAAAAACGACGGACAAAATCAGAAGAACCTTGCCAGGCTGGCGGAGATGGTTCTGGAATCCCTGAGGGAAATCTCGTCTCAGAAGCGCCCCCTGACCTGCTCCACATTGAGTCACGCCCTGGGAAGCCACCCCGGTCTCAAAAGTGTACTTTCCCGAACACAAACTTTTGAAGCTGATTCTTCCATGAGCCTTGCCCCCACCCGGGAGGACCTGGCGCGCCTGCGGGAGGAAATGGGCCACCTGCAGGTGCAGAAAAACAGGCTGGGCAGGCAGCTGAACGAGCTGGAGGATGCCAAAAGCCAGAACGATCAGTTTTTCAGGCGTGTTCTCCTCACCACGATCACACTGAGCATGACCCCCTTGAACGCGCGGTTGGAAGCCCTGCTTCTCCAGTTCAGGGAGTTGTTGCGGGCGGAGGCCGATGAAGAGACCCTCAAGGAATTGTACGGGGAACTCAAGGACACGGTGTTGTCCCAGGGGGTGTGCGATCCCCTGGAGGCAAGCGGTGATTCGGCGGCCGTTTCCTTTTGGGGAAAAATCTTCCCGGGAAAACGAAACAGCGGAGATCCTCATGTTCTCACGGAGGCCTACTCCCGGAAGTTGAGGCAGCTTTATCAGGACATTCTGAACCTCCTTCCCCAGGAGCTGGACCTGGTGAGCGCCGGAAGAGCCCACGCCCTTCAAAGCCTGCTGGGCAACAATCTGCACATGGATCATCTCTTTTCCCTGGACAGGGAGGTGACCTCTCTCATTGGTGCGTCCTTCAGGGGCATTGTTCAAGAAAAGACGCAGATAGCCGGTTTTTTGTCGGAAATGGGAAAGAACCTGACCGACATCGAAAACCTGCTTCTCTCTTCCGTGGAAGGGGGCGTGGCGAGCCGGGAGGCTCAGCAGGAGTTCGGGAGTCTCATCGAAGGTCACATGAACGACATTCAGGATTCCCTGGACACAGCCAGGAACCTCAGCGAACTGAAGAATCTGGTCTCTTCCAAGATGATGACCATCAAGGCAGCCCTGAAGGCCAAGCGCGCCGCTGACGCCCGGGAAATGCAAAGGGTCAGCGAGAAGCTGGGTGGGCTTCACAGGAAGATTCACACCGTTCGAACAGAAATCGAGCAGGTCCAGCAGAAGGCGAAGAAGCTGGAGCAGGAAGTGCTCCAGGACCCTCTCACGGGCATTCACAACCGGCGGGCTTATGAAAAAAGGCTTCAGCATGAAGTGGACCGCTTTCAGCGTTACGGGCAGGTCTTCTCCCTTCTGCTCTTCGATGTGGATGAATTCAAGGCAGTGAACGACCGGTACGGACACATGGCGGGAGACAAATGCCTGCAGGAGATCAGCGGCCGCGTTCAAAAGATTCTCAGGGCTTCCGACTTCATGGCCCGCTACGGAGGGGACGAGTTCATCATTCTTCTGCCCGGTGTGGGAAAAAGCAAACTTTCCGTGGTGGCGGAGAAGGTGCGCGCGGAGGTCAAAAACCTCCGGTTCCTGTACCAGGGGCAGCCCATCCATCTGAGCCTGAGCCTGGGCGGTTCTGAGATTCATTGGGACGATTCTTCGGGAGAATCCCTGTTCAATCGGGCCGATGGCGCTCTTTTTGAAGCGAAGAAGGGGGGAAGAAACCGCGCCGTGATCCTTTAACGCCCTTGCGCGGATGCCGTCCCCATGGCGCCAAAGCTGTTGTTTTCCCCTTTCCGGGGAATGGAAGCTCCCATGAGGGCAACCATCTGGTTTTTGATAAGATCTGAAGAGGAAGAGAGGACAGGATGGCCATCAAAGTCTCGGTGCCCCATGCTTCAGCCCTCCATGGAGGGGTGGACGAAAAGAAGCCGTCGGGAAGGGTGAAAGAAGCTTTCGGCAGTCTTCTGGAAGAAGCTGCAGGCCATGGGAAGAATTTTCCTCCTTCCCGGGGCCATGACTTTTCCCTAAAGGACATTTCCCTCCTGCAACTCGCGGGCTTCAACCCCATCAGCTTCACCCAAAGGGGACCGGTGGGCGGCGGCCTCGATGACATGGCTTCCGCTCATCTGTCCACCTCATTGTACCTCAATCTGGTCACGGGGCAGGATCAGGGCGTGACGCAGCAGGTGCTGGGCCAGAACATCCTGCGGGGAGAGGGCTTGCAGAACTGTATCCCTTCCGGGGGGACCGAAAGGTCATGGCCCGCCAGTGTCCCTGCCGCGGGCGATGCCACGGAACTGGGAACCCTGTCGGCCCGGTTTGAGTCGGGCACGGGGGGAGCGGGGGCCATCGGCTACGATCGCCATGGGGGCACGTCTTACGGCATCTACCAGATTTCTTCCAGGCAGGGGACCATGGACCGTTTCCTGGAATTTCTGCGAAGCGCTGACCCCGCCATGGCTCGGAGGCTCAGTGAGTCAGGCCCCAGCAATACGGGAAGCACGGGGGGCTCTTTCCCTGACCAGTGGAAAAGCATTGCGTCGGAAAATCCCCGGCGGTTCGAAGACCTTCAGCGCCGCTTCATCAAGGAAACGCACTACGATCCCGCTGCAAGGGAGATCGAGGCCCGCACGGGCCTGGACGTTTCAGGGAGTTCCCCTGCCCTGCGGCAGGTTTTGTGGAGCACCGCCGTGCAGCATGGGCCCGAGAGGGCCGCTGACATTTTCCAGGACGCCCTGAAAGAGTGCGGCCGGAAGGGAGGGGGGCTGGAGGCGGATTCCCCCAAGGAACCGGAACTCATCGACCGTGTCTACGCTCTCAGATCCACCCGGTTCGGATCTTCCACTCCGGAGGTGCAGGCCGCTGTTCTTTCGCGTTTCAGGCAGGAAAGGGAAATGGCACTGGCCATGGTGCACAACCGTTCCCCAATGGGTTGAAGAGAGCCCTAAAGTTTTGCCCTTTCCTTGCCGACTTTATGGTTGCAGCTGAAGACATCCGTTCCGTTCACGCAGCGGCTGCAGCTGGACCAAAAGCCTTGAACCGGCACGGGGCATGCCCGGGCCGGTGTAGTTTTCCATGGAAAATCAACGGAGGAGAGAGGAATGCAAGAAAGCATGACGCAGAAAGCAGACAGAGGGGGCAAGTACCTGACTTTCACGCTGGCCGGGGAGGACTACGGCATAGAGATCCTGAAGGTCAAGGAGATCATCGGCATGATGCCCATCACCACGGTTCCCCAGACGCCCGATTTTGTGAAGGGCGTCATCAACCTGCGCGGAAAGGTCATCCCCGTGGTGGAGCTGAGGCGCAAGTTTGAAATGCCCGAGCAGGACTACACGGAGCGCACCTGCATCATCGTGGTGGAGATTTCGGGAAGTGTGGAGGCCACCATGATGGGCATCGTGGTGGATTCCGTTTCGGAAGTGGTGCAGATCAAAAACGAGGACGTGGAGGAAACCCCGAGGTTTGGGGCCAGGCTCGACATGGAGTACATCCTGGGTATGGCCAAGCTGGAGGGAAGTGTGAAAATCCTTCTGGACATCGACAAGGTTCTCACCGCCGAGGAGCTGTCCCTCGCCGTTCAGGCGGCGTGAACCCTTCCGGAAAGTGTGGAAGGGGAGCTGAAAGCCCGTGATGCCCTTCACGGGCTTTCAGCCCTCAATGCTTTTCAGAATCCAAACTCGGCCAGCAGGTTGTCCACATCGTCCTGGGAATGCAGGGATTCGATCTTTCCTTCGTGCGCCGGGCCGTAAAGTTCCTCCTTCCCCGCAGCCTTCCGTTCTTCGCCGATGGCGCCGAAGGTGCGCACCAGGTTCACCAGCTTGAGTTGAAGTTCATTGAGCAGATTGATGATCTTGATGATGATCTGGCCCGTGAGATCCTGGTAGTCCTGGGCGGTGAGGATGGTGAAAAGATCCTGGCCCGTCCGGGAAGAGGACTCTTTCAGTTCATCCAGGAGATTCTGGCAGGAAGCCAGCTTGGACTGGGCATTGTCCCCGATGGCTTTGAGCTGCTGGTGAAAACTTTCCAGGCTTTCCAGCTTGTCCAGGTCGGACTCGTTCCTTTTCTTGATGGACTCCACGTGATCCAGCGTGGTGTTGGCGGCTTTTTCCGTCAGGTGGAGAATGTGTTCCAGGCGGCTGCCCGAGTCGGGGAGCTTGTCCTCCACCAGGTCCTTCAGGGCGGGATCGATGGAAGTGGCGAAACTCTTCAGGGAGTTGTGAAGCTCCCGTGCCAGGGTTCCGATTTCCACAAAGAGTTCGGTGGTGTTCTGCCTTTTTTCCGAGAAGTTCTGAAGAATTTCCTGGGCATTGTGCAGATCGCCCCGGGAGAGGGCGGTCATGAATCCCTTGATGGAATGAAAGATGCGCTCGATGTGCAGGTCGTTGAAATCCATGGGGACGGAAGGTTCCGACTCCCTGCTGCACAAGGACAGTATGGTCTGAATGCGTTTGAGCTTTTCCGGCTCCGCCTGAAAACGCAGGTAAAAGTAGCTGTCCGCACCGGCCTCGCTGTCCGAGGACAAAATCAGCTCCCCTCCCAGTTCATGGACCAGGTTTGTGAGAAGGCCGTAGTCCATGTTCCCCTGGGAACTGCCGTCATGGGCAAGGGGGGGCATTTGCTCCCGGGGGTCCGCCCGAGTGGCAGGGGGTTCTTTTTCCTGCTCCCGGGCCCGCTGCCCGGGGGCTTCCGAAATTTTGCCCGTCCCGTTTCCGCCCTTTCCCTTCAAAATCCCTTCGATCCGCTCCGCAAGTTTCAGGGACTGGCAGCTTCCCCTGTCCGTTGTTTCCATTTGTTCGCACAGGGTGGCGATGGCTTCCAGGAAGCGCGTATGGCCTTCCTCCTCAAAGTCCTCCTCCCCGGAAGCGTGGCGCTCCAGGAAGATTCCCGTTTGCTCGAGGTCGTGAAGGCC
>Ga0207421_10000995_pt1 | contig 36812 bp, 39 predicted proteins | sample SodLakKL_010_SED_4_FD_187542 | JGI IMG/M metagenome (GOLD analysis project Ga0207421, IMG submission 187542) | Alkaline sediment microbial communities from Lake Tanatar, Kulunda Steppe, Russia - 8KL_010_SED (SPAdes) (version 2) | ecosystem: Environmental > Aquatic > Non-marine Saline and...
AAGTCGTCAACCGAAGCTACGTCTTGCAGGGTTGTGGCGCTGGTGGACACAGTTTCCACACCCTGCTGCCTTCATTGAGAACGTTTCTATGACACGCTCCAATAGATGTAACGGGATGCTTCCTGTGGGAATTTAACGAAAGAAAACGTGTCACCAACTGCTATTAAAAATTAATGCATTGCTTTGTTGGGTACGAAAGCGATCGACCAGTCCGGAAGACAACCCGGTGCCGATCGACGAGTTCAATCTGACAATCGAGCCGACCGATCGGAACACGATGTGTGAGTTCGACGTCTGAGAAATGCCTCACTCGATCGTGAGGTCACCAGTGTCGGTTGTGTTTTCGTCCCATTCCAATTCGAACTCGAGTTCGATCTCCGACGAATCTCCCGACCGCGACGTCTCGCGTTCGACCTCAACCTCGAACGCAACACGTCCCGGTGGGGCGAGCGTTACCGATTCAGTGCCGGACTCGAGTGTGAATTCGTCGCCGGATTCGAGATGGTCTGCGACCGTTCGAAGGTACTGTGCGACTTCAGTTGTCTCTAGGTCCTGCTCGGATTCGAACAGCGTTTTTTCAGGCATCTCTCCAGGTACGACGTTCAGGCTATTAGTTCAATGGGAGGTCATAGAACGCCCTCGAGACGCTACGCGCCCGAGGCCCCGTTCACTACACGTGTAAACTGAACGGTAGCACCTCCTCAGCAACCCTCTGTCTCATTCTGCAAAAGAGTCAATTTTTGTTCTACAATAATTTCGCATAAAGAGGCGTCACGGGGGAAGGTGCCGGTCGTACACGTTCCGTCGGTGACCAACCGCCTCGACGGTGAGAACGTCGTCGTTTCGATCCCACGTGATGATCGCCCGGTAGTCGCCGGCGCGAAGTTTGTAATAATATGGGTAGCCGGAAAGACGCTCAAGTCGGTGTTCGGTCCAGTCAGTCGCTTCATCGACTTTGTTCATCACACGATCGGCGACTTGTGCGTCGAGGTTCTCGAGGTGACCGATCGCTTGTTCGGTGTACTCAACGTCAGTCATCCAAGCCAAGGCGCTCACGAACGTCGTCGGCAGACTGCGTGTCACCCTGCTCCCGCTGCTCGCGGCTCGTTTCGAGCACTTCGAGCGTCTCCTCCGAGAGCCTCGTCGGTGGATCGATCCAATCACGGAGTGCGTCGCGGATCGCCTCCGACCGCGAGGTGTACCCGCGACGCTCGTACTCCTCATCGATCTTCTCGAGGAGGTGAGTTGGAACCCGGACATCGATCTTGGAGGTGCCGTCACCATTTCTTTCACCGCCATCACTGGTGTCAGTACTCATTATTGTGTGAGACGTGCGTCTCACATAAAACTGTTTGCCCTGTACTGACCGTTCGTCGGGTAGTCACAGAGTGGTATGCAATCCGTTCTATGACACCCTCGTTTTTTATATTGAGTCCGTGCCTCGTCTTCGCAATTACCACGTCCTTGCTGCCGTGGCGATCGCTGGGGCCCACCGAAGCCACGGTCGCTCCGATCGGCGGTGTACAGACACCGGACAGTCGAATGGAGCCGTCCCGAGGCTCCATTCGCTGACCGCGAGAGTGATGCCAGCCCGATCGACCATCGCCGGGGTGTGCGTCCGGCGTCGAATCGCACGACTTGCCGGTCCTTGGAGCGTACTGCCGACATCGTCGACAACCGTGCTGCGCGATCGGCCCTGCCCCCATCTCTCGATCGAGACACGCAATCCGATCGATTTACCGGACCCGAAGCCGCTACAGGGGCTCCGCCAGGGGGTTGCCGATCGTCAGCCTCGTGCTGACCGCGATCCTGCGCGAACCGGCCGGAGACGGGACCGAATCTCACGAGCTTCGACTCACCCCGTTGGTTCTTAGTTCGAGGTGGTGCGCTTCAAACTATGTTCAAGAGCGTTCAGGTCGGATCCATCTTCGGAATTCCGATCAAATTCGACGTGACGTTGCTGGTGGTTCTGCCCGCGTTCGCGTGGCTGATCGCCGTACAGATTGAGGAGGTTGTCCCCCTGCTCAACCTCACGTTCGGGACCGAGATTGCGGCGACACCGCTGACGACCGGGGTGACGCCGTGGGTGGTGGGTGCGTTCGCCGCAATCGGTCTCTTTGTCGGGGTTGCTTTGCACGAACTCGGCCACTCGCTGGTCGCCATGAGGTACGGCTACGACATCGATTCGATCACGCTGTGGCTGCTGGGCGGCGTCGCGCGCTTCACCGAACAGCCGCGAACGTGGCACCACGAGTTCTGGATCGCGATCGTCGGCCCGATCGTCAGCATCGCCGTTGGCGTCGCCTGTTACCTCGTCGTCCTCGTCGTGCCGCCGGGCTTCGACGGGACGGTGTTCGTCTTTGGCTACCTGGCGATCCTCAACGTCTTCCTGGCGATGTTCAATATGCTTCCGGCGTTCCCGCTCGACGGTGGCCGCGTCCTCCGGGCGCTGTTCGCGCGGACGCAACCGTTCGCGCGGGCGACACAGCGCGCCGTGCGTATCGGCCAGGTGTTCGCGGTGCTTCTCGGCCTGTTCGGTCTGTTCACGTTCAACATCTTCCTCATCGCGATCGCGTTCTTCATCTACATCGTCGGCGCGGCCGAGGGTCGACAGACGCTTATCGCGTCGGTCTTCGAGAGCGTCCCGGTGCGCGAGGTGATGACGCCCGCCGACTCGGTCGTCTCGGTACCGCCGGAGCTTCCGCTCACCGAACTGCCGGCGTACATGATCGATTACAGGCACACCGGGTACCCGGTCGTTCGTGACGGAGACGTCGTCGGGATCGTCACGCTCGACGATCTCCGAGAGGTACGCCCCGACCAGCGGGAGACGACGACGGTGGCCGACATCATGTCACGGGATCTCAAAACGGTCTCGGCCGACAGCGACGCGATGGACGCGTTTTATAAACTCGCACAGAACGACATTGGGCGACTCGTCGTAACGGACGGGGAGGGTGAGTTCGCCGGCTTGCTCACGCGCACGGACCTTGTTCGCGCGTTCGAGATCCTCCGGGAACATCGGGCGGTCTCCGAGTCACGGCCCATGCCCGAACCGCCGCTCAGGTGAGGACGCTTCGGATTCAGCTTCGGTTCTCGCCGGACTCGAACGGGTTTTATAATGGCACGAGGGCGGCCGGCGGCACCTCGCCGTTTAGGTATTCGAGGAACACGTAGAGGCCGGCAACCTGAAAGACGTTCACGGCGGCGTGGACGACTGTCGGCACGAGGAGGTTGTCCGTTTTCGCGTAGACGTAGCCGAAGACACACGACCCGAGGAAGATGATGACCAGCGAGAGGATCGTCCCGATCGGCTGCGGGTGTAGAAAAACAGGCGCGTGAATCAGCGTAAAGATCACGCTGGCGAGGAGGATCGCACCGCGCCGGCCGTACGCCCCGTAGAGGCGTTTCTGCACGATGTTCCGGAAGACGAACTCTTCGACGGGAGCGTTGAACAGGAGGATTAGCGGAATCAACGCGAGCAACAATGTCGTGTCGTCTCCGATGAGGACAATCACCTCGTTCGAGGCGACCGGCAGGTCAAGCGCCAGCAGCAGGCCGCCGAGCGCGACGATCAGTCCGATCGCGGTCAGCGATCCGCCGATTGCGTATCCCAGGTCGGTCCGCGTTGGCCAGCGAAGGTCGACGTAGCCAAGGCCGCGATCGGTCCCGACGAGGTAGAGCAGGCCGGCGAGCGCCATACCGACGAAGTTCGCCACGAACAGGACAGTGAAGCCGAGTCGGGTGGTGAAATCGACAGCCAGGAGAAACGGTGTCGAGACGAGGCTCGCCCCAACGAGCGCGCCGATCGTGACGGCGATCACCTCCATCACCGTCCGTGCCTGACGCTCGTCGTGAGTGCTGGTTTCGACCATGCGTGGCGTCACTCCTCGGGCGGGACCGTCACCACCGGAATCGGCGACGTTTCGATGGTGCGCTGGGTGACGCTCCCTACCAGGAACCTGTGGAGTCCGCTTCGGCCGTGGGTGCCCATGACGATCAGGTCGACGTCGTGTTCCGCTGCGTAGTCGACGATCTCACTGGCCACGGGACCGCTCCGTTTCGCATCCTCGTACTCGATGCCCTCCCGCTCGACGATCTCGCGTGCCTTCGCGAGCGCGTCGGACACCCGCTCGTCCCACTCTTCTTGCGCCTTGGCTCCCCTGGTCATCTCCGGGATCACCGACAGCGCGTGGATCGTCGCGTCGAGCGGTTTCGCGATCTCTACGGCCTGTTCGATCGCACGAACGCTTGGATCGCTGCCGTCGGTCGGGGTCAGAATGCGCTGGACCATACCATCTCTATCCGATCTGTGCACGATTCACGCAATAAAACAGGAGGGTGCCAGTGGCCGTCTCCAATCGGAATCGCCGTGCTGTAAGTCCTGTGAGGGCTGGAGCGGTGACCACTGCAAACCACCATGCATGGAGTATCCAAGGCGGTCTCCCCGCTCAGACGGATGAGCGTCATCACGTACCGCCGATCGGCCAGAGCGAGTTCATCGATCTGCGCGGAACTCCGTTCCGCGAGCAGTCGGACGTAGTCCGGTGACGCCGGTACCGACGGACACGAATCCGTCTCACTCGACGCAGTCCTCTTTGATCTCGATGAGCCGATTCTGGATCGTCCAGAGCTCCTCTGAGAGATCGTTGAGTGACTGCCTTTGGGCCTCGGAGAGTTGCTCCGACTCGACGTTCCAGATGACGTTTTCGGCCTCTGACAGCCGGGTTTCGGCGTACTCGATCGCCGCGGCGAGATCGCGATCGGAATCGGTCATACGGCGACCCCTTGATCGTCTCCTGGAGGACGCTGTAGCTGCTGCTCGATCGGCGGCCATCGACGTGTTGCGTTACCCGTCCATCGCGACGGCGACGCCGCGACTCGCGGCGACACCGATCGGAGCCGGGCTGTGAGTATGGTCCCCACCATAGGTGACTGTCTCCGGTCATCAGTATAACTGCAGTGGCCACGGTCGGCCGCTGGACGCACGGTGTCCGCTCACAGTCTGGAGACGGGGCTGGGAGTCGCCGACACGGCTTGTGGTTCGGAAATTGGGCTGCAAGTCGCCGACGGAGAGCCGCTGTGGAGCCGACAGTGCGTGGACCGATTCGAAGCTAGTACTAGGTGGCTGTACTAGGCATCGTCCCTCTCCTTGTCTGGCCATTACAGTTACATATCACCACTCGAATTCATCGGCTGGTGAAGAAGAGCCACCACAGAGAGGAGCGAAAGCACCCTACAACCCGACCACCCACACCTCTTCTTCACTGATCGGGACCGAGGTCTGTCAATAGCCACCGGCATCCGGTTGCCGATCTGCAGTCGGATTGACACACCGCAGCGCGAATCCGACGTCGGTCTACCACCAGCGTTTTGGACGACCTGAGAGCTGGTCCTGTCGAGTGAAGGTCTCTTTTGCAGTATATCACTGACAGTCATGCACATCCGATCGTACGCCAGCTGTGCAATCGGTGTGTATAGGTGCAGTTGTTACTATAACAGCGCCACCACGGTGAGCGACGCGTCCACTGCACGACGGCTCTGTCACCCGCTCGCAGCTAATACACTAACGAATCGAAAACGAGCCACTCGTCTTGATAGTTCACCACGAGTAAATAATCCTCAATTTCCACTCCGGTAGCCGAATAGCTCGTATAGATTACTGCTGAATCATCGAATCCGTACTCCTCTTTTACGTCTGTAATCTGTGCATCTCCTTCCTGTATGTTTTCTTCAACATCCTCTTCGTCTGCATCAAGAACATCACGCACCAGTGTCTCCACATCAACGGCTGTTATCTCATCGATCTCAATAGAGTCAATTTCCACAGTATCTATGTCTTCCTCGAAATAATACCGAAACGTTCCAAAGTGATTCAACACGTCAGTCATAGAATCAGCTTCAGCAATCTCATATACCATCTGATTGTACGTACTGATATCATCCGCAGCGATAGAACGTAAGAATCCGTCTACGGCATCTTCCGGTGTGTTTCGAACTGGATTTGTCTCTTCTTCCTCGCCTGTGTCAGGCTCGTCTTCTCCATCCGCATCAGGTTCATCGTCCCCATCCACGTCAGAATCGTCTTCCCCATTTGTATCGGGTTCAGTCGCAATACACCCGGCAAGTGCTCCCATCGCCGTCAGTCCGACAGAGACCATATACGTTCGGCGAAAGTGTTCTTCAATCATAGTGGATATGGTAAAACATAACTAAATTTATATATAGGTTATGGCCACGATCGTCGATCGGCCACTCGGCAGCCAGTCTGGTCGCCGGAGCACACCCGATCGCGATCGGTCTCCCGTCGATCCGGCCAATACAGTTAATTAACGGCAAACGAAAGTAGCGGGCAGTGGGGAGACGACAGCCGTCGGCTGCAACCGACAGCTGGTACCGGTCTGTCCACTGGTCGGCGATCGGAACCACGTCAATAGCCATTGAACCCGATCGTCGATCGGCTTGCCAATTGTCACGCAATCCATGGGAACGCCACCGTCGACCACCACCGACGGTTTTCCACACGCTCGATCGGGAACGGGCCGAACGGCCCGCCTCCGTTGGTGTCGGCTGGCCAGCGATCGACCCTGTCAGACGGCCGCCGACATGCGGTCCCGACCGATGCTCGTCCGTTCTACCACACTCACTGAGAGCCATCCCACGCCTGCAGTGCTGTGTCAACCCAGTTGGCGAGTGTCGGTTCGACGCTTGGAATGGTACTGAGCTACTATCTATCCTAAAACAACCTAATAGAATCTGATCCACATAAGAGGAAGAGTTATACACATGTGGTAGACACTCACACTCAACGGTGGCAGACACCGCAGAGACAGATGACTATGGACGACACGCCGTCAACGAAAGCATACACGGATCGATCGACTGATGACCAGCAGACACCGGACCGCCCTGGACCGGCGGCGTTTCCCGAACAGTATGCGGCGCTATCGCTGATGGCGGGCGGGAGCATCATCTACGACCAGCGTGATTCGAGTGGCTGGATCCAGTCGGATACGACCCAGGATCTAGAACAGATGGTCTGACACGCCGATCGAGAGCCCCGCGTGACGCCACACACGGCGATTCGACTCTCGACGGCGGGACTGTCGGGAACGGCCATGCCAGCGATCAGAACGATTCCGTCGTCTCACCGCGGTCTTCGCCGAGTGCTGGCGGAGTCCGATCGCTGTACCCTTTTCGCCCGATCGCCTGTTCGCCAACCCAAATAAAAATCGCCGAGCGGACCTCGTCTCGGGTCTCGAACTCCTGGTCTGGAACCGGTTCGAACACTTCCCGGAGCGTCTGTTCGCCGTTTTGTAACTCGAGGACGGTGTCGCCGTAGGCGTCGACGAGTGTCGAACTGGTCGTTGGATACTCGTGGTCGGCAAGCTGGTCGACGAGCGACCCGAACTCGATTCCGAGTTCGCGGAGTCGGTCGGTATCGTCAGTCATCGCCATAACCCACATCATCATTTGGCATAAATACAGTTCGTCGTTTCCCAACCGGTTCTAGTGAATACTACGCCCCAGACCGGGGGAGGACTGATACTGATTAGCGTCATCAATTACCGCCGATCGCCCACCCGGTACTGGCGATCGGCGGTAACTACGGACACTAATCAGTATGAAGCCCCCAGGAGACGACAACTCCGATCGAGAGCCGACACCGATGAAAACGTACCCATCGATCCCCGACGTCGCCGACGCCCCGGAGAGACTGTTCGCGGAGGGCCACCTGTGGGTCACGGAGAAGGTCGACGGCGCACAGTTTCGCTTTCAGCTCCAGGAGTCTGGACGCGTTCGCTTTGGCGATCGAACCCGCGTCTACGACCACCCCGACGCCGTCCCGGAGCCCTATCAGCATGCCGTCCGCCACGTCCAGACCCACCTCGATCGGGAGACGCTCCGGGCAGCTGTCGACGACGTCGAGGAGGTCGTCTTCTTCGCCGTAGCGATGCACTTCCAGACGATCGACTACGAGTGGGAGCGAACCCCGTCGGTGCTCGGCGTCGATATCTGGTCTGGCTCGGCAGACGCCTTTCGCCCGCCGGATGCCGTCGTGGCGATTTTCGATCGGCTCGGGCTCCAGGCCGTTCCCGTCGTCGACCGTGAGCTACGGGCGCGGGATTTCGACCCCGGTAGCTACCGTGTTCCACAGTCGGCGTGGTGCGACGGCCCCGCCGAGGGCGTCGTCATCAGAAACAAACGCGGGGGTCGTGCACAACTCACCCACCCCGACCGGTCGGCGACGGCCGATCGTCCCCACTCGATCGACGCCTCGGCCCCGGAGCTGGCCACGACGTACGCCACCCACAGTCGACTCGAAACGCTCGCAACCACCCTCGACGCCGACGGCTCCCCCGTCACGGTCGAACGGCTCTACGAGCGGCTCCTCGAAACGATCGGGCGGGAGGCACCCACGCTCCTGACCGACGACGGCCCGGTCGATTCCGGGACGTTCCGCTCTGAAATTGCCGCACGAACGCGTTCGTTCCTCGACGACCGAGAGCCGAGTTCACAGGCCACCAGGTAGCGCCTATCCGCCGGCGAGCGTGTGAGAACTCGAGAGCTGCCGATCGCCGTCCCACAACGAGTGCGCTCACTGGTCCCACAACGAGTGCGATCACCGGCCAAACACGCGCCAGCGACCACCGGTTATTTCGAGGAGTGCCCCCAGGGGAGATACGATCGGTATCCCGCCAGCGCCTGCCCATCACGGGCCTGCAGCCAGCCGACCGTCGTCAGTGACGCCGCAGCGAGGGGCGCAATCGAGAGCCCGCCCGGAGCGAGAGTCGCACTCCCGAGGACGGCAAGGACGGTCCCCGTCCCGGCGACCACGTAGCGCCGGGAGTGTCGCGGGTACATCCCGGCTCGCCAGGCCTCGACGAAGAGTGCCGTCCCGGCCCCGAAGAGCCCGACCACCAGGAGCGTCTGCAGCCAGTACAGCAACTGGGGCTCGATCGCGACGAACCCTGTCGCCCCCGACCCCTCGGCCAGTACCCAGTACCACTCGTGGGTCGGGTTCGTGATGACGAGCGAGATGTTGGTTCCCACGGCCAGCGCCGCGAGCCCGTAGACGAGCCCCTGTCGCGGGACGGCGATCGTGCTACTGGCGGTCCCGGCAAAGAGGAACCAACCCAGAGCGGCCAGCGACGCACCGACGAGGCTCAAGGACAGAAAGAAGCCCTGGACGGCCGGTCGCGGATCGAGCAGCTGGGCGACGAACATGGCGTTCCACAGCGACACCCCCATCACGAGCAGGATGTACGCGAGCCCGTTATCGCTGCCGCGGTAGGCGATCGCCGTCGCGAGATAGGGATAGAGAGTCAACACTGCACAGATGGCACCGCCGGCGAGCAGCCACGAGAGCCACGGTACCGACTCCATACTTCATCTGGGAAGGATACCCCCTTGTATGTTCTGCCCCAAATTTACTCTCCCGACTGGTCTGGGCCGACGGACGGGCGACGGAACCGGGGACTCGTCGCAGCGAGGTCCCGACGAAAATGACAACACACATAACTGTGGCCTGACTCGAGGGAGTCGATGGGTGGGTGGCTACGATCGCGACTGCAGGCAGGCTACGAGCGCCACGTTTGCGATTCGATCGAGGACGGCCCCCGCCACGTCGCGGTCATCCAGGACGGGAACCGACGGTATGCCCGGTCCCGTGGTGTGGACCCATCGGCGGGCCACCACGAGGGTGCAGAGACGACCGAAGCAATGCTTCGCTGGTGTGACGACGTCGGCGTGCGTGAACTCACCGTCTATGCGTTCTCGACGGAGAACTTCGATCGCCCACCGGAAGAACGCGAGGCGCTGTTCGAGCTCATCGCAACGAAACTCCGCGAGTTCGCCGACGCCGAGGAGGTCCACGACCGGGAGGTCTGTATCCGTGCGATCGGCGACCGGCAGCGTCTCCCCGATCACGTCCGCGAGGCGATCGTCTACGCCGAGGACCGGACCGGCGACTACGATCGGTTCATCCTGAACGTCGCCCTCGCCTACGGCGGCCGGACGCAACTGCTCGGGGCCGCTCGCAACATTGCCCGTGCCGTCGACGACGGCGAGCTGGCCGTCGACGATATCGATCTCGACCGCATCGAGACGCGCCTCTACCATCGGCCCCTCCGGGACGTCGACCTGATCATCCGGACCGGCGGCGACGAACGCACCTCGAACTTCCTCCCCTGGCACGCAAACGGCAACGAGGCCGCCGTCTATTTTTCTACCGCCTACTGGCCGGAATTTCGGAAAATCGACTTCCTGCGTGGGATCCGGACCTACGCCGCCCGCGAGACATCGTGGCGACGCAGCCGGGCCCGCCGCGCGGTTGCCCTCTTACGGGCGATGGGCGAGACGGAACTCGCCGACGCCCACGCGATCTTAGCGCGGTTTCGAACCTCGTCGCCGATCGGGGACCGATCGACCACGACGGACGACGGGGAAAGCGAACGACCGGCAGATTAGCCGACGACACCCCGGAGCGCGCCGATCGGCCAGCACAACAGCCAGCCGATTTCTTGGAGTCCTGGCTTCCCATCACGGAGCCAGACGGCGGCCATGACGACCACCATCCCGACGCTACCGATCGCGTTCACACTCGGAACGAGCATCGACGACAGCCCCGACGAAAGGATCGCGATCGTCGGCTCGATCACGCCGTCGTACTGGCGAGGGACATGCTCCTGACTAACCAGCGGCCAGAGAATGCTCTCGAAACTCGTCCCCGCACCCGGATACAGCGGGACGGCGTCCGTCGCCAGATGTGATAAATAGCCGATCGCAAACGCAGCCCCCATCGCTGCCCGATCGCGACGCCGGGCAATCGCGGAGACGACGATCACCAGCGGCACCGCGACGAACACCGAGTGGGCAAGCGAGCGGCCACTCGGGATGAGGCCGAACTGCCACGCCAGGGGTTTGTCGATCAGGTCCGGCAACTGCGAGGCGAACACCACGACGAGAACTGGCCAGCCTGCGGGCAGCAAGCCATAGCGTACTCGTGAGTACCCCGAATACAGCAGGTATGCGATTGCGGCGTGTTCCCACGGAAGCACGTGTATCCCTCTGCTAACGCCGTATATGAGCCCGTTGGTCACTCTCAAGAGGAGAACGTTCGTCCGACCACCTGAGACGGCCCACCCGACTCACGCCGATGCGTCGGTCACGATCGCAACGGCGTCGTCGAACAGGGCCTCGGCGGCGGCCTCGTCGCGTGCCTCCGCGGTGACCCGAATCACCGGCTCGGTCCCGCTCGCGCGGATCAGGAACCAGCCCGCATCCGTTTCGACGCGGACGCCATCCAGCGTTTCGACCGCGTCGTAGCGCTCCGCGATGCGCGTCTCGACGCGCCCCATCACGCCGGACTTGTCGGCGACCTCGATCGACGTCCGCTCGATCGGATACGTCGCGACCGAGTCGACGAGCGCCGACAGCGGCCCGCGATCGGCGACCAGTTCGACGAGTGTACACGCGGCAAGCGGGGCGTCGGGACAGAGCGTCTCGGACGGCCAGATCCAGGCCCCACTCGGCTCGCCACCGAAGACGACGTCGGCTTCGGTCGCCCGTTCGGCGACGTAGACGTCGCCCACTTGCGTACGGGTCACACTGGCACCTACCTCGGCAAGGGCGTCGTCGACGGCAAGGCTCGTGTCGATCGGGGCAGCGACTCGATCGCCCTCGCCTGCTGACTCACGGGCAAACAGCGCCAGCAGCACGTCTTTCGGGACGAACGCACCGGTGTCGTCGACGGCGACCATCCGATCGGCGTCGCCGTCGTGGGCGATCCCGACGTCGGCGTCGGTACGCTCCAGGACGCCCATGAGCGTCCCGAGCGTCTCCGCGTTGGGCTCGCTCGGACGGCCGGGGAACGAGCCGTCGGGCTGGCCGTTTAGCGTCTCGACGTGACAGCCAAGCGCGGCGAGCACCCGGGCGGTGATGCCGCCGGCCCCGTTGCCGATATCGACGACGACGTGTGGCGGTTCGTCGATCGAGACGGCCTCCGTGATGGCTGTCGCGTGGTGCTCTGCGGCGTCGGTCCGTGAATACTGCGTGCCGATCCCGTCCCATGGCTGCAGGTCGTACTCCTCGGCCGAGAGTCGGTCCTCGATCGCGCGCCGTTGCTCGGGACCGAAGGCCTTCCCCGAAGGCGTCCAGAGCTTGAGTCCGTTATCAGTCGCCGGGTTGTGCGAGGCCGTGACGACGACCCCAGCATCGGCATCGTACGTCGCCACCGCGCGGGCGATCGTCGGTGTCGCCTCGACGCCGACCGCGATCACGTTGGCCCCACACTCTCTGAGTCCGGCTGTCACCGCGTCCACCAGCACCGCGCCGCTCTCGCGTGGATCCCGACCCACGACGACCCGATCGTGTCCCTCCGATGCGACCGCTCGCCCGACCGACAGGGCAAGCGACGCGGTCACGTCCTCGCCGACGGTGCCACGGATACCGCTCGTTCCGAACATAGCGGTGCTTTTCCGGCCCGAATGTTAGTGTTACTGGAAGCGGCGGTCTCCGGCACCGACTGCCCCGTCCAGAACCGATCGCAAGCACTGGCCGTCTCGTCCGGACCCGATCGCCGGTCGGCCTCGATCGTCCCATCCAGTCGGCGGCGAGAATGTAACCGATGCCGAGACCGTCCCCCAGTCATCTCCGATCGACGCTCTAATCGGCTACGAGCCGTCGCGATACCGCGACGGTGGAGCAACCGAGCGGTCGCTGAGAAACGATAACGAGAGCTTTACAATCTCCCCGGACACTGACTCGACTAGATGTCGACACAGCGTCGGATGCGATTCGTCCACGGGCAACTCGCCTGGATGGTGGCGACGATCGTGGTCCTGACGCTGTTGGGCTCGCTCTCCTACGAGCTCTTTTTCGTGCTCTCGTTGATCGGGCTGTTGATTGTCACCGAGCTGACATCCCCGATCGCAATCACGCCGGCCTGGCGACGGCGACTGGTCTGGCTGATCGCGATCGGGCTGGTTGGCTTCGCGGTGATCGTCGTCAGACGGATCCTCGCCATTTTACCCCCAGAGGTGCTGCCGGTGTGACCGGCGTCCTCATCCTGACCGTTCGAGACGGTCCGACTCGATCGATACAACAGCGCCCAGCGAGACGGGCACACGCCACCCGACGGACGCGACGATCGAGCTCGGAGGGAGCCGCTCGATGAACCCTCGGGCCTGGTTCAGTGACCGGAACGGGATCGATTGGCCCACCATCCTTCTCGGAGCCCTGGCGATAGCCGTCGTGGTCGGCTTGGCCGTCGCAGCGAGTACCTCTGCCGTCGCGTTCGGGCTCTACAATCCCGAGTGGGATGGCACCAGTGAGTTTCGTGAGGCGATCGATGACGACCCAGATACCGACGTCGAACTGATCGAGAATACGAACCGGTACGAGACGGTCCAGGCGAACGAGACGATCGCGTTCGTGATGGCACCGGAGTCGTCGTACAGCGAGACAGAGACTGACCGGGTCCAGGAGTTTGTCGACGCCGGCGGGACGCTTGTCGTCATGGAAAACTTCGGCGACCCGGGTTCCGAACTGCTCGAGGCTGTCGGGGCCGAAGCGCAACCGGACGGTCGACTCGTCGTGGACTCTGTTGAGTACGATCGTGGCCCGGCAATGCCAGTCGCCACAACCGTCGCGAACCATCCGCGGACGGCGGGCGTCGAACAACTCGCAGTGAACTACGGCACGGCGATCGAACCGGGTAACGCGACAGTGCTCGTCTCGACGAGTGAATTCGCTGCCCTTACCGACTCGGACGAGGAAGCGATCGATGATGGGGCCTCCCTTACCTCCTATCCGATCGCCACAACTGAATCAGTCGGTGACGGAGAGATAGTTGTCATCGGTGATCCCAGTATCGCGATCAACGCGATGTACAACGAACCCGACAACGCGGCGTTTCTTCACGCACAGTACGAAGACGAGCAGCGAGTTCTGTTCGATCTCTCGCATGCTGACAACTTGCCGCCACTCGTTAGTTCTCTGAACACTGTCCGTACCACACCGCTGTTACAGGGACTGCTTGGTCTCCTCGCCGTCGGCACAGTCGCAGTGCTGTCCAGTCGCAGGCTCACCCCCACGATTACCGTTCTTGTCCGGCGCGCGTCACGATCGCCGCGTCCCCCCGATGCTGACACCCTTTCGGACACAGATCGGGCAGCCTATCTCCGCCAGCGCCACCCTGACTGGGACGAAGACCGGATCCAGCGAGTGATAGCAGCGCTTAACCGGACCCGGTCGAAACGAGACGACTAATGAGTAAGACGGATCGAGGTGCTCCTGCGACTGATGATCCCCAGGTGATTTATGAGACAATAAGTACTGAAGTTAAAAATGTCCTCGTCGGCAACGAAGTCGCAGTTGAACGTCTGACGATCGCACTGTTGACACGCGGTCACATTTTGCTTGAGGGAGTTCCCGGCGTCGCCAAAACAACGATCGCAAACCTGTTTGCCCGTGTGCTCGGGCTGAAATACAGCCGAATCCAGATGACTCCGGATGTCATGCCGGCGGACATCACCGGGACCCACATTTACCGGGAACCAGTCGGCGAGTTCGAACTTCAGCGCGGACCGGTGTTCGCGAACCTGGTCGTCGCCGACGAAATCAACCGAGCGACACCGAAGACCCAGAGTGCACTCCTCGAAGCGATGGAAGAACGGCGAGTAACAATCGAGGGAGAGACGCTGGCGCTGCCAGACCCGTTCATGGTCGTCGCAACTCAGAACCCGATCGAGATGGAGGGCGTCTTCGAGCTCCCCGAAGCGCAGCGTGATCGCTTCATGTTCAAAATCACGATCGATCTGCCCGATCGTGACGACGAGCGCGAACTGCTCGATCGATTCGATGCCAATCCGGATCTCGGACCCGAAGCAGCCTCACAGACGATCGATGTGTCGTCTCTCGCTGCTGCACGGGAAACGGCTGCGTCAGTCCACACCGCAGAACCAGTCAAGGAGTACATCCTCGATCTCGTGGCTGCCACACGGACGCATCCGGACGTCACGTTCGGTGCCTCTCCGCGTGCAACGCTCGCCTTTCTCAACGGCGCCAAAGCGCGAGCCGCGGTGCGGGGTCGCACGTACGCAATCCCCGACGACGTCAAGGCACTCACAACCCAGATCCTCGCCCACCGGATCGTGTTGAGCACTGACGCCGATCTCAGCAATGTCGATCCCACTGCTATCATTTCTGAGATCGTCGACTCGGTTACTGTCCCAGATGTCGGCGACGATGTACTCAATCCAGGCGTCGACGGCGCAGTTTGAATGTATGGATTGTACAGCGGAGCGCACGCGCTTTACTCCCGCCCACGGTGGAGCGGGGAACTCGCGCTGCTTTCCGTTTAGATCGCCCGTATTCTGCAGGGATACCGTTCCGTATTGGCCCGCACAGTTCACCGGGCCAGTGTCGAAGAGAGATGGTTCGAGACCCCAAGACTTGGGGTGACGTCTGTCTGTATTTTTGGTGTTGATCGAGTTCGCTCGATGAGTCAGCGGGACCGTCGCACCGATCGCCAATGATGAGTCGGCGATCGGCGGTAACTGATGACACGAATCCGTATCAGTCCTGGTCGTCCGCCCCTGGCGCGTCGAACTGACAGGTAACCAGCCAATCCGATCGCTCGTCACCAGCCGTCACTGACAGTTCGATCGACCGGCCCAGGCCGGTAGCCAGTCCGACCGCGAGCAGCGAGGCGATCGGATGGTCGAACCGATCGACATCGCCGAAGGAGCTGTTCGTGATGGCGACAGTGACGCGCCCGGTCGCTGCATCGACGTCCGGCGTGGCGCCATCGGCGAGTTCGAACTGCTCGGTCAAGGCCTCACAGAGCTGTGTGACAAGTGGGCCGGGTGTCGTAGCCAACTCACCGGTCAGGGTTCTCTGTACCTCCTCAAAGAGGGTGGCACCGGTTGGCTCGAAGCGGAGCCCGCGGCTGTCAGCCTCGAGTACGAACGGCCCATCCGCGGTCGTCGGCAGGTCGTAGTCGGAACTCAATGGGATATACAGGGCCGTGTCACCGTTGTCGTCTGGTACGTAGATCCGATCGTCCTGCAGGCCGAGTTCGGTCGCAATCGCAGCGCCGTTTGCCGCCGAGGCAGCGTAGACGCGTTCGCCGACGTTTGCGGCGACGAACTGCTCGGGCGTGAGGACGTACGTCAACACCGCGCCAAACAGACCGGTCGCTCCGAACGCGACGAGCACCTCACGGCTGTCGGGAAAGAGCAGGCCACCCAGGAGTGCACAGACTCCGGTCGCAGCCAACCCGATCGCGGTACGGCGATACTGGGACTGGCGGGCTCGTGTGTACTCCGCTCGGAGTCGGCGGTTTTCTTCTGCAAGCAGTTCCAGCTGGGCCGACTGCTCGAGGCGCCCGTCACTACTGCGCCCGTCGGTGGCAGGAGTGTCGTTATCGCTCCGTTCGTCAACAGGAGCGCTGTCGGTCTCCCGACGCGGTTCGGTCTGACCCGTCTCGTCAGTGAATTCGAAACTCATGAGTGTTCAGTGGGGGTTGTTTCCGGCTCGTCGATCAGGTCGAAAGTCACCAGGGCATAGCGGTAGAGGGCGTAACTCGCGAGCGCGAGCGCCCCGATACTGACCGCTCCGGCGACCCACAGCGGTTGAGAGCGAAGCGCCAGCCACGCGAGTCCGGCCAGGGTGAGCCAGAACAGGGTCGTAACTACGGCCACCCGGACCGGTGTTCGGCTTCGAGCGGCTGGTGCGAGCAAGAGTCCGAGCAGCGCCGCTTCGATGATCGCAACCGAGACGATGCCGATCGCGTCAGGTGCAAGCCCGACGAACAGGACGTGTCCCACAGCGATCGCGTACGGCGTCCCGACCCGGTACCAGACGGCCGCCGTGGCGAGGCCGATGACGAGTCCAACGAGTCCTGCTGTGAGACCGAACGCGGCGACGACACCCACGATCGCGACCGTTTCCAGTCGCTGGGTGCGCCCCCACGTGGCGGCCAGCAAACTGGAGTCGGCTCGTGGGTTCACCGAGACACACCTCCCAATCGCCGGTCGGAACCGGCAGCGAGGACGGTTGCAAGCCGATCACCGGGTGCAACCTCGAGCGCGCGGACCCGGACCATGTCGTCGAGTTCCTGTCTGAACTCCTCGAAGGACACGTACCGATCGTAGGCTCGCTCGACGTCGCTCAGTCCGCCAGGTTCGAAGAGGACGGTCGGTGCGAGAACCACGAGGACGTCGTTTCCGTTGGCTCTGGCGTGGCCAACGGCGTCACGAACGGTCGTGGGGTCCGAGTCGTCCGTACAGATGACCGTCCACGTATTCACTCGCTGGCGACTCGTGCCGAGACGGATTCCAGCGAGCAACGGCTCTGTGCCGATCCGCTCATGCGTTGGCTGGCGATTTCTGTAAAACGGCGCGAGCGATCGGGTAAAATCAGTGTCGCCGTCGATCACAAGCTGGTCGAGTGCCGTTCTGGGTGCTGTTGCGATTGATCGAACAGCTGCCTCCGTCTCGCCAACCGGTCGGTCTGTCTCAGATCGGGCCAGTTCGAGGTCGAGTAGGCGGCGGCGAATCGTACGGTATCGAGCCGTCGACGCGGAGATCTGGTTTGTAATGTCGTCTTCGCCGATGGTTACGAGAGCGAGTGGGTCATTGAGTTGCTGTGTAATCGTGGTGATACCGAGTGCGACCTCCCGGAGATAGTCGAGTTTCGTCTCGTCAGGCGGCCCAGCCGCGAGGGCGCTGCGATGGTCGACGACCAGCACTGTCGGCCGATCGGTTTCGCTCTCATACTCACGAACGTGCGGTGTCGCAAGGCGAGCCGTAGCGTTCCAGTCAATGTTGGTGGCAGCGTCACCGGGCACGTACTCTCGGAGTCCGGCCGGGTCGAACCCGACGTTTATGCGGCCGACCTGATAGGTTCCTTGAGCGACTGCCACACGATCGCCGCCTTCCCCGAGGTGAACGTTCCGGGGACCACGGGGTTCGACTGTGACTGCTGGGGTCGGCCCGACATCGACTGTGGTTTCGAAGAGGCCATCGCTTGCGGTAAGTGCCACCTCGTCGAACTCATAGCGGCCGGCGATCGGCCACTCGACCGTCTCGGTTCGCTCGGCGGTCGACTCGGTCGGGCCAAGCGACAACGACAGTGGTCCGTGGACACGCCCCGCCGTGGGAACGCCGGCATCGAGAGTGAGTGACAGGGCGGTCGTCGGTGATCGCTCAACTGCGAGTGTCACCGGTATCGTCTCATCAGTCCTGACGGCCATCGGCGGCACTGATTGGGTGACCGACAGCGAGTCGAGAGTTCTGGCGACCGTTGTGATGAACAGATACTGTCGAGCGAGAATCCACGCGCCGATCATCGCCGTTGCAACGAGCAACAGCGGACGAGCGAAGACGATCGCCAGTACAGTGACGATGAGTGCGAGTCCACCCACCGCCCACGATCGACGCGTTGGACGCATACAATGGTGGTTTTGCGGCGATGTGTTGAACCTACTGATTGTGATCGATCGGGTGTGGCCTGACAGTGTCGTTTGTCCACCAGACTGATTGAGTGCGCTCACGCTGTCGAAGTGACCGACAGCCGTCGCGTATTGCCTATACGTTCCCCACGGAGAGACTCCCGTGGTCGTCGGGCTTTGCCCGACTGCGTTAGGGACCTCCGATCGATCTCCGTTTGCGGCGAGGAGGAGGTCACTCTGGTCAACAGTCGTTGACGGTTGCAAAGCAGACACATTTTTGTTCCGAGCGGAGAATTTCTATCTGTGAACGACGGTATCCGTGTACTTGGAGTTTTTTTGCTACTTTGTGGTCTCTTTGTTGCTGTGGTCATCGGTGCCGGTGGTGCAACCGCGACGCCTGGTGGGTCAATCACAGCCAATGAACCTGCGGCAACGACACCCGCGATGACGGATGACGACGAAAACGAGACGGTCCGTCACCGGAACCCAGATGAGTACGAGGGCGAGGGAGGCTTCGGCATTGAGTCGTGGCTGACTGATCAGCTATCAAACCAACTACAGAACAGTACGGTCTCACTGAGTGAGGGTGCATACGATCAGGCACGAAGTTCGGTCGGCGCGGAGTACCGAGATCAACTCTCACAGTACGTCGAGAGTGACGGAGAGACAGATAGCGGTACCAGCGATGATGGTGACAGCGAAACCGAAGACAGTGACGGCGAAACCGAAGACAGTGACGGCGAAACTGCGGATGACCTCGGGACCATCTTCGAGGAAACCGCCGACGAACAGGAGCGGCTCGCTGACCTCATCGAAGCCTACGAGGAGACGACCGAGGAGTACAACGATGCATACCAGGGAGACGACGAACTGGCACTCGAGTTAGCCCGCGAACTCGAGGAGATCACAGCGGAGATCGAGGCTGCTGGCGGAACCATCATCACCAATTACGAGCGCATTGAAAACGAGACTGGACAGGATTTCTCGGAGGCCAGGAGCAACATCGATAATTCGACCGCAGAAATCGAACAGTCACAGACGACCGTCCGCGAGCAGCAGTTCGTCGAGACGACGCTGGTACTCGAACCTGAAGGCGAGACTGCCTCGTTTCTCGACCCGCTGACGATCGAGGGAGCAATAGAAACAGCTGACGAGTCGGTGATCGCAGACGAGGAGATCCGTCTCGACGTCGATGGGGAGACGATCGATACCCAGACGGACGAGTCGGGATCGTTCGCCGTCGACTTCCAGCCGACGAGCCAGCAGTTGTCGCTGTCTACCATCACGGTCGCGTACGTTCCGGATCGGCAGTCGCCGTATCTCGGGACCGAGACGGATGTCAACGTCTCGATCCAGCAGGTCGAGCCGACGATTTCGAGCCTCGAAACGGCGGAGACGACCGCCTATGATGACACCCTCTCTGTCGAGGGCAACCTCGCTGTCGACGAGATACCCGTCGACGACGCAACTGTCGACGCGTCGATCGACGGAACCACACTCGGAACGATTAACGTCACCAACGGTGCGTTCGCCGACACAGTGGAGATCCCTGCAAACGTCCGTGATGGAGAGCGATCGCTTACTGTCACGTTCCCAGATGAGGACCAGGCGCTTGCGGCGACAAACGCGACGGTCCCCATCTCGGTTACGGAGACCGAGACGAGTCTAGATATCGACGCAGTGCCGATCGAAAACGACGACGGTAACTACAGCGTCGAGGGAACCCTCACAACAGCTGATGGCGAGGCAATCGCAGACCAGTCGGTCGAGATTCTGGCCGATGGCGAGTCAGTGGAATCCGTGACCACAGATTCGGACGGCACGTTCTCGATGCAAGTTGTTGGACCGTCGGTAGCCGATGACGATGAACTCCAGATCGGCGCTGTCTACGACGGCGACGAGACGAGCTTCACATCAAGCCAGACCGAGACGATCGTTCAGGGACAACCGACCGTTGGAGAGTCGTCATCGCTGTTCGACCGAATCGCCTCTCCGTGGACGGCTCTCCTCGGATTGATGGTGCTAGCGATCAGCGGTGGGGCGATATGGTGGCGACGGGACCGGCGTGAGACCGAGTCACCTGGTAATGATCGTCCCGATGACTACGATGGATCGACACCCATGGCCGACCCCTCCGCGGCGACGGCAGTTGCCACCGAGACGCCGTCAGACACAGCCACGGTCGTCGATACGTTGCTCACGCGAGCGGACGACCAGCTCTCGAACGATCAGTCGGAGCAAGCAATCAGAACCGGATACAGTGCCGTCCGGCAGGCCTGGCCGACGACAACCGATCGCGACGGGACCCTTACCCACTGGGAATTCTACCGACACCACGGTCCAACCGATGACAGCCTGGACGAACGGGACGAGCAGTTGCGCGTTGTGACAACAGCGTACGAACAGGCCGCGTTCACTCCCGATTCTGTCTCGAGCGACGACGCAGCGGCCGTTCTCGACGTGATTCGACACCTCTGTAGCAGGTCAGCTCCGGAATCAATCACCTACTGAGTGAACTGCCTCGGGGTCAAGTCCCAAGACACTCGGCCCGCTCTATCCGTAGCTCTCTCGGCGTCAGTTCCCCACCTGTTTCGGACCAACCGATCGATCGACCCACTTTTATTGATCTCTCGCCGAGGAATGGGTGAATGGTCGATCGACGGTCGCTCTGGTTGTTGCTCCCGCGCCAGTTGCGCGCGCTGCCGGCCGATCTCGTGGTCATGCTCGCCCTCACGGCACTCGTCAACGTCGCCGTGTTTACGCCGGTGATCCGCGAGATGCCGCTTCGTGTGCCGCTTGGACTCGCGTTCGTCCTGTTCGTTCCGGGCTACGTCTTCATCGCAGCGCTGTTTCCGGAGACAGGAGAGCCACCAGCGACTGAGGACGCTTTGGACACCGATCCCGACCGATCGGACGGAGAGGCCGAGGAAGGGTTCCGCTCGACAGCACAGCGATCGGGAATCGACGGAATCGAACGCGTCGCCCTCGCGTTCGGCCTCAGTATCGCGATCGTCCCGTTGATCGGCCTCGTTTTGAACTTCACGCCATGGGGGATTCGACTGGCCCCGATCATGGTCGCCGTCACCGGCTTTACGCTCGTCGCGACGGCGGTCGCGGCCCACCGGCGGTGGCAACTTCCTGCCGACGAACGCTTCGCTGTTCCCTACCGCGAGTGGTATCACACCGGACGGACGGAGCTGCTTGAGCCGGATACCCGATTTGACGGCGTGTTGAACGTGTTACTGGTCGCGTCGATCGTCCTGGCTCTCGGGACCGTCACGTTCGCGATCGTCGTCCCACCGGACGGCGAGCGCTTCTCGGCAGTGTATATTCTGACCGAGGACGACGACGGAGACCTCGTCGCCGACGGCTATCCGACGGAGTTCGTCCAGGGTGAACGCGGGGACATCGTTGTCGGCGTCGACAACCACGAGCACGAACGGACCGAGTACTCGATCGTCGTGGTTGAACAGGACACCGAACGAATCACCAACGAAACGGCTCCAACCGGGAACGAGACCGACGAGCCACCGGTCAACGAGACGGTCGTCACCGAGCAACGCGAACTCGATCGATTCGAGACGACGATCGACCACAACGAGTCCTGGCACCACCATCACGAGATCGAACCGACGCTGGTGGGGGACGACATCCGTGTCGTCTGGCTGCTGTTCCCCGGGGGAGAGGTGCCTGACGACCCTTCGATCGAGGATACGGAGTATCACGTCCATCTGTGGGTCTCGGTCGACGAAGCAGAGGGGTGACCGCGTTTCAATTACCGATCGCGATCGACCGTCTCACCGGGACGGGTCGTCGCCCCACCCGAGAGCTTCAGCCCTGGCGTCAGACTCGTATTAATTCCTGTTTTGACGCCGTCGCCAGCGACGACGCCGAACTTCCGGCGGCCGGTCGAGACGCGATCGCCTTTCACCGTGAATTTGATATCGGCGTCGTCGTGGCGCAGGTTCGCGACGTTCGTCCCGGCACCGAAGTTGACGTCCCGGCCGAGGATACTGTCGCCGACATAAGAGAGGTGGCTCACCGCGGCACCGGCCGAGAGCACGCTATTTTTCACCTCGGCTGCGTGGCCGACGTTCGCGTCCGGGCCGACCACCGTCGCACCGCGGATGTACGCGTTCGGGCCGACGGTCGCCCCAGCGCGGATCAGCACGGGGCCCTCGATCACGACGCCCGATCGGACGGTCGCTCCCGCCTCGACGACGACGTCGCCCGTGAGCGTGGCGTCGGCGCTCACCTCGCCGTCGATCCGCCGATCGAGGTCGCCCAGACGCCACTCGTTGGCTTCGAGCAGCTCCCAGGGTCGCCCCACGTCCAGCCAGCGGTCGACCGGCACCGGCGTCATGTCATAACGGGTGATCGTTTTTGCCACCACGTCCGTGATCTCGTGTTCGCCCCGTTCGCTCGCCGGGACATCGAGCCACCCGACGGCCGCCTCGGGGAAGGCGTAGGCTCCGGCGTTCGCGAGGTTCGTCGGCGGATCGGCCGGTTTCTCGACGATCTCTGTGACGGTTTCGCCGTCGGAATCGGTGCTCAACACGCCGTAATTCCGCGGGTCGTCGACCTGGATCGCACAGACAGCCGGACAGGCTGCAAACAGGGCCTCGATCGCGGCGATGTCGTACAGATTGTCGCCATTGAGCACTGCAAACGGACCGTCGATATGGTCGCTGGCCGCGTTGACGGCGTCCGCCGTCCCCGCCTGCTCTTTTTGGACGGCATAGGAAACTGGAATGTCCCGGTACTCCTGTCCAAAATAGTCACGAACGGTCTGGGCCTCGTAGCCGATCACGAGCACCACTTCCGTCGCACCGGCGTCGATCGCCGCGTCGACGGTGTGGGCAACGAGTGGCCGATCGGCGACGGGCAACATCGGTTTGGGGACCGACTCGGAGAGCGGTCGAATACGGGTTCCCTCGCCAGCGGCGAGCACGATAGCTTGCATCGATAGCTGTCGGTTGTATAATTGGCTACATAAGCGATTCGCTCGATACCCCTGTCGGTTGCCCACCCCGTCCAGCCGGAGGCCGGTTCGGTGACCGAGTGCCGGCTGCCACGACCGCCGTTGGTGTTTCAAAGCTGACTGGTCGAACCGAGAGAATTAATTGTCAGCACTGTCATCCTTCCTCAATGGCCGCCTACGCCTCCTCGTCTACGGGATCGGACACCTCCTCGCCAGTCGTCGTCGCAGAGTCGGTAACCAGAGAGTTCACCAGAGGCACGGAACCGGGTCGAATCGGGACCGCTCTCGGTCGATCGACCCCGCCGCTCGTACGAGCGCTCGACTCGGTCTCCGTCAGCATTACCGATGGCGAAATCGTCGGACTTGCCGGCCCAAGCGGGAGCGGGAAGTCGACGCTGTTGCATCTCCTCGCCGGCCTCGATCAGCCGACAGCGGGGACAGTCTCGTTCCGGGGAACGCCGCTGTCGACGCTATCGACTCGCGAGCAGACGCGACACCGACTCGAACACGTCGGGATCGTCTTTCAGCACTTTCATCTGCTCGATGCGCTGTCGGCGCGAGCCAACGTCGCGTTGCCACTCGTCGAACTCGGCGTCTCGAAACGCGAGCGCCGCCGCCGGGCGACGGCGCTCCTCGAACGGGTCGGGCTCGCGGATCGGATCACGCACCGACCGCGGGAGTTGAGTGGCGGCGAACAACAGCGCGTTGCGATCGCTCGCGCACTCGTCACCGATCCACCGCTCGTGATCGCCGACGAACCCACGGGCGAACTCGACACCGAGACCGGCAGACGGGTGTTAGACGAGTTCGTCCGCGTTGCAGACGATCGCTCCGTAGTGCTTGCCTCTCACGATCACGACACGCTTGCGGTCTGTGATCGGGTCATCAGGCTCCAGGACGGCCGCCGACTCGAACGGGAAGACGAACCCACTGTGAACCGATGAGCGTACGCCGCCGCCTCAGACGCTGGCTCGGACTCGTTGGCGTCGGGCTCCGCCGGACGGTCTCGCGAGCGAGCCATACGGCCCAACAGCGCGTCCGGTTTAGCGTCCTGGGTGTCGCGATCGCGATCACCTTACTGGTCGCCGTCACGGGGCTTGGCATCGGGCTCGCGACCAGTACGACCGTCTACGACGATGACGTTGATTACTGGATCGTCCCAGACAGCGACGGGACCAACTCGCCGCTCGTCGCGACCGGTGGCCCACAGTTTGGCTCGGTGCACGACACGACCGATCGGATCGACGCGATCGAGGGGGTAGACTCGACGACGCCCGTACTGACACAGGTATTGCAGGTCAGAACCGACGACACCCAAGAGTACGTCCTCGTCGTCGGGATCATCAACGGCGACCGGATCGATCGGATCGCCGGGGTCGATACTGCAGGGCTCACACCGGGCGATCCCTACTACGCCGACGGCGGCTACGACGGCGAGTGGACCGGTGAAATCGTCCTCTCCGATAGCGCGGCCAGCCTCCTCGACACCGGAGTCGGCGATCCGATAACCGTCGGTGGCAACGACTCCTTTGCCGTCGCAGGCGTCGACGACGATGCCGATCGGATCGGTGACATCCCGACCGCGGTCGTCCAGTTGAGCGAACTCCAGACGCTGACCGGAGCCGACGAGAACGACCAAGCGAATCAGTTCGTCGTCTCGACGAACTCGCCGGCGGTCGAATCCGAACTCGTCGGGCTCTACGACCAGTCGTCGGTCCTCACACGGGGGGAGCTGACCGCAAGCGAGACGATCGATTCCGAACTGCCCCTGGCACTCGCACTCACGGCGATCGTCGTCACGGTGACGATCGGCACGTTGTTTGTCGTCACGACCTCCGGACTCGAACTCGCCGCCGATCGCGCCCAGCTCGCGACGCTGAGTGCGATCGGACTCTCCGGCCGGAGCCAGCTCACGCTCGTCGGCGTCCAGACCATAGCCACGACGGCACTGGGGGGACTACTCGGGGGGATCGCCGGTATTGGCGCGATCCGGGCCGTCAACGAACTCGCTATGCGGACGCTCACCACGGAGCCGATCGCTACCTCCTCGCTACTGTTTGTCCCTTACGGGCTCGCCGTTGGCATCGTGATCGGGGTGCTGTCGCTGCCGTTGTTGCTCCTCGTGACGCGGCGCTTGACGGGAGGTGTCCCCTGATGACGGGACCGAGCCGGATCGCCCGCTTGATCGGCCGTCTCCGGACCGCCGTCGGACTCACTCGTGCACAGCTTTCTCACCATCGACTCCGCCTGGGGATTGCGATCGTCGGCGTCGCACTGGCCGTCCTGGCGATGACGCTGCTCGCCGGAGTTGGCGTCGGCGTCATCGGAACGGGCGAACAGCAGTTCGAATCTGCCGATCGGGATCTGTGGGTGACGGCCGGCGAGACGCGGCTGACCTCGGCCGGCGGCGGCGGGTTCGAGAACTCGCTGTACGATTCTCGAACGATCGCCCACGAGATGGAGACGATCGACGGCGTCCACAACGCAGTGCCGCTTGCGTTCGAGACGGTGTACGTCGGGACCGGCGATGGTGAGTTCGAAACATTCGTTGGCACCGGCGTCCCGGGAAGCGGCTCCGCCGTTCAGATAACTAACGGTGACGGGCTCAGTGGCGATCCACACTACGCAAACGGCACCTACGAAGGCAACCGGACGAACGAACTCCTCCTCGATGCGGAGACGGCACGGGCACTGGACGTCTCTATCGGCGACACTGTCAACGTCGGTGGCTCGCTCGCTGTCGCCCGCAACACCGAGTTCACCGTCGTCGGGATCTCACCCACGTTCAAGCAGATGCTCGGCGCACCGACGGTAACGATGCCGCTTTCGGAACTCCACCAGGTAACTGGCACGACCCAGACCGAGCCCGCGACGTTCATCACCATCACGGTCGACGACGGGGCTGGCATCGAGACCGTCCAGCGGGAACTCGAAGCGGCCCACCCAGAGTTGCAGGTCCGATCGAACCAGGAACAGCTCGAAGCGGTCTTACAAGAGCAAGTTCTCGTCCTCGCGGCCGGCGGTGCGCTCGTCGTTCTCGCGGTCGGCGCTGGGATCGCGCTTACGCTCTCGTTGCTCTCGCTGGTCGTCTTTCAGCAACGAACAGCGTTCGCCGCACTACGAGCCCAGGGGATCTCTTCGCCGCTGCTGATCGCGACAGTGGTCGGACAGGGGGTGAGTATCGGACTCCTCGGCGGACTCCTCGGCCTCGCGCTCACCCCGCCGGCGGTGAGCGCACTCAACCGTCTCGCTGCGGCGGTCGTCGGGTTCGACGATCTCGTCCAGACGGCAGATCTCATCTACGTCGGTGGGTTCGCGATCGCCGTCGTCATCGGCACACTGGCTGCGGCGATCGCCGGCTGGCGACTCAGTCGACGCCCGATCCTAGAGGACCTCTGATACGGTCTGTTCTGTTTCGTACCGGTGATCGCCGAGGCAGGCCGGCGATCACGTAGCCACGAATTCCGTAGCCACGACGTGGATTCACGCTATGCGGCCGCAACTACATTTTTAATCATCGTAATAGTACCATGGTGCATGCCAACAACGCTCGAACGAATCCGACGACGGTACGAGAACACCGACAACAAGTGCCCGGAGTGTGGGTACGTCGACGAAGAGCGAAACTGGGAGAGCCGGACGGACGGCAGAGAGATCGTGTACCGCCACGTCTGTCCCGTTTGTGACGCGAGCCGGGAGCACACCTTTCGGCTTCGATAACGCGTGGCCGAGGAGAGTCACGGACGATCCGAGGGAAGAGCCTGCCCCCGCTGTCATGTATTTATACACCCGACGCCAATTACGCACCAATGACTGGACGTGACGATTTCAAACGCTTCGGCGTCTACGTCACACCGTCGGTCTACGACGCACTCGCAGAGTCACTGTACGAGACGGCCGGGATCGTCGATCTCGACACCTATTTCGACGAGACCGCAGGCTCGCTTCCGGCGGGTGATCCGGGTGCAGAAGCGACCGACGCACTCCTTGCGGACGTCATCACCGAGTTCGCGACGTTGTACGACGCCGCGGCGTTCGAGACAGCGGAGAGAGTCGACCCAGACGCGTTCGAGCTCGTCCAGCTCGCGGCCAGCCCGGAACACGTGAATCGGGCCCGCGAACTGTTCCAGGCCGCTGGCACTATCCAGGACGCCGATCTCCGAACGGTCCAGACGGCGATCCTCGCGGCACAGCTCGACGTTCCCGTCGCCGCCGACGATCGGTAGCGACGGGAGCCGCCGATCGCTCGTGGTTCAGCGGTCGGACAGCGATCGGAGGAGCAGCCAACGATCGGTCTATCGTCGGTAGTGACGTTTCAAACGTTTAGTAGGCAGGATTCCACGGGTCACCTGACCCGTGGTCGTTGGCCCACGCTCGACGCTCATACTGCGAGTTTCGTTTCGATTGCTGTGCTTCGACCGCAACTGGTTAGGTATATCGGTTAACTGAATCCGGCCGTCAGTAGAGACAATGACTGACGCTATCGTCATCGGTGGCGGAATCGGCGGTCTCTCAGCAGCCCATCACCTCGCCAATCGATCGGTAGCTGTGACCGTCCTCGAGGCGAACGATCGCTTCGGCGGGAAGGCGCGATCGATGCCGGTGACCGACGATCCGGCGTCCCTTCATGGGGAGCACGGGTTCCGATTCTTCCCGGCGTTTTACACACACGTCGTCGATACGATGGCCGAGATTCCGGACGGGTCCGGAACCGTCGCGGACAATCTGGTCGAAACCGAGTCAACGCTCATCGCGACTGCCGACGGTCCCGGCTGGGTTGCCGAAACCAAAACCCCCGACTCCGTCCGCAGCTGGCTCGAAGCGCTTCGGCCTGCGTTCGCCGAAGACCTGCCGCCGGAGGACGTCCGCTTCCTGCTCGAACGGCTGTTGTACCTGCTGACTGCCTGTGACCAGCGCCGCGAGGCGGAACTCGACGATATCTCCTGGTGGGAGTTCATCGACGCCGAGGGCCGCTCCCAGGAGTTTCGGGACCGCCTCGCCTACGCCACGCAGTCACTCGTTGCCCTCCGGCCACAGCTCGGCAGCGCCCGAACGATCGGCACGATCTACCTCCAGTTGCTGTTCGGCCAGCTCGATCCGCGCCGATCGGCCGAACGCGTGCTGAACGCGCCGACGAGCGAGGCCTGGATCGATCCCTGGACGACCCATCTGGCAGCACACGGCGTCGACCTCCGCCCGGCTACCCCAGCCCGCGGGCTAACAGTCGACGGCGGACGAATCACCGGCGTCGAACTCGCTGACGGCGATCGGCTCACGGCCGACGAGTACGTTCTGGCCGTCCCCGTCAACGTCGCACCATCTTTTATTACCCCCGAACTGGCCCGCGTTGCCCCGGAACTGGGACGGATCGATCGGCTCGATACGGCCTGGATGAACGGCATCCAGTTTTTCCTCTCCGAAGACGTCGAGTTGAGCCGCGGGCATCAGGTCTACGCCGACGCGCCGTGGGCCCTGACCTCTATCTCCCAGCGACAGTTCTGGAGCGGCCACGACGTCGGCAACCGCGGACCCGACGACGTCGAGGGCGTCCTCTCGGTGATCGCTTCCGACTGGGACACCCCCGGTATCCTGTACGGCAAGCCCGCCAGGCAGTGTACGCGCGCAGAAATCTCGACGGAGATCTGGGAGCAGCTCAAAACACACCTCAATGGGCCAGATACGCGGCTGAGCGACGACACCCTCGTCGACTGGTTCCTCGACCCCTCGATCGTCGAAACCGACGCTGAGTCGGAGTCAGCACGGACGGGCGACGTCGTCGAGAACCGATCGCCGCTGCTGATCAACACCGTCGGCTCGCTCCGGAACCGGCCACCGGCCGACGTCACTGTCCCGAATCTCACGATCGCAAGCGAGTACGTCCGGACGAACTCCGATCTGGCCTCGATGGAGTCGGCCGACGAGGCCGGCCGGCGTGCCGCGAACGCGATTTGCGATCGCCATGGAATCCCAGGGCCACGGGCACAGATCTGGGACCTCGAAGAGCCGGCCGTCTTCGAGCCGCTCAAACAGCAAGATCGGATCCGCTACCGTATCGGCGCGCCACATCCAGCGGAGGTGACGCAGTCGATCCGGACGCTCACCGGGCGACTCAGTAGCCGTCTGTGAGACGGTTTTGTCCGTCGGTCTCGACGATCGCCAACCGGTAGGACGATCGGCGGAACTCGACGACAACCGTCTAGATGACGGTTCGGCCCGTCTGCTGGTCGGTGGACTCCACTCCGTTCTCGGTGACGTCTCAATTCGCGTTGGAATGGTTCGCTAGAAGCCAGAGTGGATTCGAACCACGGTCGTTCCGCTACGCTCCACTCCCTGATTCGAATCCCGACCCCGTTTTCACTGCTCGCTGTCGCTCACAGGATCATGGGCGTGGCGGGATTCGAACTACGCGAAGACGTGCTCACTTCGTTGCGCGCGTCTTCTCTAGTCCGAACTCCGGTGCCCGCTTACTCCTCACGTCCGTTCGTCGCAAGCGGGCGTGGCGGGATTCGAACCCACGATCTGAAGGTTAGGAACCTTCTGCCCTCTCCGCTAGGCCACACGCCCCTGCAAAACGCGTTAGTTGGCTTCCTTTTCGGTTTCAGTCTCTTCCTCGCTGGTGACGGGTTCTGTGTCGACGAACTCGTCGTCGTCGTCCTCAAACTCGTCGTCCGTCTCCTTGAACCCGGATTCGCGCATTTCATCGAGCTCTGTTTCGACCTTTTCTCGCCCCTTCTGGAATTCGCCCATCGCTTCGCCCGTCGATCGGGCCAGCTTCGGGATCTTGTTCGCCCCGAAGAGCAAAATGGCGATGAAAAGGATGATCAGTAGTTCCGGACCCCCGGGTGCACCAGGGATGAACAGTAGTGAAGGTTCGGCTCCCATCTCTATGCGTGGCTTACCGGCTGGCAATTATAACCTTTTTGGACCGCTTAGCTAGGTGCATGGTGGTAACAGCGCTTTTCGGCCCACGGGACCGCGCTGTCCCACCCCGTGGCCGCGGTCGGCAACGGCTCGCAGGCACTGTGTACTCGTGTCATTCGCAGGGACTGTCGCACTCAAGGACTGTCACACTCAGGGACTGTCGCACTCAAGGACTGTCGCACTCATATGGTATGTGGTGACCCACACGGCCGATCGTCGGTTTCCGGCCCAGCGGGTCCCACTCAACTGCGGTTCTTCGTAGCTCTGGTTTCGCGACAAGCATAACACAGCCCGAGTCGCTGATCCGTCGCCGATCGCTTCTTGTGGTGACAGCGGTCAGTCCTGGACTCGTACGTGTCGTCCTCGATCGGCCGACGGTGATGTTCGTTGACCCCCATCTGTATCCGATATCACCTCGCCGACCGTCTTGAGTTCCAGCCCTGAATTCGTCGGTCCACCGCACGGTGTCGGTATCCACGCGACAGCGATCGGTGATGTGCAGTCGAACGACGCAACCGAGTTTGGCGAGGCGGACTGCTGTCCGTGGGCATCGCCGACCGATAACAGTGAGTCGATCGGCGGTATCGAATACGACGGGCGACAGTGAGTCGATCGGCGGTATCGAATACGACGGGCGACAGTGAGTACAGAAGCCACACCAGCACGCTGTCGTCTCACCGACACCCATCCGTCGGTCCACACCAACCGTGCCGCGAACGAAACTGTCTTTCCGGGTTATCAACAATAGACTGATGATGGTAACTACTGGAGACGACACACCAGATTTCACTGCACCGCTTGCAACCGGCGATATCGAATCGTTCACGCTTTCTGACCGCCTCGAAGACGAGGCCCCAATCGTCCTGGCGTTTTTCCCCGGGGCGTTCACCAGCGTCTGTACGTCCGAGATGTGTGAGCTACAAGACCGCATCACAGCGTTCAACGACTTCGATGCCAACGTCTACGGCATCAGCCGTGACTCGCCGTTTACGCTGAACGAGTTCCGCGACCAGAACGACCTCGAGTTTGGCCTCATCAGCGACTACAACAAAGCGATCATCGATGACTACGACATCGAGATGGACTTCGCCGATCTCGGCGTCTACGGCGTCGCCAAACGATCGGTGTTCGTCGTCGATAGTGACGGCGAAATCACCTATTCCTGGGTCAGCGACGACCCAGGTGTCGAGCCGGAGTACGACGAGATCGAAGCTGCTGTCGCCGACGCCGCATAATCCCCTAGCACAGCGGATGGCTGGCCGGTCCCCGCGACCGGCTCCCCACTCCCATCACGACGCCGATCGATCGCCGCCGCAGGGCTTTTTTAGTCGGCAATCGAGAAACGTGTATGACCAGTGCTGCAGACGACAGCTCAGCCGGGCGTGTCTACGATCCGGACGCTGACCACAATTTTCCCGACGACAAGCTCCACCGCGTCCTCGACGTTCTCGATGACGACGAAGAGCTCCAGGTCTATCTCGAAGCCCAGAACGTCAACGCTGTCGATCGGATGCAGTACAACGACCACGGCACGAAACACATCGAGATCGTCCGCAACCGTGCGCTCTCGCTGTACGACCTGTTAAAAGCCGGTGACGTCGATTTCAACGGCGCGCGACAGCAGGGACTCGCCGAAGAAGACGAGTCGGTTATCATCGCTTTGGCGGCGATGCTCCACGACATCGGCCACGTCGTCCACCGCGACGAACACGTCTACTACTCCATCCCGCTGGCGGCCGACATCCTCGATCGAATCCTGCCCGAGTTCTACGAACTCGCCGAACAGGTCCGCATCAAAGCCGAGGTACTCCACGCGATCCTCTGTCATCACACGCCGGAGAACCCTCTGACGACCGAGGCCGGTGTCATCCGCGTCGCCGACGCCCTCGACATGGAGAGTGGCCGATCACGAATCCCCTACGAACACGGCGGGCGCGGGATCAACACGCTGTCGAGCCAGGCAATCGAACGCGTCTCGCTCCAGCAGGGTGAGACTCGCCCCGTGATGGTCGAAATCGCCATGACCAACGCTGCGGGCGTCTATCAGGTCGACAACCTGCTCAAGAACAAACTCCGTGGCTCGGGGCTCGAAGACGAGATTCGGATCGTGGCGGTCAACACGACCGAGAACCGCGAACAGCTCGTCGAGCGGATCGAACTCTAGGACTGCCCTCCTGCAGTCGACCCCGTCGAGGGCCCCAGCTACCTGATTTCGTACCCGTCGTCCGATCGATCGAGATGCCCCTCAGTTCGGAGGGTGCCGGTGATCGAGAGAACGGTTCCCCGGCTGAGATCGAGATGTGTCTGAATCTCCTCGGCAGTCGCCCCGTCGTTGAGCGCGACGTAGAGATAGACCAGCTTCGCTCGCGCCGAATCGAGGTCGTCCGGAACCGAACCGTCGTCGTCCCACGAGGATGAGGGAGCCATACGCGAGGATACTGGCGCTCCTAATTATACCTTCGGCATGGACGCTCTCCCGTACGGACCACTGCCGATCGAGACCGTCGGGATCGGACGAGGCGTTTTAGTACTCGCCACGGCGAGTGACGAGCAGACCAATGTCGACACAGATCACCGTTCTTGCGCTTCTCACCGGGCTGCTCACCGGAGCGATGTTTCGGTTTCTCAATATCCCGATCCCCGCCCCGCCGGAACTGCCTGGTCTCATGGGAATCGTCGGGATCTACATCGGATACAGGCTGATCGACCACTTCAACGTCGGTATCGACCTGCTCGAACAGCTGGGCATCTAGTACCTCCCAACGAGTATCGGAGCCACTGCACGCCAGTGCACCCCCGATCGCACGGTGGCTGTGCGAGTCAGGTGTACACTTGGTATCGCCCACGCTCACACCGCCCGCTCGCGTCGGCAATCGCCGCTCCGCGATCGATCGAAGTGACCGTCTCTGTCGATCCGGCGGCACAACCCCAACCCGTCTCGCGGCAAAAAACGATTGATACCGACCGTCTCAGTAGCTGCGCTCTTTTGGTTCGTAGGTCTTCTCGTCGCCTTCGAGGATAACGGGCCGGTAGAAGACCGACGGCTCGCCGTCGTCCCAGGAGACCATCGTGTGTTTGAGCCAGTTTTCGTCGTCGCGGATCTGGTTTTCCTGTCGCCAGTGGGCGCCACGGAACTCGTTGCGGACGAGCGCCCCGAGGGCGATCGTCTCGGCGACGTCGATCAGGTTCCGGGTCTCGTAGGTCATCTGCAGGTCGGTGTTGAACGTTCGGGAGGGGTCGTCGACGTAGACGTCCTGGTACTCCTCGCGACACTCGCGGATAATCCGCAGCGCCTTTTTGATTCCCTCCTCGGTTCGGAACACGTTGACGTAGTCGGTCATCGCGTTCTGGAGCTTCTGACGGATTTCGGCGTGTTGGACGCCGTCGTCTTTGTTCATGAGACGCTCGACGCGCGATTGTTCGGTTTCGACGGCGCGTTCGAGGACGCCTTCGGCATCGGCGGTGACGCCACCGTCGGCAGCGACGCCATCGTCGGTGGCGATGCCAGCCTCCCCGGGAGCGACGGGCAGGTCGACGCTGTCTTCGTCTTCGACATCCTCGCCGTAGCCGGTTTCGATCTCGGCCGTGCCGAGGTCGCCGCCAGCGGCGTGATAGCCGGCGCGTCTGCCAAAGACGATCAGCTCTGGCAGGGCGTTGCCACCGAGTCGGTTGGCGCCGTGGACGGAGACACAGGCACACTCGCCGGCCGCATAGAGCCCGTCGATGCAGCTTTGCCCGTTCTCGTCGACCTCGATACCACCCATCGCATAGTGTTGGCCCGGTTTGACCGGCATCGGCTCGACCAGCCCGTCGACGCCCTCGAAGTCCTCTGCCAGGTGCAGAATGTTTTCGAGGCGATCGATAATGCGCTCTTCGCCGAGGTGGCGCATGTCGAGGTGGACGTACTCGTCGTTGACGCCACGCCCCTCGTTGATCTCGGTGAGTTCCGCACGAGAGACGACGTCTCGAGAGGCGAGTTCCCCGGAGTTGTTCGCGTAGCCGTGTTCGAACATGAATCGCTCGCCGTCTGCGTTGTAGAGGATCCCCCCTTCGCCACGGACACCCTCACTGATGAGGACGCCCGTCGATGGCAGCGAGGTCGGGTGGAACTGGATGAACTCCATGTCTTCCAGTGGTGCACCCGCACGGTAGGCCATCGCGTGGCCATCGCCGGTACAGGAGACGGCGTTGGTGGTGTGGTCGAACGCCTGCCCGGGGCCACCAGTCGCGAGCACGACACCCTGAGTCGCTTTGAATCCCTCGACCGCGCCGGACTGGACGTCGTAGGCGACGACGCCGTAACACTCCCGATCGTTCGGGTCGGGTTCGTCGGTCGTCGCGAGGTTCATGACGTACCACTCGTCGTAGATCTGGATCCCGCGTTTGACGACCTGCTCGTACATGACGTGCAACAGGTGGTGGCCGGTTTCCGCACCGGCGTAGGTGGTCCGCGGATAGGAGAGCCCGCCGAACGGGCGCTGTGAGACGCGACCGTCCTCCTCCCGGGAAAACGGCATCCCCCAGTGTTCTAAGTTGATCGTTTCCTCGGGGGCGTCCTGTGCGAGGGTCTCGACTGCCGGGGCGTCACCCAGGTAGTCGGAGCCTTTCATCGTGTCGTAGGCGTGGAGCTCCCAGTCGTCGCCCTCCTGGAGTGCCGCGTTGATTCCACCCTCTGCAGCGCCGGTGTGGCTGCGGACGGGGTGGAGCTTCGAGACGATCGCCACGTCTGCGCCCGCTTCCTGTGCTGCGATCGCGGCTCGGAGGCCGGCACCGCCGCCGCCGACCACAATAACGTCGTGTTCGTACATGGTTACCAGAATTTCAGGTTTTTCTTGACGGCTTCCCGCTTGAGCTCCTGAATGTGCTCGGTCAGCGGGATGTCTTTCGGACACACATCGGTACAGGAGAACTGGGTCTGGCAGCGCCAGACGCCGTGTTCCTGTTCTAAGATGCGGAGTCGGTGCTCTTTGATCTCCTCGCCTTCCCGTTCGTCCATCGCAAAGCGGTAGGCCTTGTTGATCGCTGCGGGGCCGAGATACTCGTTGTCGCCGGCTGCGATGTTACACGAGGACATACACGCGCCACACCAGATACAGCGTGTCGACATCTTGACCTTCTCACGGTTTTCTCGCGACTGGCGCTGCTCTTCGAGTTCGCCTTCCGGGAGGTCCTCGTCCTGGAAGTACGGCTCGACAGCGTGCATCTGATCGTAGAAGTGATCCATATCCACGACCAGATCTTTGACGACCTCCTGGTGTGGGAGCGGTTCGATGCGAACGGGGTGGTCAAGATCCGAGATTTGGGTCTTACATGCCAGTCGCTGTTTGCCGTTGATGAAAAAGGCGTCCGACCCGCAGACTGCCTGTCGACAGGAGTGACGGAAGGTAAGCGAGGAGTCGTACTCGTCTCGCGCATAGATGACTGCGTCGAGGGCAGTCATCCCCTTCTCGAAGGGGACATGGAAGTCGTCGAAGCGTGGCTCCTGTTTGGCCTCGACCTCGGGATCATAGCGGAACACCTTGATGAGGACCGTCTCACCATCGAGTTTGGTGTCATCGACCGTCGTCTGGTCGGTCTCGCCGCTCTCTGTTTCTTTCTCGTCGACCGGCGACTGGGCCCCCCGCATTTCGGGGTCTGTCGGTGTCTCTTGACTCTCCGGTTGTTCGGGTTCTTGTTGCTGTTGTTGTTGTGTACTCATGTTAGGTCCATCCTGCCATAGCGAGTGCGACGTAGATTCCCTGGGCGACGAGTGCGACACCCGAAACGACCAGGACTCCGAGGACGACCGTCCGCTGGGTGCCTTTCAGGCCCTGGTTGACGAGCGCATTATAGACGCCGTTGAGCCCGTGGAACGCGCCCGCAATCAGGAACAACACCATCGTAATGAAGTAGCCCACGTTCTCCATTCGGGCCTGTGTCCCTGCAAACGTTACGTCTGCTGCGTGGTTGACGAAGTGAAGTTGGAAGAAATGGAACGCGAGAGTAACGACCAGAAACGCTGCCGTGATCCGCTGTAGCAGCCATCCAGTACCGCCAGGTGTAAACGAGGAGTAACGCTCCGCCATTAGAAGCCCACCCCGACCATGAAGGTTGGGACACTCGCGACGGTGATCACGCCCGTCAACACGAGCGACGCGTAGAAGCTCTTATCCTGTGCGTCGAGCCCAATGCCGAGATCGACCATCAACAGGCGAAGCCCGTTCAGGATGTGGAAGACGGCCACCGCGAGGAGGCCGACCTCGAGGATCCGAATGATAAACAGCTCTTCGAGTCCCTGAATCGTCGTCGTGTAGACGTCTGTCTCCGCCTGGATTGCCGATGCGTCGCCTGCTGCGCCGATTGCAGTACTCAAGACAGCGATGTGGGTAAACAGGTAGCCGATCAGCATCCACCCGGTGAACTTGTGGAAGATCCACGCCCACATGCCGGCCGAGAACTCCTTCCAGCGACCGA
>Ga0207421_10000996_pt1 | contig 36791 bp, 41 predicted proteins | sample SodLakKL_010_SED_4_FD_187542 | JGI IMG/M metagenome (GOLD analysis project Ga0207421, IMG submission 187542) | Alkaline sediment microbial communities from Lake Tanatar, Kulunda Steppe, Russia - 8KL_010_SED (SPAdes) (version 2) | ecosystem: Environmental > Aquatic > Non-marine Saline and...
GAGGAGCTGGAAGAAGAGTGAAGACAGTTTGGATAGAGTAGGGCAAAGGGTGTCGGCAAAGTTCAGTGACGCCCTGTTGCCTCACTACTGCTCGTCAGAGAAGGCGAATAACCGGTATCATACCATGGACTACGTAGACGTAGTCGCGTTTCTGGTCTATGAGAACGGGAGGGTCCTGGTGGAAAAGAGGAGCGAAGATAAGGAGGTGGATCCCGGAATCGTGGTTACACCCAGCGGCCATGTTGAGAAAAGTGAGAGCCTAGACGAGGCCTGTCATAGGGAGTTGAAGGAGGAGCTGGGTCTGGAATGTGAGAAGCTGGAGAAAATCACAGAGGAGACTTGGGACGCCGATGTGGAGAAACAGCTTATCCACTACTTCGAATATAAAGACTGGAGGGGTGAGCCGGAGGCCAGGGAAGCTGAAGAGATATACTGGGTGGGACCGGAGGACTTAGAAATTATGGATATACAATGGGAGAGAAAATTGATTAAAGAGTTCTTTGAACAGGTAGGGACTATTCAAGAAGAGGAACTATGACTTCCATAGGAAGGCCGACAACCGTGGACCTATAGCCGTCCATATCCTTCACGAACCTTTCGCCTGGCTTACCTTCGTTTACGTTGAAGCCTCCGGCCATGTTCTCCACCGGCTCCGACTCGACGTACTCACTTACCTCTTCTTCTGAAGCTTCTCGGAACTTTATCTCGGTGCTCTCCACGTCGCAGGTCACTTGATCGTTTCTGTAGATACAGTAGCCGGTGTATACCTCACAGGAGTTTCCGAAGATGTCCTTCAGTAGACCGAAGGCTTTCTCCTTGGATTCGGGCTTCCCAAGAACCTCCCCTCGGAACTCTACCATGGTGTCGGCAGTCAGAACCACCGCTTCCTCCTTGTTCAGTTCCTCCAGAACCGCCTCCATCTTTTTCCTGGCAATCCTCTTCACCCTTTCTGGTGTTTCTCCATAGTTGTATTTTTCCTCGTCTATGTCCGGCACAACGACTTCGAAGTCCAGGCCTTCCTCTTCAAGTAGCCTCTTCCGACGTGGCGAAGAGGATCCAAGTATGAGATCCATACAAGTTTATCCTATGTCTTGAAATTTAAGTAAAGGGGTAATCTTTTTGCAGGAAGGTTGAGATCACCAACAATATTATTCAGTGGATTAACCATCAAAAATCGATGGTTTAAAGTTAAAAACCATCAACTCATATCTTACACTGGTGTTATGATATGAATGTATCTGAAGCAATTTTGACGAGAAGATCCGTACGTTCCTACAAAGAAAAACAAATCCCAGAAGAACAGCTCCAGAGGGTTATAGAGTCCGCGAGGATGGCTCCCTCGGCCAGGAACAAGCAGGACTGGAAGTTCGTCATAGTCCAGGACGAGGAAAAAAAGGACGAGTTACACGAAGCAGCCAACGGACAGAAGTTCGTCAAGGAAGCCCCCACAGTGATAGTCGGTGTAGCGACGAAGCCGGACGACGAAATGAAGTGTGGTATTCCGACGGGCGTAGTTGATGTGACCATAGCCATGGATCATATAACTCTGAAAGCAACGGAGGAGGGCCTCGGTACCTGTTGGATAGGAGCTTTCGATCAAGAAGAAGTCAAGGAGATCTTAAATATACCCGAGGGCTGCAAAGTGATAACTCTAATGTCCATGGGTTACCCGGACGAAGAGCTGGGGGTCATGTACAAGGATAGAAAGAATCCAGAGGACATAACCTGCAGGGACACGTACTACTGAAACCTAGAGTCCGACTATCTTCGAGTAGATAGATAAGGCCTCTTTCTTATCCTTTGCGTCGACCTGCATCCTTCCGTTGTCAAAGAGTATTACCTTTTTACCGGAGAAGTTGAAGGTTACAAATACTTCCTTGTAATCGCCGTTATAGTTCTCCGAGATCTCTCTGAGATCCACAGAAGCAGATTTGGGTGTTATCTGATATCCTTCACATGTCTCTTGTACCAGGGTACTTCCCCCTCCCTCTATTTCGACCTCTTCCTTAGAACACACACAGTCCTCTCTTTTACTCAGCTCCAAAAATCTCAAATCATTTTTACGGAGGTCGGCGACCAGAAGCTTCCTATTTATTTCTCCTATCCCGGTCAAATATTTCAAAGCCTCACTGGCCTGGTATGAAGCTATAAAGGACGTAGCAGAGTTGAAAACACCGGCGCTGTGGCAGGTATCCAGAGAACCCGGAGATGGTTCCTCGGGATACAGACAACGGAAACATGGGCCATCGCCAGGAACAAAGGTTGTGGACCTTCCTTCGTACTTTATAACGGAACCGTGTACCCAAGGTATTTCCTCCTTCAGTGAGACCTTGTTCAGAAGATATCTTGTTCTCATATTGTCTGAACAGTCAACTATGAGATCCACATCATCCACGAGTCCTTTCCAGTTAAAGGTATTGAAATCGTCGACTACTGCTTCCACAGCTGCCTCACATGACCTTTCTAGAATTCTCTTCATGGCCTCGGCCTTTGCCTCTCCCAGATCCTCCTGTGAAAACAGGGTTCGGTGAAGGTTGGATTCCTCGACAACATCTCTGTCGACTATACGCAGGTTCACACCGGCCCTGGCAAGGTTGTTTGCTACCTGTGACCCAAGGGCTCCACAACCGAGAACAAGGACCAGGGAGTCCCCCAGCTTCTCCTGCTTCTCTTCGCCGAAAAGCGTAATCTGCCGGTCGTAGATCTCGGACATAGAAGAGCACTATAGCTCTGAAGATTAAAATAAGTTGTCAGGGTTTTTACGGAAGCTCGCACCCGGCTTCTTCAGCTATCTGTTCAGGTACTGCACCCATTATTATTTCTCCGTTTATCTGTGTTTCCGGGACTCCTCCTTCTTCCTTCTCTTCTTCGCATCTCTCCTCCTCTTCGGTACACTCTACCCAGATAGGATCCACCAGATCATATCCCCCGAAACTCTCGGCAAGCTGATTACAAAAACCACACCATTCAGCTCCGTAGATGGTAACACCACCTTCGTCCAGACAATTTATGAAGTCCTTTGCTTCGTCCTCGTCTACTTCCTCACCGACTATAATGTAGCCGGTGGGCGTCTCCTCGCCGTCTTCTACCTGCGTCTCTTCTTCCGTTGGCGTTAAATCAGCTGCAAAAACAAAGTACAGAGAGCCTATCACAACTGCCAGAAGGACCAGAGTGGTCAGAATCATCTTCCCTGTGATGGTTATCTTGTCATCAGACATAACCAATTACTTGTTTCTAAAAGTATTAAAAACTTTAATTCGGGGGATTGCGAACAAAATCAATATACATTTAAATACTGAATTCAAACCTTAGGCTATGAAAAAGATTCCACTGATGTTGCTGCTTGTTGGTATCATAGCAGTTGGATTGATCTACATTTTTCCCTCTGTGGGAGGCGTTATAGTTGAAGAATGTGAAGAAAACGAAGAATGTGCGTGGGTCAGCACAAACTGCTGTCCTCCAAACATGGGAGCCAACTGGGAATGTGTCAACGAAGCAGAGACGGAGATAGTTTGTCCTGAAGATCCAATCTGTCCTGCGGTTATGAGTCCGATGCCCGAAGAGGAGTGCGGCTGCGTAGACGGGACCTGTCTGGTTATTGGTTGATTTCCCGATTGAAGCCACAGATCGGACAGTCGCAGAAGGACGTCATATCTTTAGATACAACTGCAACGTTTTCCACTTCATCTGTATCGGGATTCCTTACAGGGCTCATAGTTCTCAAGAAATGTCTTTCGGGGTCGTCCCAGGAATGCCTGTGGCGTACCATCTCACCCTTCTCAAAAACACTTTTCACCTTCTCCCTGAACTCCTCCGTCTCTTTTTCGGTATGAAACTCTTCGAACTTGCTACCTATGAGATCGTTCTCATCAACACCTATCCTATCCAAAATCTCGTCATTCGCGATTATATAACGACATTCTTCATCGACCATATAGATCGAGTCATTGGAAGCGTTTATGAGTGAGGAAAGCCTTTCCTTTGTCCTCCTTATTTCCTTGGCTCTGTCCTTTACAAGTTCCTCCAGCCTCTTTCTGTATTCCTTCAGCTCATTCTCGGCCTCCTTTCTCTTGGTTATATCTTTACATATCAGCGTCACTCCCGTTCTTCCACTGTGAAACGTGGTGGGTATTATATCTACATCGAAGGAGAACCTTCCCTCATCGCACTCCATATCGATCTCCGTGCTCCTTTTCTTCTTCTCGCTGAGGGCGGTCTGTATATCAGGGAGAACACTTTCCTCGGGGAAAGTGGGCATACCACCATCTTCTTCTGTCCTGTCAAACATGGGTATTTCTATATCCTCAGCCGGTTCATCGATAACCTCTTCCCTCTCAAAATCAAACTTCTCGAAGAAGCGTTTGTTGACCCTGACTACTTTCATCTCCTCGTCCAGAACAAGTATACAATCGTCGGAGTAGTCGAGCATTGCACTCAGAGGGACGTTGTCCGAGAGCTTGTAGACCTTTGCAGGTCCGATGTTTCTTCTTTCGGCCTCGCCTGATATGGTCAGAATCTCCAGGTATTTTGCGACGGAGTTCCTGTTCATCCCTATCTCATCCGAGATACCCTTTATCGTCATACCCGACGGATTTTTCTCCAGAACTACCTTTACCTCTCCCAGTCTTTCGTTCCCCCCACGAAACTCAGAAATCATTTATAGATATAGCTATTGGCTTAGTAGGTTTTTATGCTTTACGGTTTCGCATATCACTACTGATTTGCAAAAACACAAACTTTAAGTATTTCAAACCACAATAGTCAATTCCCTCGCAAACCAGATCAGGTTTGCGGAGTGTGTGGAAACATAGTAACTGCATAGTTCTGGTTGCATAGATAATGCATCAAAACCAGAAAAAATCAAAACCGTTAGATGGAGGTGTCCAAAATTAAGTACGCATTGCGCGATCTGCAAGGCCTAGCTGAAAGACTTGAAGACGATTTGAAGGTCCATGGAAAAAGAGTTCACGAGTTGATCAGCATACTCATCTTTCTGAAAGAGGGGAACATCGATCTTGAAAACGCACTGAAAGACATAGACTCGATTTACGAATCCGAACTGATCTTCAACCACGGAGGTGAACTATGAGAAACCTTCAGCAAAGCTGTCCCAGGTGTGACAACGAACTTTCGCCAAGTGCCACGGAATGTCCCAGGTGCGGTCTGGGTCTGAAGTTCTTGGCAAGTGACATCGGCATATCCGGAAGGTTCATACAGAACTGGTAGGTTAAGCGGAGGAACTGGTTTGGTGGGTTCTTCGTATTATGCTTCTCTATTTAATTGATACCGACAAAATGTTAACAAAGTTTTAAGTTATGTACGACAAAAGACTTCGAAGGTGAAAAAAATGTCATTTGGTGTTGAAACTTATACTGTGGAGTTTTCGACTTCGGGAAAGGACGAAGTAAAGGATCTCACAAAGAAGGTCGAGGAAAAAATAGATGAGTCGGAAGTAGATGATGGCATATGCCTAATCTTTGCTCCGCATGCAACGGGTGTACTCGTTTTGAACGAAAATGAAAAAGGGATCAGGGAGGACTATCTAAATGGACTGTACGACATCGTCCCCGAGGACAGTGAATGGAAACACGATAGGATAGACAACAATGCGCATTCCCATTTGAAGAGCGCAATTGTCGGGACCGACCGGGCGATACCCGTAACCAATGGAAGCCTCGATCTGGGGACCTGGCAAAATATCTTTTTCATAGAAACCGATGGTCCAAGGACCAGGAGAAAATTAATTCTGAAACTAATCGGTGAAGTCAGTAGCTAGACCCAAATCTATTTAAGTATTGGGATTACTACTGAGAGGGAGAAAAAAGAAGGTTAACAGGAAAGGGTATAAAAATGCTTTTTCTTGTCTTCACTTAATAAACGAACTAGGAGGTAATTTAGAATGGAAAACTTTACAGACTTCAATCTATCAAATCAGATTTTAAAATCTATAGAAGAAAAGGACTTCGAAAGTCCTACTGAAATACAGAAAAAGGCTATCCCGCCGATAATGGAGGGTAAAGATGTTATAGCCGGTTCCGCAACGGGATCCGGTAAGACTCTTGCTTTTGCTGCCGGACTCGTGGAAAACGTGGATCCATCCAGAAACAAAATACAGGGACTCGTTCTAGCACCGACCAGGGAGCTTGCCAAACAGGTAAGCAGGATGGTAGATGAATTTTCAAAGCATCACGAATACGACATAGCAACAATACACGGAGGTGTGCCCTACGAGCCACAGTACAGAGCTCTGAAAAAGGCGAAGGTAGTGGTGGCTACTCCCGGAAGACTGCTCGATCTGATCGGAAAGGGCAGAATCGACCTTTCAAACGTAAACACGTTTGTACTGGACGAAGCAGATAGGATGCTTGACATGGGATTCATAGAAGACGTGGAGGAAATAATGAGAGAAACTCCGGAGGACAAACAAACGATACTAACATCTGCAACCATAAGAAGCGAGGTCATGAAACTAGCAGACAGGTACATGCAAGAACCAGTAAAGACCTTTGCCGAGAAGAAGGTTGATCCAAACAAACTGGAACAGGTATACTATGATATACCAGGACACCTGAAGCTTTCGCTTCTGGTTCATCTGCTTAGAGAAGAGGAAACAGATCTCTCGATGGTATTCTGTAACACGAGGAGAACCGTGGAGTTCGTGGAGAAAAATCTCAAAAATCAGGGCATAGCTGCACAGGCCATACACGGCGGATTTTCACAGAATCAAAGAGACAGGGCAATGGAAAAGTTTGATCGAGGAAACATCGACGTTCTGGTCTGCACAGATGTCGCAGCAAGAGGTCTGGACATAGACAACATATCACATATCTACAACTACGACATTCCAAACGACAGCAAGCAGTATATGCACAGAATCGGAAGAACGGCAAGAGCTGGAGAAGAGGGCAAAGCAATAAATATCCTAGCAAAGGACCAGCACGAAGACTTTCGAAAGGTTTTAAGGGACAACAACGTCAGCGTCGATAAGGCTGAAACACCGTACGTCAACAAGATAAATCTGAAGTAACCTCAGGTCAATCGATGAAATCGTTCAGTTTCTCCAAAGATTTCATCTTTTCCTTTCTTCCCATATCAGCCTTTTCAATCGCTTCCTTCAGGAAGTCGATGGATCTATCATACTCCTCTTTATCCACAGGTCTTGGATAACCGTCCTTTCCGCCGTGAGCAAAACTGAAGCGTGCTGGATCTTCCCAATCGTTCTCTGTTCCGTGCACCAGCTGAGCGATCAGTGCCAGCGCTCTAAGAGACTTCTTACCCACACCTTCCACAGAAACCAGATCCTCGTAGTCCTCTGGTTGTCTTTGCTCAGCCTTCTTGAGGTTGTTAAGAGTCTGCTGTGTCAGATCAGATGCCCTAACGTCGTGGTGTGCAGGCATATCTAACTTCTTGGAACTTTCCCTGGAGCTAGAAAAATTGAAAATGGATGTCTGGCTTCTGGGTTTAATATATCTCTCAAGATGTTCGGGTCCGTCATTGACAAGATCCACTGAAACGTTTCTGGTTTCATCTGACAACGAAGAAGTGAGATTAAGAACCTCGTCTTCTCTTCTCATGGTCGATATTCCTTTGTGTGGTTCCTCGACAAACCTATCCACGTTGTCCGAAAGCCAGTGGTAGCGCCGCGCGTACTTGTCACTGGGATTCATTCCCTGTTGTATCACCGTCCACTTTCCGTCCTCATTGAAAAGAAGGGTATGATGGTAGAGGTTATAGGAGTCTTGGACGCAGTTCGAGTCGACCTTAGCGGAGAGCTTGCTCGTCTTGGCGAGGTCCTGGAGCTTGGAGTGGCTACATATTTTTGAATTGAGAATTTCATCAGGAGCCTTCCGTGACGCGGAACCCTTACCACCAACGACACGGACGCCACATTCCTCTTCATCCAAGGCCTCCTTCAATGCACCGGTCAAAGTAGTGGTGAGTCCCGAAGAGTGCCAGTCGAAACCTACGACACAGCCCAGAGACTGGAACCAATAGGGATCTGACAGTCTGTAGAGGAGCTCGTCCTGTGAATACTCATTAATTATAACCTCGGATATGGCTCCTGTCAGCTTCTTCATCCTCTCAAACAGCCATCTGGGACAACTTCCACCATGGAGGGGAAGGTCAGCGGAACCGGATTTTTTCATAACAGACACACCCTCTCAAACATCCTACATATAATGTTCGTTTCAAGTAAAAAAAAAGAAGAAGAACTTTTGATACGTACCAACAAGTTTTAAAAAACGAGAGAAATATGTTATATTATGAAAGGAGTCCTCCTGGTTGTTTTATTCTTTTTTGTTTCCATTATTATTTCCTTGTTCAATCCCCTGGGAGGTGTATTAGTAAGCGACGAAATAAGAATGGTTTTCTCGTTCACAAGCTTTCTCTTTGGAATCCTTTCCGGTTTTTTTATAGCTTCACTGTGGGATAGATTCACAAAAATAAGGACGCTTATATCCAAGGAAAGTGCCTTCCTGGAAGATATATACAAGTTTTTCGAACTGGCAGATAAGGATGTGGCAAAGAGGATTGCTGAAAAGATAGACCGATATATAATAAAAGCACAGGAGTACGACCTGCATCTATATCAGGAAAAGATAGGCGAGGAGTACAGTGATATATTTGAGGAACTGGGCAACTTGAAGCAGGAAGGACTATCAAAAACTTTGACCAATAGGATTATAGCCTTGACTGTTGAGTTCACAGAAACCAGGAAAGAAATTCTGTCCCGGGGGAAGGATAAACTTGGAATATTTCACTGGACGGTTCTCGTATTTCTTGCAGGTTTGACCATATATATCTGGCTGTACATACAGTTTGAAGGACTTTTCGGAATAATAATCGGAACTGTTCTGATCTTCTCTATATTCGCAGTAATCACGATAATATATGACCTCAATAATCTTACCTGGGGAACAGAAAGGATGGACGTAGAGATATATGAGAAAGTATACGATGAGATGGGTATGGCAAGATACTACCCCGAGGAATGCCTCGATGAGGTCAAAATACCGAAGGAGATAGATGAATACAGAGTAGGATATCTAAATCCAGAAACCGGTGAAAGGGATGTAGAAAAAGTTAAAAATGAATAACTTTTTTCCTATTAGCAGTCCGGTTTAACAAATGCTTAAAACAGCAAACGAAGGTTTAAGAACAGGTATTATGAAAGAGGTTGAGGTCAGAAGCTTCCTGTCACAGGACGAGTACGACAGGCTTCTGATAGTGCTCGAGAAAGAAGGTGAGAAGATAAAGGAAGACAGACAGATAACCGTATACTTCTCAGGTGAGAAGGATCTGAGGATACAGAAGAACACCGATTCGGCCAAGATATGGATGAAGGGCGGGGAACTGCATGATGAAAGCCGCGAAGAGGTAGAGGTAATACTCAAAAACAACCAGTTCGAGGAGACAAGAAGGCTATTTGAGGCCCTGGGCTACGAAGTAGAAATAAAATGGTACAGGAAGAGAAACAAGTTCCGATGGGAAGGTCACGAAGTTTGTGTTGATCACACGATCGGATACGGACGCGTCATAGAGGTCGAGGAACTATGCGAGGAAGGCGAGGAAGCAGAAGCACTTGAGCGTGTCAGCGAGGCCCTCGAGGAACTGGGTGTCAAAAAAACATCGAAAAGAGAATTTGACGAGAGATTTAGGCACTACAGAAAAAACTGGCAGAAGATACTCAGAGAAAAAGATCTATCGAAGTTCGAAGATCTTTAGGCACTACATTACCTCCCCAAGCACAGTTTCGATCTTCTCGAAGTCATCGATACCACATTCATAGACCCGTTTGTCTGGAAGGCTTTCTTCCAGATCCTTTATATTTTTCTCTTCTAGACCAAGGAATCCGGCAGAGTCCTCTATAGAGTTCTTGACCAGCTTTCTCTTGTGGTGGAAAGCGGCCTTGACTATCTTCCAGAAGCCGGTGCTCTTCTCCTCCACATCCTTTTTTTGTAGTTTCACCACGGCGGAGTCTGTAACCGGTTCAGGGTAGAACTTCTCGGAAGGTACCTCTTCCAATATCTCCACATCGCAGTAGTATTGAACTTTAAGGGCCAAGCGCGAGTTGTCCATTGTTCCAGGCTCCCCTACCATTCTACTGGCGAACTCCTTCTGGTATACCAGGATGGCCAGTTCCCAGTCCAAGTCCAAGAACTTGAATGTAAGAGGTGTAGATATGGAGTACGGTAGGTTGGAGATGATCTTGTTGAAGCTCAGATTTTTGAGGTGCACTGACATAACATCCCTATGGAGAACTGAAATATTAGGCATCTCCATGTGATTAAGAACCGCAGAAAGCTTTCCATCCTTTTCTATAGCCGTGACCGGACAGATCTCCGCTATATGCTCCGTCAGGTTTCCAACACCTGCCCCCACCTCAAGAACTCTATCACCGTCTCTCAGTTCTGCGAAGTCCACCACCCTTTTCTGGAGATCTTCGTCAGCAATGAAAATCTGATCCCTGTACCCCTTTGGTTTGAGATTATACTTTTCCAGAACTTTTCTTACGTTCATAAGACATCAGTTAAGTATATTTTTATAATCTCAGGTTAAAATAGTTGACCGTTGGGGCCGGTGGTGTAGCCAGAAGAAAAGGTTCCTTTTCATTTTGTAGGAACCTAGCTTCCTACATTGGACTAGCATCGGGCGTTCGGGGCGCCCAGACCCGAGTTCAAATCTCGGCCGGCCCACCAGAACCTTTTTACTCTCTTCGGTCGCAAAAACGTTCATGAAAAAAGACAGCACAATATTGAAAGTCGTTGATTTTCAAGTATTGAAAACTCCGTTTCCAAACCTTTTTACTGAAGAAAAACATTCATAAGATGGTACTGTGTCTGATGTATACCTCTGGGAAACCGACGTCGAGTCCATTGGTTCCGAAGAAATAACTGAGAAACTGGAAACTTTTTTGGAAGATTTTTCCAAGGACAAAAAGTTAGCTCTTAAGATGCACTTCGGAGAGAGAAAGAGTGACACACATCTGAAACCGGAGTGGGTTGAACCGATATACAAAGCTGCCGAGAAGAGAGCAAAGGAAGCTGTTCTCATGGACTGCACTGTCCTGTACAACAGTCCCCGAGCTCTGGCATCCAGCCATAAAGAAGTCGCTAGGGACAATGGCTTCGACTTCGCGCCGATAGTCATCGCCGATGGAGAGAAGGGCATGAAGGAACTGAAGGTGGAAATAGACGGGGAGATATTTAACAGAGTTAGACTGGGTGAAGCTTTGGAGGACTACGATTGCATGCTTGCCGTGACACACTTCACAGGGCATATAGGAAGCGGCTTCGGTGGAGCCCTGAAAAACATAGGCATGGGCCTCGGAAGCAAAGCAGGCAAAGTGGAGATGCACGAGGCATTCGATCTAAACATAAAGGCCAGAGAGTGTGTAGCCTGTGGAGAGTGCATAGAAAACTGTCCCGAGGACGCGATTTCCTTATCTTCGGGCAGGACTTCCCTTTCCTCTGAAAGAGCCGTCATAGACCATGAGGAGTGCATAGGATGTGGAAGCTGTATCGGTGTCTGCCCCGAAGGAGCTGTGAAAATACCATGGACATCCAGCTCCCGCAAGGAACTTCAGAAGAGGATAGCAGAGTACGCAAAAGGGGTAGTAAAGAACAGGAATATGTTTTTCGTGAACTTCGTTCTCAACGTGACAAAAAAATGCGACTGCATTGATAAAAAACAAGAACCGTTTGTGGAAGATGTAGGGGTCTTATTCTCCAAAGATCCAGTAGCCATAGACCAAGCCAGCCTTGACCTCATAGGCAAGTCTAAATTCATGATCGGGGAGATAATGATAAACCCGGATATACAGTTAAAACACGGCGAAAAGATAGGACTGGGAAACAGAAATTACAAAATAAAGTATATGGAAAACAAGTGAAAACAAACTGGTTTTGAAACCTCCTCTAAGCAACTCCTGTCCCAGGCTCCAGGTCTCTTTCTGGCTCCAACAACACAGGTTCCTTGTTGCCAACAACAGCGGCGAGAATCATGCACTCGCTCTTGACTCCCATAAGTTCAGAGGGCTCGAGGTTCACCAGAACCGGTACCTTCCTTCCCTCCAGTTCCTCCTTTTTGTAGTGTCCCTTCAGACCGCCCACGGACTGCTTGATTTCACCACCTACATCTATCTTGAACTTGAACAGGTTGTCAGAACCTTCTATCTCCCCAACTTCTTTAATTTCTCCAATTCTCATGTCCAGTTTCTTGAACTCATCAAAACTTATCATGTCTTCCTCACCTCCTGAAAACTTTTTGTTCTCAGATTTGAAATCTTCCTCAGTTTTTTCATCCTCAAACTCTGGTATTTCATCCTTATCAATCTTTTCAAAGAGCGGTTCTGGACTCTTTATATCCTGTCCACCGAGGCCCAGTTCTTTGGCCTTATCCCAGTCCTCCTCATGTATATCCGTATCCTGGCCAAGATACTCCCATATCTTCTCTGCCGTCTCCGGCATAAAGGGTTCAGAAACTATAGCCAGAGACTTGACTATGTTGGCACAAATGTATAGCGTCTTCTTGCACTTCTTCGGATCCGTGTCCGCGGTCTCCCAAGGTTCATTCTCCTGGAAATACCTGTTTCCAAGGGATGAAATTTCCATCACTTTTTTCAAGGCCCTGTGGAGATTAAAGGTGTCCTCCATCTCCCTTTCTATTTCTTCTATCTTACAAACGACTTTATCAAAAAACTCTCTCTCATTTTCATCGAACCCATCTATATCAGGAATCCCGGCGAATTTGTTCTCTGTGAACTTAAGGGATCTGTTGACAAAGTTGCCCAGGTTGTCTGCAAGTTCGGAATTCAGTTTTTCGACAAGTATTTTTTCGGAGAAATCACCGTCTTCCAAAGTAGGTATCGCAGTAAGTAAAGCATACCTCGTGGGATCTACGCCAAACTTCTCCACCTCCTCATCAGGACGGATCACGTTCCCAAGGCTTTTGGACATCTTCCTACCTCCGACTGTAAAGAACCCGTGTATCAGTATCATCTCAGGAGGTTCTATTCCCGCGGAAAGAAGTATTGCAGGCCATATAAGCGCATGGAACTTGTGGATATCTTTACCTATAAGGTGGATATCCGCAGGCCAATACTTTTCAAACTTTTCTCTATCAGTACTGTATCCGATTCCAGAGAGATAGTTTGTAAGTGCATCACACCAAACATACATAACCTGCGACTTGTCCCCTGGAACAGGTATTCCCCATGGAAGGGTCTCTTTTTCTCTTGAAAAGCTCACGTCGTCGGGTCCTTCTCTTATCATCTCAAGAACTTCGTTCCTCCTGGTCTCCGGATAAACCTCCATATCTCCACTTTCTATAAGATCCTTGACATCTTCGGCATATTTCGACAGTCTGAAGAAATAATTTTCCTCGCTAACAAGCTCAGGCTCTCTGTCGTGATCCGGACACTTCCCGTCTTCCAAATCCCTTTCCTTTACGAAGCTTTCACAGCCCGGGCAGTAAAGCCCTTCGTATTCCTTCTTGTAGATATCTCCATTGTCCTCCAACCTCTTCCAAACGTCTTTAACAGTCGGATGGTGGACCTTTTTGTCAGAGGTCCTTATGAAGTTGTCCAGTGAAAGGTTCAGTATTTCCTCCAGCTCTTGGAACTTTGGAGCCATTTCATCGACAAACTCTCGTGGATCCATACCTTTCTCGACAGCGGTTTCATAGTTCTTCTTTCCGTGCTCGTCCGTACCTGTAAGGTAGAAGGTATCCTCGCCTCTGAGTCTATGATATCTGGCAATAGCATCGGCAATTATCTTCTCAAATGCATGGCCAATGTGCGGTGGACCGTTTATATAGTCTATAGCCGTAGTTATGTAAAAAGTGTTTTCATCCTTCATATCCAGTAAGAATAAGCCCTCAAGATTTATAAAAACTCCACGGACAGCACCCTATTCTACTTCTTCCGTTTCCTCGTCTTCTTTTTCCTCAATTCCAACCTCTGGGAGCTGTCTCTCCTCCTGTACTTTTCCCTTCTTGCTGAAGTGCCTGTATATTACGTACACCAGAACTATGAGGAAAAGGATAACCAGAAAGGCTACTATACCCTGGAATAAAAGCTCGAAGAACTCCAGATCAAGTCCATAAGGTTCCATATATATCACCGTCAACCAAACTAAAACTTACTTAGTATAATACACAACACGGTCATTTATATTACTGTGGTTGCAGATATCGGAAATCTTTAAAAGTTTCACAGAGAATTCTTAAAAGGTACAATGTCAGGGGAAGATGTGGACAAAGTAAAGGACAAGATATATTCTGCGTTCTCAAACACAGCTTCTTCGATAGGCTACGATGAAATACACGGAAGGATCATAGCCGCTCTTATACTCAAGGGCGGAGAGATGTCCCTTCAGAAACTTTCGGATGAAACAGGCTACAGCTCTTCCTCCATTTCTCTATCCCTGGACCTTCTGGAAGTCTTTGGAATAATAGAGAAGGTAAAGAAGCAGGGCGATAGAAAGCTATACGTAAAAATGAAGGGGAATATCCTCGAGGGTCTGAAACAGGCCGTGCTCATACAGCTCCAGAACACGATATCAGGGACTATAGAAAACCTAGAGAACTACGAAAAAAAGCTGAGAGGGATGGATTCCGACGGTTCCGAAAACGTCCTCGAGGGGCTTGAAACTCTGAATAAAGAGATGGAAAGGCTAGAAAAGTACGTAAACAAGCTGGCTGAAGTTAAAATACCCGGAAGGGACTGATATGAAAGGTATATGCCAATCCTGTGGTGAAAGTAAAGAACTAAAGGGCTGTTCTCTTTGTGGTGCAATGATCTGTACCAACTGCAGCCTGGAGAACGGATGCAAAATCTGCCGCGGACGTCTCCAGGGCTAGAGACCCAGTTTTTCGTGAATGTTTCCCATAGCTTCAAGTGATATATCCACAAACTCTTCAAGCTCCAGGCCAATCTCCTCACAGTACCTTATCCTATCACGATCTATGTTTTTTGCAAAAGAGCTATCATCTATCTTCTTTATCACCGATTCGGCTCTTACCTCATCGAGTTTCGAGTTAGGCATCACCAGAGCAGTTGCGACTATGAGACCCGATATCGCATCGGCAGCAATGAGTGATTTTTCCATCCTACTCTCCGGTTTAATTTCGGTGTACATGGAGTTATGGGCTTTTATCGCCTGCAGACAGTCATCGGGTAGTTTCCCCTCCAACATCTCTGCAGACCTCAGAGCGTGCTTCTCCGGATCGTCCTTCGTCTCCTCGTAGTCTATATCATGCAGGAGTCCTGTCAACCTCCATCTCTTCCTGTCTTCTCCGAACTCCTCCGCCAGCTTCTCCATTATAGCGGAAACTGCATACATATGTTTTCTGAGATTTTCTGTATCGACCTTTCCCTCCACCATATCTGTTGCTTCTCTATCTTCCAGCATAGGCTAAGTTATAATTGAAACTCGCTTAAATATTTTTCCTGGAAAGGGCTGAAGGTTTTCACTTCCCAGAGGAAAGATCCAATAACTCCATAAGGTCAAAATCATCTTCCTTGCCCAGGTAACTCATAAGGTTAATCTGTGCCCGGTAGAACCTTCCGAGGGAGTTGTACGAGAACTGATATATTCTATGTGGTCCTATGAGGGGCAGACAGTGCTCGGAGTGTATGAAGGATATGACATCTTCATCGTCATACTTATCGAATATAATCTCTATGATCTCATCATCGTCCATTCCTATCTCACCCTCCTCCTCGAAGGCTCCCAGAACTGACAGAGTAAACTGTTCAAGATCCCTGGCCCTTTTCTCCACATCTGATAGATCGTCGTCGTACTCGACCTCAAAATCAATCCAGTAAACATCTCCGTCATCACCTATTATACAGTTATGTATGTTCGGCTCGCCGTGGAATATGTCTCTTTTATGTAGCCTCCCGAGGAAGTCGACCATATTTAGAATTGCATCCTTTTTTTCTTCGTCTTTTCGTCCATGGGACCTCAAGACCTTACCGGCGACCTCGCCGTCTATCTTCTCCATTAGAAAGGCGTTCTCGAAGGGTACGTGGTCGGCAACCATCTCTGGGTAAAGCTTCTTAAAATATTCAACCTCCCTCTTTCTCCACTGGTTGTTGTCAAGTATCTTCGTGTTCTTAAGACCCGAAACGACTCTGGACAGGTTACTCAGCAGACCGCTTATAAGAAAGAGCGGTGGTCTTATCTTGACCAGATATTTTTTGTTATCACCGCCGTCTATCTCCTTTATAACGCTGCTGAAGTGCGGGTGACTCTCATCCTTCAGTCTCTGGAAGAAGGTGTTTTCGGTCTGGCTCTCGTCGACAACCTCTCGAACCTTGTGCTCGGGTACTTCAGATGCATTCTTCTTCATGACGGGCCACCATTATATAAAACACACTTGATAATATAAATGTCTTATGAAGCTTGGCCAGGAATGGTATCGTAGAGAGGAGGTCGCCTCTAGGTACGACCAGAGATTCACCCACGGCGGCAGGGTCCTCAACAGAGAAGAGATAGAAAAGCTACTCGAACTGGTTGACACAGAGGACAAAAGAATACTGGACATAGCGACAGGAACAGGAAGATTTGCAGAGGCAATGGAAGAGACCGGTGGCGATGTAGTTGGACTGGATGCTAGCAGGGAGATGCTGAGGCCAGGTCGAGCCGGTTACCTGGTCGGAGATGCACTTGAGCTTCCCTTCAAAGACAAGGTCTTTGATGTGACAACAAGTATGCGTTTCCTTCATCTCCTGCGCCCGAGGCAGATTCCAGAGTTTCTCGGAGAGGTGGAGAGGGTCACCGAGGAGAAGTTCGTCTTCGAGAGTCTGAATCCAGCAAGCCTACGTGCTCTCTACCAGTGGTACCTTCCCCAGAGAAGTTATCTCTTCAGGACCTCATACCTCAGGGAGATCATAGAAAACCTGGACTTCGTAAAGGACTTGAAGTCTGATCCCCATTTCCTTGTGCCCTACGGAGCCTATCAGGTAATGCCACACGGCTTTGCAGAGAAGGTCAACAGAATCGACAGAAAAGCAGTGGAAGCCCTTTCGCCGCTTGCTTCGACTATTTACTGGACGGTTCAGTTCTGAACCGGATAAATCTATTTAAATATAAAGGAAGGAGTTTTGGTATGTCTGTGGAGATTTCATGGAACAATAGCAAGAAGAGCATTGATGTGGAAGAGGGAGCTACAGTACAGGACATCTTTGAGGAAATTGATGTCAATCCCGAAACCGTCATAATAGAGCTGGACGAAAGGGTGGTTTCTCTGGAAGAAGAGTTAAATGGAGATGAAGATATCCGTCTAATAAATGTAGTGTCAGGTGGGTGAAATATTTGAGTTCTAAGTGCTGGAAATGTGGCGATACTGCAGTTATACATAGAAAATATGAGGGTAAGTCATGGTGTGCACGTCACTTCACGGAACAGTTCGAATCCCTTGTCAAGAGCACAATACGCGAGGAGGGGCTCTTCGAAAACGATGACAGTGTCTGTGTAGCGCTATCGGGAGGCATGGACTCCTCGGCACTTATGCTATTCCTTTCCGAAATGTTTGAGAACTGGAGGAATGCAGAACTGACCGCGCTAACGATCGACGAAGGAATCAAGAACTACAGAGACGAAAGCATCGAGATAGCAAAGGAGATATGTGATGAACTGGGAGTGGAACTACATATAGCCTCTTTCAAGGAGGCCTTCGGTAAAACACTGGACGAGATTATGGAGGACAAGGAATATGGATGCACGTACTGCGGCGTTCTCAGGCGGTGGTTACTGAACGTGAAGAGTAGGGAAATGGGCGCAGATAAACTCGCCACGGCTCACAATCTGGACGACGAACTTCAGAGCATATTTATGAACTACCTCAAGGGTGACATGAAGAGGATGCTCAGACTAGGTGCAAAGCCAGCAGTTCTCGAAAATGATAAGTTTGTTCCCAGGGTCAAGCCTTTCAGAAATACACCTGAGAGAGAGGTCGCTCTCTACGCAAAGATAAGAGATCTGGAGCTCCACCAAACGGAATGTCCGTACGTGGAAGACAGTCTCCGCTTCGACGTAAGGGACTTCCTCAACGAAATGGAAAGGAAGAGACCTTCGACGAAGTTCACTGCCCTCCGTGCCTTCGACAAGCTACTCCCTGCACTCAAGGAAAAGTTTACCGACAGTGAAGCATCTGTACAGAACTGTGAGAGATGCGGTGAGATAACAAGCGGTGAGGTATGCAAGGCCTGTGAGCTTCTGGAAAAGATATGACTTTGACCCAAAAACCTAGACGTAAGGTTTTTATTTCTTATCAATAATAATCTCTGTATGGGAAAGGAACTCTCCTACGAAGAGAAGGTCGACTTCCTGGAGGATCCAGAGCTTGTCGAGGATCCTGCATTCGTCTTGCCGACGAACCACCTTCTGGAAAAGATACAGGGAATTTCTCCATCCTACACGGACAAACTATACGCCGAAAACTTTCCGGAAATAAACAGGCTCCTGGAAGAGACTGTTGTCGAAGGGGACATATGCCGGCACTGGAATAAAAGAAAAAAGGAAAAACAACTTGACTTCAGATACGGACCTATATCAATGCCCTTCGATGTAAAAGAAAACCATGGGAGGTATTCCTTGGTACTGATCACAGGAGTAAAATGTCCTTCTTGGGAAGAGGAAAAGCTTATGGAATCACCGTTCAACGATGCCAATATATCCTACTCTCCGAAGCAGCTGAAGATGTTCCTATAAATAGAATCAAATCTCATCTTCAAGAATCAGTCTAAAGGGATCAACGGGATCATTCTTTTCAGTGTACTTACATATTAGTGTCTCCGTCTCCTCCACAGCATCAAAGTCTCTTATCCTGTCCAGTATCCTATCAAGCTCGTCGTCGCCCTTTACCAGAACCTCGATAACCATATCAAACCTTCCGAATGTATGATGTATCTGGCTTATGTTTTTCATCTTTTTTGCTTCCTGGACAAACTTGTGTCTCAACTCCGACGAGGGAACGATGTCGAGTATGATATATGCTTTGGTCCTAAGTCCCAAGTCCCCTTCATTAATCCTGACTGTGAAAGATCTTATTGTACCCTCTTTCTCCATCTCCTTTATTTTTTTACTGACGGTCTGTCTTGAAATATCGAGCTCTTCGGCTATGTCCGATATATTTTTCCTTCCGTCCTCAAGCAGCTCCCGTAATATTCTCTTTTCATTAATTTTCATAGGTTTAACAAAGTGTAACTATAAGACTTATAAAATTAACGGTCGGGAAAAAGGAATCTAGAAAAAGTTAGACCGTGAAAGCCAATACCAGGAAAATGGAGCCGGTGGTAACGGTTACAAAGTAGCCAAATACAATCCTTTCTATTATATCTTCCTTCAGTAATACCTTGTAAATCTTCTGGAGAACCCGATTTCTGGACTTTCTTTCCTTTGCCGCAAACTCGAAGAACCTGTTGAGAAGGTCATCGGCACCGTGGACTATCCTTCCTACCAAGGGCATCCAGCCAAAGACGAACTTGAAAAACCTTCCCAGAAGACGGAGGAAAACGTACACGGGCTTAACAAGGTAATCCGGCGCTAAAAGACCTATTGTAAGGGAAAGTAGGAACTGTCCACCAAAGTCAGGACATGGCGAAGGTGGTGTAGGGATCAACTGACAACCTATGAAGAACAGTATACCTTCGTCAAGCATAACTTCTCTTTGAGAAAGGATATTTAAATGAGTTAATCGGAAACGAGCTCTCCTGCAACTTCCTCCGCCTTCCTTCTGACCTCTTCCTCGTCCACTTTCGTTAGCTTGTTGTCCTTCATCACTACCTCGCCGTTTACTATCGATGTATCTATCTTGGCTCCAGAGTAAACAAGGTTCGATCTGAGACTGTGTACCGGAGACATCCCAACGTCTTCGAGATTCACAAGCACGAAATCCGCCAGATAACCCTCCTCTACTCTTCCTATTTTTTCACCAAGCGCCTTCCCGGCATTTTTCCATGGAAGCTCCAGCACTTCCTCGGCGGACATAGCAGTCGGATCCGAACTACTCACCTTCTGCAACAGAGATGCGAACTTCATCTCCTCAAACATGTCAAGACTGTTGTTAGAAACCACACCGTCCGTTCCCAGGGCAACGTTGACACCTTTCTCGATCATATCGTAAACAGGCGAAGTCCCGGACACAAGCTTCATATTTGAGCATGGATTATGTACCACTGAGGCTTCACTTTCGGCCAGAATATTTATCTCATCTTCGCTGACGTGCACAGCATGGGCACCTATGAAGTCCTCACCTAAAAGTCCTATGTCTTTGAGATAGTTCACGGGACGCATGCCTTTTTCTTCTATTACACTTCCGACCTCGTCCTCTGTCTCGGCAACATGCATATGTATAGGCAGCTTCCTCTCTTCGGAGATCTCTTTGGACCTTAACAGAAGCTCCTCAGAACAGGTACCAGGTGAATGGGGAGTCACAACAGGCTTTACGATATCGGAGAAATCTCTTTCAATCGATTCAATTGCCCTCTCGGCCTCCTTAATTTCCTTTTCACATTTTCCGGGATCCCCGCTGTCCAGCATTCCATGTCCAAGATATCCGCGGATACCCAAGTCGTCTGCTGCCTCCGCGACCCTATCCATGAAAAAATACATGTCATTGAAACACGTGGTTCCCGACTTTATCATTTCAATAAAGGCGTGTAAGGCTCCCCAGTAACACTTATCACCGTCCAACTTCTCCTCCAGAGGCCAGACTATATTTGGCCATGCATCCCAGAACTCCATGTCATCGGCCACACCCCTAAAGAGGTTCATGGAGGCGTGGGTGTGCATGTTTACAAGACCGGGAAGAACTGCGTGGTTGGACGCGTCTATGACCTCGCCTTTTTTGTCGGAACCACCGACGGACTTTATAATGTTGTCCTCAATAACTATGTTCTTATTCTCAAGGATGTCTCCTGGCGTCAAAACAAACCTTGCGTTTTTAATAAGCATACTTCTGATTACTCTGCGAAATTTAAAACATTAACCAGACCAGGATTGAACTCACTTACGATGTAACAAAGAAATAAAAAGGAGGGTTGTTGCTCAGGGTGGTCCGGGTTCTCTTCCCGCTCTTCTTATCCAATCACTTACATCCTCTGTCTCTTCTCTGTCTATATAACCTGCTTGTTCAACTATCTCATGGACCTTTTCTCTTCTTCTTCCCCGGAATTCCTCGATCACCTGGATCCTTTCTTCGATCGTCATCTCTTCCTGCATCTTCTCTCCGAACTCCTCATTCATCTCTCTGAGCTCCTGAGTTCTTTCTCTTACGCTATCTGTTTCTCTTCTGACTTCTTCGGCTATAGCTCCAGGATCCTCTCTGACTTCTTCATATCTCCTTCCGCGGGCTTCGGTTCTGACTTCCTGAGCAATTTCTCTGGCTCTCTGGTAGTCGCCTTCTTCAAAGGCTGCCTCTGCTTCGTCTACTCTTCCTTCAAGCTCTTCTCCGTCCCAGTCTTCAAAGATTCCTCTGGTTCTTTCTATCTCTTTACCTGCTCTTCCCTGAACTCTCTCATCTGCTTCCTCGATCCTCTGTCTCCATTCTTGATTCCTCTGGGCGAACCTCTCGGCGAACTCGGGTCTGTTTTCCTTTGCTAGCTCGGAGGCCTGTGCAACAGCTTCCGTGGCTCTTTCGACGACCAGGTCTACTTCCACGTCCACATCCTCCAGTGCTTCTGCTATTTCTCCGGCCAGTTCGGGCTGTCCAACTATCTTCACTTCTTCCACATCTCTTTCCTCGATGAGATCTATCAGTTCGTCGATTTCATCCTCACTGCTTACGAGGAAGGGTCTGTGGTCAGGTACAGATGGTGCCGATATCACATCTCTATGTCCCTGAGAAGCCACCACAAGGAGTCTGTCACCTGCCTCCACTCTCTCATTTGCTCTTTCCCTGGCTTCGTTGCGGAGCTGCTCTCTGTTCTGGGCTCTCACTTCTTCGCCTACTCCTATACCCAAATCTCCCAGCTCTTCCCGTATTCCTTCGGGATCTATGCCTACTACATCTACTTCTTCAACGCCCATCTCTTCAAGTTGGTTCGTGATTCCTGCCGGAACCTTTCCTTCGGGAATCGGGATAACCGGTCTTTCACCTGCAAAGGCTCGTGAAGCCGCGAGGATCTCGCCTCTCTCGTCATCCATCCTGTCTTCTACCAGGACGACGCTTTCAGCTCCCTCGGGCCAGAAACGTTCAACGATTTCCTGTGCAGTACCGTATCTGGACATCCCCCAGAGCCTGCTAACCTCGTAGTCCTCTCGAAGCTGTTCAATAATCTCCTCGGAAACCACAGCCGGACCTCCAATTACAATCACTTCCTCCGGAGCGTATTCATCCAGTGCCGACTCAGCTTCCTCGGGAAGCTCCTCCACTTCAGTAAGAATCAGAGGGATTCCCAGCTTCTCCGACACGGAACTTCCTACGACTGCATCGGGATAGTTCGCCTCACCTGCAAGAATGACCTTGTCTACTTCTTCCTCTGCTGCAACGGGGGTTACTAAAATACTGAGAGCCAGTACCAGTCCCAGTAATATTTTTGTGTGTTTCATAGACTTTATTACTTCGTTTCAATATATAAATTATTTAGGTGAACTAAACCGTTCGGATAGAAAAAACCGGAAAATCACTCAAGATATTTAAATTTTTCTATCGATTAGTTGTAACAGTTCAGTAGAAATCGTTTCAATGTGGGGTTGTGAAACATGAGATATAAGCTTGCGACGGTCTTTTTGGCAGCAGTATTCGTACTGGCCCTCTCAGCCGGCCTTGGGTCAGCACTAAGAGAGCCTGAAATAAGTCCAGAGATAAAGGCAAGCATCACATATGACCCTGTGACCGCGCACGCAGACGTAGTGGACCTGGACGGTCTCAGAGAAGTTGAAATATACTTCCGTTACCGGGAGGAGGGTGGAGAATGGGTGGAAACGGAGAGTCGGACGATGACCTCCGAAGGCGTGTACTCCAAGATTCTAGAAGATATCGACCCTGAAAAGGCATATGAATTTGAAGTTGTTGCAGAATGGATGGATGACGAAATAAAGACATTTAAAACTGAACCGGGTCCTGCAGAGTTTGAATACAAAAATCTGAGGGCAGAACCCGACAAAATATACGTAAACGATACCACGACTCTAAAGCTGGACGTCGAAAACGTTGGCGGACGGAGCGGAGAAACCAAGGTAAACTTCACTGTGGATGACTGGGAAGATAGTAGAACGATTGAAGTAGCTCCAGGAGAAAAACAGACGGTTTCTGTAGAGTACACTGCTAAAGAACTAGGAGAGTATTATGCAGAAGCAGGTGGGAGATTCACTGTATTCAATACAGTAGATTACCCTAGTGTGGAGGCAATCGAGGCAACGGATATCACATACGATTCGGTGAGACTGAGGGCTGAACTAAAGGACATCGCACTCGAAGACGAGGTCCAGGTTTACTTCCGCTACAGAAGAGAGGATGGCGAATGGATGGAAACCGAGAAAAAGACCATGGAAGCGGAGGGTAAATTCTCACAGAAGGTAGAAGAACTGGATCCTGATTCTAGATACGACTTTATGGCAGTCGTTGAATGGAACGACCAGCGAAGAATAAGAGAGGAAAAAACTGTCAAATCGAGAAGTATAGAAGTGAAGCCAAGAGCCTTTGTGGATGAAAGTATGAGAGGCGTAAAGGATGTAGGAGTCTTCCTCTGGGGCGACGGAAGGAGTCTGACCAGCAATATAATAGAATACAGATGGGATTTCTACGGCGATGGTGAGTGGGACTATGTAAGCAATGAAACAGGTAGAACACTTTACGTATACAATGAAACCGGCGTTTACGATGCAGTCTTCGAGGTGGAGGATGGAGACGGTGAAGTGGACAGAAAAACTCTGGAAGTGGAGATACGCGAGAGGAGACAGCCTCTTTATGAAATAGACGAGGAGGCGGAGGGTCTCGGCAGGGACGTATACTTCGGAACCGACTACTGGTACAACGAAGTCGAAAACGAAACCAGCGTTGCAGTCAATGTTAAAAATACAGCAAATGAATCCAGATTCGTAAGCATTACTGTTGACATGCCCAAGAACGTCGTGGCCGATATCGAGGATATGAAAACCTTCCCCGGACCAACGGAGGTTCTGGAAGACAATCCAAAGGCTGTCTGGAAATTCAATCTCGGACCCGAGGAAACAGCAAGGATAGAAATCGTTTTCGATGGACATATAGAGGTAGAGAGGTTCGATGATATGAAGATGGTACAGGCATATGAAACCGAGGAAGACGTAAGGGTAAGAACTATAACCGGCCTGATCATACGCGGTATTCGGAGAGTATGGGGCTTTATAGTAATCATAATAGTTGCAGTTGTAGCAGTTCTCCTTCTGAGTACCGGAGGTAAAAAGTCCTTCGATAGAGCTGTTTCCAAGTTCAAAAACAACATACATCCTGACGAAAACGGGGGAAGTAAAACCAACTCGAAAAAGAAAAAGGACAAAAAGAAGAAAGCAAAGAAGAAGGAACTTGATGAAAAGTTCATAGAGACTGCTAGAAACGTAAAAAAAGCTCTAAGAAAAGATGAAATAACAAACCCACACAAAGTAGTCGAAGACCTTGAAATGGCAAACGAAGCCCTTGAAAGAGGGGAAGTCGGTAGATTCCGTCAACATCTTGACAGAGTAGAAAATGAGATGGAATACGGCGTATTTAGCAATAACATAGTTTCGTAAGAAGTAAGCTTTCCTCTTCACTGAAGTATAAGAAAACAGGACTATATGTCTTTTTTTCTTGGGTTAAGAAACTGATATTTCTCGCCCAAATCCTGGCTTAGACTCTCGATATCCTCGAGACTTGCAAAGAAATTTAATTTACTCTCACACGGCTGACCGTAGGTTATGTTGAAAAAGTTTTGATCGGTATGTGAAGTCCATGCAGTCTTTTTAAAGGATACCGGACTTTCTCCTTCGGTTATATTCTCAAGTTTATCGTGTGTACAGTTAGTATAAAATGAAGGCTTGACAACTGGATCATCTAAACCAAGCTCCTCTACAACATCATCCAAATTTTTCTCCAGGAACATCTCATATGCCTTGTTTAATGTACGAACGTCAAACAGATCTTCGTAACGAAGATGACACTCGAGTTTTTTATCTAGATCCATATCTATGTCGTGTGCAAGGTACCTATTGAGCGAACGGATGAAGTGATGAGTAGTAGTAGGGTCACCCTCATAAGGTTTCCAATCACCGTCCCAGAAAAAACCGTTAAGCCTTGAAAAATTTGTCTCGGCCTCATCCCCGGAAAGCTCCTTCACACAAAATGAACCACCATCAACAAAATCTTCAGGAACGCTTTCTATCAAAAACTGCTTCTGGTTATCTTTTATTACCATATTAAAACCTCTCACGGCTTCTTTATCTGTCACATCCTCTAGATAGTTCAGACACTCTTCGGCTTCCGTGTGGTTTTCAAGCATATGGGTAACCATCTTCGAATAAGGCCTATATCTATCCTTGCTGTGATGCCTAACTGCAGCCGTAAAAACAGAGAGTTCAGGATTACAGCCTCCCCAGCCAGAATCGTAGTCGTCGTGGGAAACACTGGCTATATACGGCATTCTTCCTGTGGGTGTTAAAACAAGCTGTTTAACTGGCATATCAGGCGAAACATTCGTCTCACTCTCAGGAATTTTTTCCTCGTAGGATCTCATCTCAATCCTCTTCAATGGATTTCTTTTTACCTCTTCTACCAGATCAACGCTCTCATCCAGTTCAGCTCCGGCCAAGACTTCTAAAAACTGATCCCCTTCGTAGCCTATTACAAGTGACTCATAATTCTTTCTGCCTGGTTCCTTCAACTTGTATATAGAATTCTCCATCCTATCATATCCTATTGTACACATCAGACCCACCTCAACTGTTTTTCTACCTTTCGCTTTGAAATTTCACGTTGCTTTTCAAGATCATCCCTGTTTCTTGCAACAGAAACTATCCTTGCAACATCCTGCGTACCTCCTGAGTTGCGCGACTCAAAAGACATATCATCTTTACTGACCGAATTCATATGGGCTATCTGTGTACCCTGAGATGGTGCCGAAAATATCCCGTATGTTCCGTCATCGTAATTATCTCTGAAAACTTCTATCTCACTTTCATATATACTAGGTATTTTTCCATGGACTACACAGTCTTTGCTTGTCTTATATATCTCCATCGCCCAGTAGTAATCACCCGGAAGGTATTGATCTTTCAGCATATCCTCTACATCTTCCTCCATGACAGCAATAGCCTCAAGATACTGCAGAGAAGGCCCTCCGTCCTCTTTAAAAATTTCGTTCAAAAGAACGTTCTGTAGAGTCGACCTATTCTTCCTCTCATTGGATTCCACAAAGTAAAGTTCACAGTCATCCGTCCACATCCAGTCGTTCCCTGCAAATCCTCTATAACCCTCCTTAGATCTAGCATCACCCAGGAGTTCGGTATACTCTTCTATCATGTCAACAGCCCTTCTATCTTCCTCTTTCTCAAAAAATGGGTATATGTTACCAGTATGTTTTAAACCATCCATTATCTGGTCTGTTACAGAAAAAACCTCCGTCCCCTCGTCATATCTAAGGTGAAGATCATTTGGATTTTTGTCAAGCTTACTCAGAGGTATCCTCCTCAAAACCAGAAACTCCCCGTCCATTCCCAGAAACTCATCCCTAACGTCCCTACCACTTTCAGCAAACATAGAGCTGTTTCCTCCTGCACCTTTCTCATAAGAAACGAATGCCCCATGATCCCATTCATCCACCTTGGATTCTACTATCTCTGCTGCTTCCTCGAAGTCGGAGGCTATCTCACCATCAACTACAGGAATTCCAAGGTCCTTTGCAAAATTATACATATCTGTCTTTTTGTCGTGTTCCTTTTTTGAGTCATGTGACGGAGCAATCGGAACAAAACCATCGAACTCCTTCAAAAACTCCTCCGTTTCCGGCATTGAATTTTGGTAGAGATTCACAAAAACCTTGTCGTATGTGTCTTCCAAATCGCTGAAAAAGTCCTTAACGTCCTCATGTAACTCCGGTGCAAATGAAGCGTATGTACTGCTCTCCTTACCTATTATAGCTTCCTGCAATTCCTTGTTTGTTATTGGAAACCGGTATTTCTTACCCGTCCTTTCTTTTATGTAGTCATTGATTGCAAAACACTTAAAGTCATACTTATCCTCGATATCGTTGATCCTTGCGCTCTTATTGGATGTTAAAAAACCATGGACATTAAATGGGACGGCCGTGAGAGAATTTATTAGCTCGTCGGTTCCTATAGCAACAGCTGGGTAATCAGAGAACTCCCCTTCGTATTCTGAGAATCTTCCAAATCTTTTGCAATCTTCCATTGTTCTACATACCTCAGATAATGAAATAAAGTACTGTGGAGACCTGTTTATACTTTTAACTAAAAATATTTATTTGTAGAGAAAATTCGTGAAAGTTAAGCCCTTGGATTAAAGTATTGGTCCGATTAAACCGTAGATATGGTTCACGCCAAAAGCCAAAAGTCCTAAGATAAAATACTCCTTGGGCTCCGTTCTCGGCACCGCGAAGTTGACAATCCCCACCCAGACCACGGCCTCGAGAATCAGATCAAGTCTGGAAACGGGAACCATGCCCGCTATATGCATAGCGTAATCCAATCCAAAGATTACGAACAGCTGACCAAGGATAGCTATGACGACAAGTTTGAAGGCAGGTATCCTGGCGGAGATCAATCTATCGCCGAGATATAACACGACAAAACTAACACCCACGTTGATCAAAAGATTTGGGATCATTTCATTTCCTCTATTTTCTCCTTGAGAACCTCTGAAACTTTGCTTCCATCGACTTTGCCACCTACCTTCTGCATCACCGGACCCATAAGCTTTTTGAAGGCCTTTTCGTCTCCCAACAGGTCCTCCTTTTCTTCCAACACTTCCACAACCATCTTCTCCAGGGTCTCCTCGTCCAAAGCCTCCGTCTTACTTATGACTTCCTCAGCGGATCTTTTCCCTTCAACAACTTTTTCAACAATATCACCAAAAGAATCCTTGGGGACTTCGCCTTCATCTATCGCCTCCAAAATTTCAACAAGATCTCTGTCTGTCAGATCTTTTACAGAAATATCCTTCCTTTTCCTCAGATCCTTGAGTTCAACCGTCATAAGGTTTACAAGTGTTGAAACATCCATGCCGAGTTTATCCTTGATCTCTTCGAACAGACCGTATAACCTGCTGTCCAATATTTCGTCGGCCAGATGTTCAGAAAGACCTTCATTGACCAGTTCCTCCTTCTTTTTCTCCAGACTTTCAGGGACTTCAATGTTTTTCATCCTTTCCTCGGAAACCTTTATGGGAGGCACATCCGTTTCAGGATACATCCTGGCCTCACCAGGAAGAGGTCTCAGATAGCTTGTTGTCCCGTCTTCATTGGAATCCCTGGTCTCCTCTGGTATTCCTTCCATCGCCTCCTCCGCTCTTTCCGCTACAGCTTCTACGGCCTCGTTCAGACCATCTTTTCCTGCAACAACAACCACCACATCTTCTTCCTCGGCGCTCAGTTCCTCTTCCAGATCTTCGAACTCATCGACAAGCTCGTATCTACCTAAATCTTCATCAGTATGTATTATACCTCCGGGACCGTGCGCCTCTGCATATTCCGAGAGCTCCTTTCCAAAGGTCTTGCCACCGCTTATTTCCCTTGCCAGTAAGCCGCCGAAACCTTTCAGAACGAAGGCCTTGATATCTTTATCCTTCAACACCCTTTCGTAGAAACTGGAATCACTCCCCTCGAAGACTTCGTCGACGTCGAAGACCTCACCTGGAATCGATGCGCTTCTCTCCTCCAGCTCCTCTTTTATCTTCAGCAACGACCACTGTCTTTCTACCTCCAGCCTCACGGTTTCCTCCAGAATATCCAGATCCTGAAGACCTTTGACCTCTATCCTGGATCCATCCTCTATCGAGACGTTTACATCCTGTCTTATGCTCCCTATACCTCTCTGCACCCTGCCGGTGGCTCTCAACATCTTTCCTATCTTCTCTGCAGTTTCCCTGGCATGTTCAGGGCCTTTTATATCAGGAGCGGTCCCGATCTCGACCAGCGGAATCCCAAGCCTGTTCAGTCCATACGTAACAGTATTATCTTGCCTGCCCAGTATCTGGGCGCTCTCCTCCTCCAGACACACGTTTTCAACGCCCACAGAACCTTTACTTGTGTCCAGTTCACCGTCGAGGCCAACGAGCATAGTCCTCTGGAAACCGGATGGATTGGAACCATCTATTACCGTCTTCCTCATAGGCTGTATCTCATAGGGCACATCACAATCCAGCATCTTGGAGACCTGGAGGGCTATCTCAAGGGCTTCACCCCTTACCTCGTGCGGTGGCTCCTCATCTAGCTCCACCTCACACGACTCATTGGGATAGATCTTGTACACAAAACACCGGTCGCGAAGAAACTCGTAAAGGGCTGCAGGATCCATCTCACCCATCTCCCCGGGAACAGCCCCCAGCTTTCTTTTAACCTCACCCTCCGGTTCTTCGTCCATAGAAGAACTGCAGTTGCAGAAAAGTTTCCTCGTGTCCAGCCTCTGGTGTATTTCTATACCACATTTGAACCCCAGGTCCTCGTAGTTCATAAAACTCTCTCGTCACTTTTCACATTATCTATGAGCTTCTCGCTGGGTGGAAAGAGCGGTGATGGAAGGTCCTCGATATCGAACCAGTTCCACTCCACGATCTCATCAGGCTCCATGGCCTTTGCTTTCCCCTTGAACTTGTCACAGTAAAAGCCTATAGTTATGAAGTGCGCGTCTTCGGTCCTGTCGTCGGTGACGCTTACCTTTTCCAGATCCTCCTCCTTGACGTCTATATCTGTCTCTTCCTTCACTTCCCGACACGCAGTACCTTCGGGGGTCTCCTTGTATCTCATCCCTCCACCCGGCAGCGTCCAGGTTCCCTCGCCCGAAAGCTCGCTGTCGGCCTTCTCTGGATCCTTGTGTCTCCTGCCAAGTAAAACCTTTCCATCCTTCTCCAAAAAAACGCCTACACCGACGCCTATTTTCTCCGACTCCATTCTTTCTCCCCCTCAAATTCTTGAAAACTTGAAGTTTTCAAGTTTGAAATCTCGGATTTCAAATCTTCGTGTTCTGTCCTCCGGGAAATTTCTCCTCTCATATCCTCCAACATGAGCTCCCTGGCCTCGTCCTTATCGTAGTTCCCTAGAATCCAGCCCAGTTTGACGTAGGCCGTCTCCGGCAACATATCACTGTAGTTCCCAATAACACCGACATCCTGCAGGTCAACGCCTGTTTCGTACACATTCATATTGACCCTTCCGTGGATACACTGTGAAGCCATAAAAGCTATATTACCCCCGTCAGTATACTCCTCCAGAGCTGTTTTAATATCCTCTTCCAGAGGCATGTGACCAAGGCCAGTTCCTTCAATAACCACACCTTCACTTCTCTCAAGATGTTCCGAGAATACATCAGCATCTATCCCGGGATATACCTTAACAAGTTCCACGTCCTCTTCAAAACCGTTCTTTAGTTCGATCTTTCTGTCCCTGTCCTTCTTCCTGTAGTCCTCACGGATCCGCTGTATCTCAAGATTTTCCCAGTCGACCTTGGCGAAGGGTCTTTCATTGACAGTACGGAAAGCGTCCCTCCTTGAGGTATGCATCTTTCTGGCCCTTGTCCCGGGATGCAGGTAACAGAAGGTATCGGAACTTTCGCCGTGCATACAGACCACAACCTCGGCTATATCCGAAGTGGCCGCCCTTACGGCACACACTAGGTTCTGGCGCGCATCACTGCTCCCCCTGTCGCTGCTCCTCTGAGATCCAACTAAGACAACGGGTACAGGAAGGTCCTCGAGCATAAAGGAAAGTGCTGCAGCCGTATACCCCATGGTATCTGTTCCGTGGGCTATGACAATACCGTCCTTTCCATTCTCGATCTCCTTCTCGACTTCGACTGCGATCTTCTGCCAGTCTTCGGGTACAATTTTCTCGGAAAGTGTCCGGAGTACTTCTCTGCCCTCTATATCAGCAATCTTTGCTATTTCCGGTACAAAGGAAACGAGCTCATCCTCATCAATGGAAGCCTTGACTGCACCTGTTCTGTAGTCAACACGTGAAGCTATCGTTCCACCTGCCAGTAGAACGGCAACCTTAGGTCCATCACCTTTTTCCCGGTCCAGTCCCCCGGTCTCAGAGAACCCAGAATCCTCACCCTCGGGTAAATCACTGAGCTTCTCGATGGAGCAATCGTCATCAAGATCTATACCGACGTTATAACCGCCATCAAGTTTAATAACCAGTGCCCTTTTATCGGAACCTGATCTTGGCATCAAAATACCAACGTACTCTCTGCTCCCCTTTGAAACTTTGACCCTATCTCCAACGTCTACGCCGGCTTCCTCGAGCAAATTCGCCGCTGGACCTTCGTAGGACATAACTATACATTGTAAAGACGATTTAAAATACCTTGGAGTACATGTGTCCAATGAAATAAAATACGGAAAGATGCAAGGGATAAACAATTTTAAACTGGAAATCAAACCTTCTTACGGTATATAATGGAAAAATACAAGAGGATTTCCGCCCGGTTGTTCGGAAACCTTGCAGAAAAGTTAGGAAGTCATCTAGAAAGTCTTGAGAAAAGCCTCGGTAAGAGTGATATGGGCATACTCTTCCGAACGTATGTAAGCATGATGATATCAACATCTTTGTTTGTTTTTCTTGGGTTCTTTGCCGGTTCTGTAGTTTTCCTGAACGTTATACTGAATGAAACTCTCATGTATTCACTGATCACCGGATTTGGCGTGGGACTATTGTCGACTTCCTTCGCTTTTCTTATGTCGTACTACTACCCCATACAGAGAATGAAATCAAGGGCCAAGAGCATCAAAAACAATCTACCCTTCGCCATAAACCACATGTCTGCTATAGCAAGCTCCAAGGTGCCGCCTTATATCATCTTTAAGCTCCTTGCAGAGTTCGAAGAATATGGTCAGGTCTCCAGAGAGGCACAGAAAATTGTAAGGGACGTAAACGTATTCGGACATGACATGAACACAGCACTGAAACAGGCAGTCGAAAGAACGCCGTCCCAAGAACTTCAGGAGTTCCTGGGGGGTCTGGTATCTGTTGAAGAGACGGGTGGAAATCTCGTTGACTTCCTGAGGGTCCAGGCCGACGAAGCTATGTTTGACTACAGACAGAAAAGAAAAAGATATCTCGAAACCCTCTCGACATATGCAGACTTCTACACCGCAGTTCTTGTGGCTGCACCACTGTTCCTGGTAGCTGTACTGACAATAATGAGCATGGTCGGCGGCGAAGTACTTGGGATGGATATAAAAGACGCCATGACATTAGGCATATATGGTGTGATACCCCTCATGAACACAGCATTCATAGGATTCATACACCTCACACAGCCGGAGGTAATATAGATGGACTTCACCAAAAGAGGCATACTCGAGTGGTTTGGAAATACAAAAAAAGAAAGGAGGATATCACTCGGATCACTCTTCATAGGGGCATTCATACTTGCGCTGAACTTCGTATTTCTCGGTGATAGGCCGGAACTCGAGACCTACTTCTCACTACTAAACATAGGTGGCGCACTGATAGCCATCGGCCCTCCAATGGTGGTGAAATACAGGAACTATGAAAAGAAGAAGGAGGTAGAACGAAGGTTTCCGGACTTCCTCAGGAATGTAACGGAAGGGACCCGTGCGGGCATGACCCTACCAAAGGCCATAAAGAAGGCCGCCGAAGGAGAGTACGGTGCACTCAATCCACATGTGAAAAAGATAGCATCTCAGATGGACTGGGGTGTCCCCTTCGACGAGGTTCTAGAGAGGTTCGCAGACCGAATAAACAGCGCTGCCCTCAGGAGAACCGTAACTACAATTATAGAATCCCACCGTTCGGGTGGAAACGTATCCGAGGTACTGGAAGTGGTCGGAGAAGCAGTGACAGAGATGGAAAGGATAAAGAAAGAGAGGAAGAGCCACGTCTACTCTCAGATGATAACTGGTTATACGATCTACTTTGTTTTCCTCGGAGTTATGATAGGGCTTCAGCGCTTCCTTATACCGAGCCTGGCGATGGAAGGAGGAGCAGGAATAAATGCAGGGAACGGAGCTGGGCTGGAGATGGAAAATCTGGCTTTGATCTACGAGGACATGTTCCAGAACCTTGTGATAATTCAGGGGCTATTTTCGGGTCTGGCCATCGGAAAGATGTCCGCAGGATCCGTTATAGCAGGTCTCCAGCATGTGCTGGTACTCGTGGTAATAGGTTACACGGCATTCTTCATTTTCATATGAAGAGGGGAAAAATATATAAATGGGTGAATGAAAGTTTAGACTAGATGAGTATGGTAGGAATGCCCTCGATGAACAAAAAAGGTATATCTCCTTTGATCGCTGCTGTTCTACTCATAGCTTTCACAATGACAATAGCGGCAATACTTGCAACGTGGGCTCAGACATTTGGTGAGGAGCAGCTCGGCGAAGCAGGAGAGAGGGGCACTGAAGCTATCGAATGTCCACAACTGAGTTTATCAATACAGTCTGCTGAGTGGGATGAAACCGATGGACTTGACGCCTTGATTAGAAATCGGATGAGAGTAAACGTTACCAACATTCGGTTCGAGGTATACGAAGACGGAGCCCCGACAATACTCGAACCTGAAGATCCTGATCCCATTGAACCAGGTAACTTCAGAGAGTTTTCCATAGACAATGGTTTGGAAAACCCTGAAAGACTTGAGCTACACGTGGACTGGGAAAGATGTCCGGGTGTACAGCCCATAGACTTCTGTGAAGGCTTTGATGGAACAAACTTCCTCTGTTAGGCCAAGATTTTTATAGAAAGGCATGGAATTATTCTTTGATGAATCCTGATTCCTTCGATAAGGGTGTTTCGCCCATAATAGCTGCTATCGTGCTTATGGCAATCGTTGTATCTGTTGCAAGTATCGTTGGTCCATGGTTTATAGAGTTCGTAGGCGAGAGGACGGAAAGAACAGGAGAAATAGGCGAAAGGGAAATCGGGTGCATGTACGCGGACCTTTACATACGCAATGTTCATGTCGAAGAGAACGAACACGAGGTAAACCTCACGATGGAGATAGAAAACACAGGTGATGGCGAGCTCTCAGATTTCTGGACCGAGGTCACACATGAGGACGCGACTATAAGCCATATGCGACCAGAAAACTACGACCAGGTCCTGAGGGAAGGTAGTAGAAGAACCTTCGTCGCGGGATTCAACGCCACAGAAAAGGGGAATGCAAGTAAAATCACTTTCTACTCTGAATACTGTCCCGGTGAAGCAAGGGACGAACTGGAAGAGATATACTTCGAGTATACTACAACATGAAAGAGGATAAGCTTGTCTTTTTGGATATGGTATACCGAGAACTTTTATTTTGGTCTATCGAAGTCTTCTAAACTGCTCTACTGTTCCAAACTACAATCTGTCGTTTCCTCGAACCACTCGAGATTCATTACACCTGGATAAATTTCTCCTTGATAAACAACGGAAGGCAGAGCCTCTATACCTTCGGCGGCACATGCTTCCAAGTCATCACTGCAGTCTATATACATGCCACCCATATATTCCAAACCACCGAGGACCTGTATCTGAAGAGCGGTAGCCTGTACGACGTGTTGCTCCATTACCTGGAGGGCACCATATATCTCTACACCTTCATCATCAAGACACTCCAAGAAGCTTGCTCTGTTTTCAAGCATTGTGTGATAGTCCCCTAGGTTTATCATGGCCTGTGTGATCATTTCACCATCCTTGGTAGCGTAAACAGTCTGGTAGGTTCCTTCCTCTTCGCCCGTTGACAGTCTAACCTTGTAGAGTCCATTCGTCTCCTCAACGCTCATTACACTTATCGGAACCCCGGGATTATCAAGACTGTAGACCTCTAATATTTTATCAGAAACTTCCTCGGGGCTGGCCTCATCTCCGAGGGGATTGAAACCGGCCGTTGCTAGAAATAAGCCTAGAGCAAGACCTATGAGTATTCCCAACAAAGTAAGTCCAACACCTTTCTTCATCTTATCATCTGTCTCAGAGGTATTCATCAAACCACTCTACTATATCTTCCTCTAAAGTTTCGTTCAGCATCCTAGTCCCACGCCCAGCATCCTCCTCTAAAATGATAGCATCCTTTTCTTCAGAAGGAGATTCACCAAAGAGTCCATGATCGCTTTCAATATCAATAGAATTGTAAGATCTTGAAGGAAGTCCTCCAGACCTGTACTTGGAAGCCATATAGAGAACAGGATTTTCATAATTTCTATTCGCCCCGGTTATTCTGACCCCCTTCCAGTACATGGTTGCCAGCGAGTTACGGGGTGAAATTAAAACAAGGGTATCTGGTGATCCAATGTCAGTATATCTAAGTGCAATATTTGCACCTAGCTCAGCACCCACTATTCCCAGTTTTGTTATATTGGATTTTTCCTGTAGGTAGTCCGCGGCAGCTTCAACATCATACTTCATCTTGATGAAATCATTCTCCTCAGGATCATTTGATGAATCATCAATTAGATCGTTGTGAGTTATTGTCCCGTCTTCGTCGACTTTAGTAGTACTTTCACCATGTCCCCTCATATCTATAGTCATAACCGAGTAACCATTTTCTTGCAATCTCTCAGCAAGCCTCGGTATCTTTTGAACTTCGTCGTTCGTATCTTGATCAAATCTATGACTGTTCCACATATGCAAAAGAATAACACCCTTTTCACCGCCCTCGTACCAGGTCCCTCCTATCTCCCAGCCATCACGTGTTGTCAATGTAACATTCTCTGATTCAGTGTACACCTCTCTTGGCATGATTACCTGGTTAAGAATCAGAATCAATACACCTATCAACGCAACTACAACAAGCAGATAAATAATAGTTAACTTCCTGTCACTCAGATCAAAATCAAACCCAAGTAATGAATATTCAGCCATACATTCTACCCCAGACTAATAACTTTTAGATTGGTATAGTTTAAAAACTTTGCCCTCATAACGTATTACATGATGATTTGGCATGGTCTCAGTTTAGAGTTCTTTTAATTACTTAAGTAATTGTAGTTATTATTTGTTTAAATAAATATTTTAAGTTTTTTAATGATTTACATTATAATATACTTTTTAGTACATAAAATTATTTAAGTAACTAAAAATGTCACTATAACAGAATACAGATGGGCGACAAATTAGAAGTTCTACAAGTTTCAACCATAAACGAACAAGGCAAAACTACTGTACCTAAATCTATCCGCAAAATAAACGACCTTCTAGGCAAAAAGGGCAAGATGATCTGGTACAGAAACAACGAGGGTGACTGTGTAATAGAAATAAAGCCCAAGGAGGACGAGGAATTATGAAACCAGAGAACAGGAAATTAACTCTGGCTCTCATGACTTCATTGGTTCTTGGCTTAATTTTCACTGTAAGTCCTGTAGGTGCACAAACACACCCACTCAGTCAAATAACTCCAATAGACACCGATCTCGATATGGATGGTCGAAACATAACAAATGTTTACGCAATAAGCAATTTCTTTGATGATCCGTGCCCAGATGGCGAAGTCCTTATGCATATCACTGATACAGGAAACTTTGAATGCGTAGATCCAACAGAAGACATCCGGGATGAGTTTGTAGGGGTGGCAGGAGATACGATGACGGGTAATCTGATAATGGACGGTGCCACTGTGACAGGTCTTGTCTCACCCGTCGATGATACAGAT
>Ga0207421_10000997_pt1 | contig 36784 bp, 32 predicted proteins | sample SodLakKL_010_SED_4_FD_187542 | JGI IMG/M metagenome (GOLD analysis project Ga0207421, IMG submission 187542) | Alkaline sediment microbial communities from Lake Tanatar, Kulunda Steppe, Russia - 8KL_010_SED (SPAdes) (version 2) | ecosystem: Environmental > Aquatic > Non-marine Saline and...
CGCGCCACGGAAAACACGGAAGCACACGTCAAAGGCCATGAATTTACTTCGTTTCCGTGCCTTCCGTGTCTGTATTTTACGCTAGAAGAATAGACGCGGGCGGGCCGTTTTTCATGCCAAGCACACGCATGCGGCCCCGCTGCGTTGCACGCGCCTGGCGTGCTGCCCGATACTTCGAGCGGCGCGCATCCCTGCGCGCAACCCATGAACCCTGAACGCGTACCCGAGGAGAGCCCATGCGTAACCTCCATGCCCTTCCCGCACTCGCCCTGTTCCTGCTTTTCGGCGCGGCCGCCGCCGAATCACCCACCGCACACGGCGAGCAGGTGGTATACGAACACAACGGCGTCGAACTCACCGGCTATCTCGCCTACGACGCCACGCTCGAAGGCCCGCGACCCGGGGTGATCGTGGTGCACGAGTGGTGGGGCCACGACGAGCACGTCCGCCGTCGCGCCGACATGCTGGCCGAGTCCGGTTACGTCGCGCTCGCCCTCGACATGTATGGCAGCGGCAAGCTGGCCGAACACCCCAGCGAAGCGCGCGAGTTCGCGACTGCCGTGCGCACCAACCGCGACCTGATGCTCGGCCGCTTCGAGGCCGCCGAGGCCCTGCTCCGGGGGCATGAACTCACGGCGGCCCAGCCGCTGGCGGCGATCGGCTACTGCTTCGGGGGCAGCGTGGTGCTGGAGGCGGCACGCGCGGGCAAGGACCTGGCGATGGTCGCGAGCTTTCACGGCGCATTGAACACCAGCCACCCCGCCCAGCCCGACACGGTGCAGGCGGACATCCTGGTCTTCAACGGCGCGGAGGATCCGCTGGTGCCGGCCGATCAGATCGCCGCGTTCCGCGAGGAGATGGCCGAGGCCGGGGTCCTTTACACTTTCGTCGACTTCGCCGGCGCAACGCACAGCTTCACCAACCCCGGGGCGGATGCGATCGCCGAGGAGTTCGGCATGCCGGTGGGCTACGACGAGCGCGCCGACCGCGATTCGTGGAACTGGCTGATCGCGTACCTGAACGACCGGCTCTGACTGGCATGGCTCCGGGCCATCCCGAAGGATGACAAGTCCAGCCACGGATACCCACGGATCAACACGGACAGGGCTTCAATCAAAAAAGCGCCGTGTTCATCCGTGTTCATCCGTGTCCATCCGTGGCTATATTTTCACTCTAACTCGGAGCCGACGCGTAGCGGTGTCGACGAAGATCGGCCAGGGACTGGCCGCCTACCGCGTTCTCCCCTTCCACACCACCTCGTACAAGTCCCGGCGGCGGTCGCGCAGGTTGCGCACCGAGCCATGGTTGCGCAGCTCCTTGAGGTTGTCGAGGTCCAGGTCGACGATCAGCGTCATCTCGGTGTTCGGCGTGGCCTCGGCGGCGACCGCGTCGTGCGGAAAGGCGAAGTCCGAGGGCGTGAACACCGCCGCCTGCGAATACTGCATGTCCATGTTCTCGACCTTTGGCAGGTTACCGACGCTGCCCGAGATCACCACGTAGCACTCGTTCTCGATCGCCCGCGCCTGGGCGCAGCGGCGCACCCGCAGGTACGCGGTCTTCGTGTCGGTCCAGAACGGCACGAACAGGATCTGCAGGCCCTGCTCGGCCATCAGGCGCGGCAGTTCCGGGAACTCGACGTCGTAGCAGATCAGGATGCCGACCTTGCCGAAGTCGGTGTCGAAGACGCGCACATCGTTGCCGCCCTGCAGGCCCCAGAAGCTGACCTCGTCCGGCGTGACGTGGATCTTGTACTGCCGGTCCCAGGTGCCGTCGCGGCGGCAGAGGTAGGAGACGTTGCGCAGCTCGCCGTCCTCGTACTCGGGCATGGTGCCGGCGATGATGTTGATGTTGTAGGCGAGCGCCAGGCGCACCATTTCCTCGCGGATCGCGTCGGTGAATTCGGCCAGGCTGCGCACCGCCTCGGCGGGGTTTTCCTGGTTGAACTGGCCCATCAGCGGTCCGTTGAAGAACTCGGGGAAGAGCACCGCGTCGGCGCGGTAGCCGGATACCGCGTCGACGAAGTACTCGACCTGCAGGAAGAGGTCGTCGAGCGTTGAGGTCGGCCGCATCTGCCACTGGACCACGCCGACACGGACGTCCGAGCGGCTGCCGCCGATCAGCTTCTCCTTCTCCTCGTAGTAGATGTTCAGCCACTCGATCAGCGTGGCGTAGGCGCCGGACTTGTCGTCCGCCGGCAGGTAGTCGGTGATGATCTTGCGCACGTGGAAGTCGTTCGCGAGCTGGAAGCTCAGGATCGGATCCCGGATTTCGTGATTCTTCACCTTTTCCACGTACTGCTGCGGGGTCATCTCCTCGGCGACCTTCGCATAGCCCGGGATGCGTCCGCCGGCCACGATCGCACGCAGGTTCAGCTTCTCGCAGAGTTCCTTGCGGGCGTCGTACAGGCGCCGCCCAAGGCGAAGGCCGCGATAGTCCGGGTGCACGAAGATGTCCACCCCGTACAGCGTGTCGCCATCCGGATCGTGGGTGGTGAGAAAGCCGTTGCCCGTGATCTGCCAGTAGTTGTGCTGGTCCCCGAAGCGCCGGTACTCGACGATCAGGCTGATCGCGGCCGCGACCACCTTCCCGTTGTCCTCGATGCAGATCTGACCCTCGGGAAAGCGCGTGATCTGCGAGGTGAACTGTTCCTGGCTCCAGGCGCCGTCCAGGTCGGGGTAGACCCGCTCCATGATCTCGTGGATGTCCGGGTAGTCATCCAGGCGCGTCTGGCGCAGGGTCAGGTGGTGGGGCGTGGCGGTGGCGGGATCCTGGCTGTCGGTCATCGCGGGCATTCCGGTGGGCAGATGGGGAGGGGGATTCTGGCCCGCGGATCGAAAACGGGCAACCACCGGAAGCGGCTCGCGCAGCGGACATGCGCGACCCGCCGCATTCAACCGTGGCGGCGCACCGCCAGGCGCAACCTGCGGCCTTCGGGTTCCTGCAGGCCGGACCGCGCGCAGCGGGTCCGGCAAGCCGGTCTCAGAACACCCAGGCGATCATCAGCCAGAAGAAGACGAAGAACAGGAAGAAACCCGGGATCATGAACTGGATCTCTCCGATCACCCCCTCTCCCGCCGCCAGCGCGAACACGACCAGCACGATCACGCTGATCACCGCCGACACGATCGCCGCGTTCTGCAGGCCGATGCCGTCGTCGAAGGTGACCGCGACCCACTCCGAGATCGCCGGCAGCGTCGTCGCCGCGGCCAGCACCAGCAGCGCGACCAGGAACGCCACGATCGCCGAGAATCCGAGCAGGATGCGCAGCGCGAAGCGGCTGTCGCGCAGACCCGTGTCGCTCACTCCAGGCTCCCCCGGCGGTTGCGCACGTGGTCGCGCACGTGGTGTGGGCGCGGCATGCCCGCGACGACGAACTCGGGCTGATCGCCGGTGGTGAAGACCTCGATCCGCCCGACGCGAAAGACCCGGTCCAGGAAGCCCTGGGAGACCCGGACCGCGCGGATCTGGCTCACGTGCAGGTCCACGTGGTGCTTGCTGAGCAGGCCCTCCTCCAGGTGCACCTCGTCCCCGGTGATGCGCAGCCGCGTGGCCCGCGTCTTCAGGAACCAGTACAGCAGGATCAGGATGCCCAGACCGGTGGCGCCCAGCAGCAGCGCGGGCGGAAAGTCGCCCATGCCGGCGATCTGCTCCCGGAACAGCACAAGGAGCACGAACGGCAGGATGATCAGGACCAGGATGATGAGATATCCCAGCGGGTGGTTCCGGAACATGGCCGGGTGGGAATCGTAGGATGCTTGATTATCGTTTGACATGGTCCTCCCCTTGGCAATCCATCAGCGCCAAGTTTGCCAGAAGCCGCACGCAAAGCGTGAGCGGAAGCTGCTGCAGGCGGAAAAAGGACAGCCTCACGCATCAGTGACGGATCTGTGCCGCAAGCGAAGCTCCCTCCCCCGCTTGCGGGGACGAATCCGCCGGGAGCAACTCGAACCGCCGCGGGCGGGCCCTCACCCCCGGCCCCTCTCCCGCAAGCGGGAGAGGGGAGTATCGCCTTCCACCGCGCCCGGTAGATGGGAGTGTCACCCTCCCCCGCTTGCGGGGGAGGGCTGGGGAGGGGGCCGCCCCGGCCCGCGGAAAGGCGTCAGGCCGTCCTGGCCGTCGGTGGCGCGGCCTCCGTCTGGGCCGGATCGTACCCGAGGTTCGGCGCAAGCCAGCGCTCGGCCTCTTCGATGCTCCAGCCCTTGCGCCGCGCATAGTCCTCGACCTGGTCGCGGTTGACCTGCCCCAGTCCGAAGTAGCGCGACTCCGGGTGGGCGAAGTACCACCCGGACACCGCCGAGACCGGCAGCATCGCGTAGCTCTCGGTGAGCGTCATGTCGGCGTTCCGGACCGGGTCGATCAGCTCCCAGAGCAGGCCTTTCTCGGTGTGTTCCGGACAGGCCGGGTAGCCGGGGGCGGGGCGGATCCCGCGGTAGCGTTCCCGGATCAGCGCCTCGTTGTCGAGGTCCTCGTCCGGCACGTAGCCCCAGAAATCGCGCCGCACGCGCCGGTGCAGGGCCTCGGCAAAGGCCTCGGCGAGGCGGTCTGCCAGACTCTTCAGCAGGATCGAGTGGTAATCGTCGTGCGCCGCCTCGTAGGCCTTGGCGCGCGCATCCACCTCACCGCCGGCGCTGACCGCGAAGGCGCCCATCCAGTCGGCCACCCCGCTTTCCTTCGGCGCGACGAAATCCGCGAGCGAGTGGCTGGGCGAACCCCGGCGCCGCTGCACCTGCTGGCGCAGGTGGTGCAGACGCTTCAGCACCTTGCGGCGCGCCGCGTCGCGATAGATCTCGATGTCATCATCGTCGACCGCGTTCGCCGGGAACAGGCCGACCACGCCGCGCAGGCGCACCCACTGTTCATCGATCATGCGCTCGAGCATCCGCTGCCCGTCCTCGAACAGCTTGCGCGCCTCGGCGCCCACGACCTCGTCGTCGAGGATGCGCGGGTAGGCCGCGTGGAGCTGCCAGGCATGGAAGAACGGCGTCCAGTCAATGTATCGACTGACCTCGCGCAGGTCGTAGTCGTCGAGCCGCAGCAGCACGGAGTCCGGACCGTAGGGCTGGAGACGCTGGACCCCCGCCGGCGGCTGCCATTCGGGATCCAGCGCGCGCGGGCGCACCGGCTCGTAGGCGCTCCAGTCGATAACCGGACGGTTATCCCGTGCTTCTTCCAGCGTCAGCCACTCGACGCGCTTCTTGCGCCCGGCCAGGCTCTTGCGGAGCTCAGTGTACTCGTCGCGGATCTCTGCCGCGTACTTCTCCTTCAGTCCCGGGCTGATCAGTTTCTGCGCGACGCCAACCGCGCGCGAGGCGTCCTTCACCCAGACCACCGGGCCGGCATCGTACTGCGGCTCGATCTTCACCGCGGTGTGCGCCCGCGAGGTGGTCGCGCCACCGATCAGCAGCGGAACGTCGAAGCCCTGGCGCTGCATCTCGGCGGCGACGTGCGACATCTCCTCGAGCGAAGGGGTGATCAGCCCGGACAGGCCGATGATGTCCACCTTCTCCTCGCGCGCGGTGTCGAGGATCTTCTGGGCCGGCACCATCACGCCCATGTCGATCACGTCGAAGTTGTTGCACTGAAGCACCACACCGACGATGTTCTTGCCGATGTCGTGCACGTCGCCCTTGACCGTGGCCATCAGGATGCGGCCCTTGGCGTCACCGTCACCGCTCTTCTCGGCCTCGATGTAGGGGATCAGGTGGGCAACGGCCTTTTTCATCACCCGCGCGGACTTGACCACCTGCGGCAGGAACATCTTGCCCTCGCCGAAGAGATCGCCAACCACGTTCATGCCGTCCATCAGCGGCCCCTCGATCACCTCGATCGGGCGCTCCGCCTCCAGGCGGGCCTCCTCGGTGTCCTCGACCACGTAGGCGTCGATGCCCTTCACCAGCGCATGCTCGAGCCGCCGGGACACCGGCAGCTCCCGCCACGCGAGATCCTCCTTCTTCGCAGCACCGCCACCGCCCCGGTAGCGCTCCGCGAGGTCCAGCAGGCGCTCGGTGGCGTCCGCACGGCGGTTCAGCACCACGTCCTCGACCGCCTCCTTCAGCTCCGGCTCGATATCGTCGTAGACCGCCAGCTGGCCGGCGTTGACAATGCCCATGTCCATGCCCGCGCGGATCGCGTGGTACAGGAATACGGCATGGATCGCCTCCCGGACCCGATCGTTGCCGCGGAAGGAGAAGGAGACGTTGGACACTCCGCCGGACACCAGTGCATGCGGCAGCCGCTGCTTGATCCCGCGGGTCGCCTCGATGAAGTCCACGCCGTAGTTGTCGTGTTCCTCGATGCCCGTGGCGATCGCGAAGATGTTCGGATCGAAGATCACGTCCTCGGCCGGGAACCCGATCTGCTCCGTCAGGATGCGGTAGGCGCGCTCGCAGATCTCCTCCTTGCGCTCCTGCGTGTCGGCCTGGCCCTTCTCGTCGAAGGCCATCACGATCACCGCGGCCCCGTAGCGGCGCACCAGCCGGGCCTGCTCGATGAATTGCTGCTCGCCCTCCTTCATGGAGATCGAATTCACCACGCCCTTGCCCTGGATGCACTTCAGGCCCGCCTCGATGATCTCCCACTTCGAGGAGTCGACCATCACCGGCACCCGGGAGATGTCCGGCTCGGAGGCGGCCAGCTTCAGGAAGCGCTCCATCGCCGCCTGCGAGTCCAGCATGCCCTCGTCCATGTTCACGTCGATCATCTGGGCGCCGTTCTCGACCTGTTCCGCGGCCACCTCCAGCGCGGTCTCGTAATCCTCGTCGCGGATCAGGCGGGCAAAGCGCCGGCTGCCGGTCACGTTGGTCCGCTCGCCGACGTTCACGAACAGCGAGTCCGCGCCGATGTTCAGCGGCTCCAGGCCGGAGAGCCTGCAGGCGGGCGCGTTTTCGGGGATCACACGCGGTGCATGGGGCGCAACGGCCTCGGCAATCGCCTTGATGTGCTTTGGCGTGGTGCCGCAGCAGCCGCCGACGATGTTCAGGAAGCCGGATGCGGCCCACTCGCCGATGTCGGCCGCCATCTGCTCCGGGCTCTCGTCGTATTCGCCGAATTCGTTCGGCAGGCCCGCATTAGGATGCGCAGAGACCGCCACGTCGGCGAGCTTCGAGAGTTCCTCCACGTACTGGCGCAGTTCCTTCGCACCCAGGGCGCAGTTCAGGCCGAAGGACACCGGCCGTGCGTGGCGCAGGCTGTTCCAGAAGGCCTCGGTGGTCTGTCCGGATAGCGTGCGTCCGGAGGCATCGGTGATCGTGCCGGAGATCATCACCGGCACGCGCTGTCCGGTCTCCTCGAACAGCGTCTCCAGCGCGAACACAGCGGCCTTCGCGTTCAGCGTGTCGAACACGGTCTCGATCAGCAGCAGGTCCGCGCCGCCCTCGATCAGCGCCATGGCTGACTCGCGGTAGTTCGCGACCAGGGTGTCGAAGTCGACGTTGCGGTAGCCCGGGTCGTTCACGTCCGGGGAGATGCTGGCGGTCCGGTTGGTCGGCCCGAGCACGCCGGCGACGAAGCGCGGCCGCTCCGGCGTCTTCGCGCTCCACTCGTCAGCGGCGGTGCGCGCGAGACGCGCGGCCTCCCGGTTGAGTTCCGGCACCAGATCCTCCATCGCGTAGTCCGCCATCGCGATGCGGGTGCCGTTGAAGGTGTTGGTCTCGATGATGTCGGCACCGGCCGCGAGGTAGTCGCCGTGAATCGCCTTGATCACGTCCGGGCGGGTCAGCGTCAGCAGGTCATTGTTGCCCTTCAGGTCGCTGGCCCAGTCGGCGAAGCGGTCCCCTCGGTAGTCGGCCTCCTCCAGGCGGTATTCCTGGATCATCGTTCCCATCGCGCCATCCAGTATCAGGATGCGCTCGGCGAGGGCCTTTTCGATCTGCTCTTTGCTCGTTGTCATCACAACCAAAACCTTTTAAAAGTACGCGAAAAATACCACAAGCCCCCGGACGCCCCAGCTAAGCCCCCTGGCTTCGGGTGCTTGCGGAGGGCGGCCGGGCGCGGCGACCCGGAGGTCCGTCTCCCGGGGTTCCGTCGGCCCACTTTTCCGCCGACGTCCGGAGCTGTCACGATAGGCCGATGCAGAGCAGCCCCATCAACTGGTACATGACCGCGCCGCAGCCCTGTCCCTATCTCGAGGACCGGGAGATGCAGACGGTGCTGGTCGACCCGGCGATCAGCCTGGAGGACCATCATTACGGCCAGCTGCTGGCGCGGGGTTTCCGGCGCAGCGGTCAGTTCGTCTACCGCCACCAGTGTCCCCGCTGCAATGCCTGCGTTCCGGTGCGCATCCCCGTGCACGCATTCCGGCCGAGCCGGGTGCAGCGCCGCTGCCTGCGGCGCAACGCCGATCTCGATGCCCGCGTCGTGACGCAGCCTGATCTCGACGAGCACGTGCGGTTGCTGCGGCGCTACCTCGTCAGCCGGCACGCGGGCGGGGGCATGGAAGACACCACCCGCGCCGACTACGCCGGCATGCTCAGCGACCGCAACTGCGGCGTGCTGCTGATCGAGTTCCGGCGCGGACCGATACTGCTGGCCGTCGCGGTCACCGATCAGACGCCCCAGGGCCTTTCGGCGATGTACACCTTCTTCGACCCCGACCTCCCGGAGCGCAGTCTCGGGACCTTCGCGATCCTGCACCAGATCGAGGAGACGCGATGCCGGACACTCCCGCACCTGTACCTCGGCTACTGGATCCCCGGGTCCGACAAGATGGGCTACAAAACCCGTTTCCGGCCGGTGGAGGGCCTGATCGGCGGCGGCTGGCAGCGACTCGATCCGGGTTGAACCAGCTCCGGCGCGGCACTGACTTCGGGCCGGGGCGCGGGCGCGAAGACCCGCCTCCCGGCGTCAGCAAACCGCCGTTCCCGCCGTGCCGGCAGCCACCGCGGCCGGCCACAGTCAGCCAACGTGCAGGCGCCACGAGACGGGTCGGCTTCCGGAACCGTGCCGGATGGGAACCGTGCCGGATGCCGCACGAACCGTCAGGCCGAGGCCTTGCGGGGGCTCACGCCGGCATCGTCGGCCAGGGCCTGCGCCTTGTCGGTGCGTTCCCAGGACAGATCCAGATCCTCCCGCCCGAGGTGACCGTAGGCTGCGGTGGGGCGGTAGATCGGCCGCTCCAGGTCCAGCATCTTCAGGATGCCGTAGGGGCGCAGATCGAAGTGCTTGCGCACCAGGGCGGTCAGCTGGCTCTCGTCGACCTTGCCGGTGCCGAAGGTCTCAACCGCGATCGAGGTCGGCTCGGCCACGCCGATCGCGTAGGACACCTGCACCTCGCAGCGCTCGGCCAGCCCCGCCGCGACGATGTTCTTGGCCACGTAGCGGCAGGCATAGGCCGCGGAACGGTCGACCTTGGACGGATCCTTGCCGGAGAAGGCGCCGCCGCCGTGACGCGCCATGCCACCGTAGGTGTCGACGATGATCTTGCGCCCGGTCAGGCCGCAGTCGCCCATCGGTCCGCCGGTGACAAAACGGCCGGTCGGGTTGATGTGGAAGCGGGTGTCTTCATGCAGCCACTCCTGACCCAGCACCGGTTTGATGATCTCCTCCATCACCGCCTCGACCAGCGTCTTCTGCTCGATCTCCGGTGCGTGCTGAGTGGAAAGCACCACCGCGTCGGCGGCGACCGCCCGGTTGTTCTCGTAGCGGAAGCTGATCTGGCTCTTCGCGTCGGGGCGCAGCCAGGGCAGCGTGCCGTTCTTGCGCACCTCCGCCTGACGCCGCACCAGGCGGTGGGCGAAGTGGATCGGGGCCGGCATCAGCACGTCGGTCTCGTTGCACGCGTATCCGAACATCAGCCCCTGGTCGCCGGCGCCCTGCTCTTCCGGGCGCTGGCGGTCGACACCCTGGTTGATGTCGGCCGACTGCTTGCCCAGCGTGACCGCGACGGAGCAGGTTTCGTAATCGAAGCCCTTGTCGGAGCTGTCGTACCCGATGTCCCGGACCACGTCACGGACGATGTCCTCGATCTCGACCCGGGCGCTGGACTTCACCTCGCCACCCACCAGCACCAGGCCGGTCGTGGTGAAGGTCTCGGCGGCCACGCGGGCCTTGGGGTCCTCGGCGAGGTAGGCGTCCAGGATCGCATCGGAGACCTGGTCGCACATCTTGTCCGGGTGGCCCTCGGACACGGATTCGGAGGTAAAGAGGTAGCGTTTGCTCATGGGGAGTGGGACTCCTTGTTGAAAGGTCGTTGACGTGAAAGAGTTGCGGTTCGAATCGCAATGACCGGCAAGCTCGCAGAGCGAAGCGACACCGTCCGACGCCCCTGACGGGCCCGGGCCGGCGGCCTGAAAACGGTTCCGTTCATGGTTCCGGTCGCGGCCTCCCCGTCGATCCGGGAGGCTGACCGGCCGGCGAACGTTCCGGGTCAGGCGGCCTTGCGGAAGCGGAAGATGCCCCAGGCGAGGTGGCCGGCCTGACCGCCGTCCACCCAGTGTCCGAGGCCCTTCTTCATGCGCTCGATGTAGTCCGGCGAGATCTGGCTGGCAAGATCCGTCTCGCGGGATTCCAGTTCCTCGCGCACGCGGCCGTAGTGCCGTGGCAGCTGGTGGGTGTGGTCTTCGAAGCCGATCGGCTTGAGCCCGAGATCCCCCGCCGTCTGCTGATAGAAACCCGGCGACCCCAGGCTGTCGAGGTGGATACGCTCAAGAATCGGGTCGAGCACCCCCTCGGGGCAGGCGTCGTCCGCCATCGGGTCGGTGAAGATCAGGACCCCGCCGGGTTTCAGCACCCGGACCGCCTCCCGCATCACCTGTTCCCGCTCGCCGCTGTGCAGAAAGGCATCCTGGGACCAGACCACATCGAATTCGCCATCGGGTGCGGGCACACTCTCGAAACTGCCGTCGATGACCTCGATCAGCGAGTCGAGCCCGCGCGCCTTGTTGATCGAACGGTTGCGCTCGTTCTCCACCTCGCTCAGGTTCAGTGCGGTGACCCGGCATCCGTGGTTGTCGGCCAAATAGCGCGCGGACCCACCGTAACCCGCACCGAGGTCGAGCACCCGCCACTCGGGCTTCGGCTCGCCGAGCAGATCGGCCATGTGCGCCACGGTGCGGCGGCTCGCGTCGACGATCGGTTCGCGATCGTGCTCGTACAGGCCGATGTGGATGTCCTCACCGCCCCAGATGCTGTGATAGAAGTTATCGGCATCCGGGCTGTTGTAATAATCGCGCGCGGTCGCGACGGGGCTGGAATAGTTCTGCATCATTCGATCTCCTCTGCATAACGCTTGTCGGCGACGTGAATGAAGAAGTCCGGCTCCGTCTCGTGGTAGGTCTCCTTGAAGTCGCCGTAGGTGTTGATGGTCTGGAAACCCACCTCGCGCATCAGCCGGCGCACGTACGCCTTGCGCAGCGGGAACATGTTGAGGTGGTACACGGACTTGTCGGGGAAGGAGTACTGGAACCGGGCGAGCCCCTCGTCGACGTGTTCCGGGGCCACCGACACGTTGTCGCCGCAGTAGTAGTAGGTGTGGCTGCTGGAATAGCCGTGGTCGAGGATCGCGTCGTAGTTGCGCTGATCGAGAATCAGGACACCGTCGTGGTTCAGCGCGGAGTAGAACTCGGCCAGCGCCTTGCGGCGGTCGTTTTCCCGAAACAGGTGAGTGAAGGAATTGCCGAGGCACACCACCGCGTCGTAGCGGCCGTAGATGTCCCGGTTCAGCCAGCGCCAGTCGGCCTGGGTGGTCCGCAGGATGTGCCCCCGCTTGCGCCCGTTCTCGAAGGCCTTCGCCAGCATCTCCGGGCTGCCGTCGGCGGTGACCACGTCGAACCCGGCCTCGACGAGCTGCACGGAGTGGAAGCCGGTGCCGGCGGCCACGTCCAGCACCCGCTTTGCGCCGCGATCCTTCAGAACCTGGATGAAGAAGTCGCCTTCGCTGCTCGCCCGGCTGTCCCAGTCGATCAATTCGTCCCACTTGTCCACGAAGGACGTGACGTATTCGGCACGGTAGTTATCGGTGTCGCGGCGCTCGATGGGTGTATCGCCGAAATCCTGCTGTATTTTCGCTGACATGCTGCTCCTCGCTGGCAAAGGGGCGCTGTGCGCCATGCTTCGGGCCGGACCGCGGTCCGGCAGTGACGAATGGCGAAATGGACAGATACGCCACGCCGTAGGCCGGGGAATCCCCTGCAGGCTCGACACGAACACTGAACCCGGCCTGATCGACTCCCGCTTCGCGGAGGTCGTCCCGGGCGCGCTGCTGGCGACCCGGTCGGCGCGCAGCCGCTGCGGCCGCGCCCTGGATCAGCCCCCGGGAGGGGGGCGTAGGTGCCGGGGGAAGCGATGTTTTGGAGTTCGGCCGGCACCGGAAATGCGTTCCCCACCCCGAATATCGCCGAGGGCGGCGAAACGCTTTAATTACCCTGAAGCTTTCTCGTGACGATTTCAAGGCCATTTTCCGCGGGATGGTGGGAAACGGGTGCAGACGCGGAGCGGATTGGAGGACCGGCGGTGGGAAATCACGGCCCTTCGTATCCTCTGCCCGGCTCCGCCTGCGCGGGGTACGGGCACAGCGACCCGCCGGGCTGCCCGGCACGGCAACCCGACCCCGCAGACCCGCCCAGTCCGTTATACTTGCAGGCTTTTCGGCACAGGGGACCTCGAATGTCCGATTCCCGACCCATCCGCCGCGCGCTGCTATCGGTCTCCGACAAAACCGGCCTGGTCGAGCTGGCGCGCGCGCTGCAGGCGCAGGGTGCCGAGCTGCTGTCGACCGGCGGCACGGCGAGGCTGCTGACCGAGCACGGGCTGCAGGTCACCGAGGTATCCGGGCACACCGGATTCCCGGAGATCATGGATGGGCGCGTGAAAACACTGCACCCAAAGATCCACGGCGGCCTGCTCGGCCGGCGCGGCACCGACGACGCGGTGATGGCCGAGCAGGGCATCGCGCCGATCGACCTGCTGGTGGTGAACCTCTACCCCTTCGAGGCCACGGTGGCGCGGCCGGGATGCACGCTCGAGGAGGCGATCGAGAACATCGACATCGGCGGGCCCGCGATGCTGCGCGCGGCGGCGAAGAACCTCCGCGACGTGGCCGTGGCCACCGATCCCGTGCAGTACCCTGAGATCGCCCGGGCCCTGGAGGCCGGCGGCGTGTCCGCGGAACAGCGCTTCCGCCTCGCGGTCGCCGCCTTCGATCACGTCGCGCGCTACGACGCGGCGATCAGCAACTACCTGTCGGCGCTGAACGACGCCGGCGAGGTCGCCGGTTTTCCCGGACAGATGAATCTCGGCTACTCCAAGGTGGCCGACCTGCGCTACGGCGAGAATCCGCATCAGGCCGCCGCCTTCTACCGCGAGATCGAACCCGCACCCGGTACGCTCGCGAGCTTTCGCCAGCTGCAGGGCAAGGCGCTGAGCTACAACAACCTCGCCGACGCGGACGCGGCCTGGGATTGCGTGCGCCAGTTCGACGAGCCGGCCTGTGTGATCGTGAAGCACGCGAACCCCTGTGGCGTCGCGCTCGCGCAAAGCCCGCTGATGGCCTACGAGCGTGCCTTCCAGACCGATCCGACCTCCGCCTTCGGCGGTATCATCGCCTTCAACCGACCGCTCGACGGCGACACCGCGCAGGCGATCGTCAGCCGTCAGTTCGTCGAGGTGATCCTGGCCCCCGAGATCCGGCCCGGGGCCTTGCGCGCGACCGGCGCGAAGGGCAACGTCCGGGTCCTGGAGATCCCGGCGGCAGCGGTCCCTGCGGGCCTGGACTTCAGGCGCATCGGTGGCGGCCTGCTGGTGCAGGATGCGGACACGGGCAGCCTCGCGCAGGTGGAACTGCGCTGCGTGACCGGGCGCGCGCCGACGGAGCAGGAGGAACGCGATCTCCGCTTCGCGTGGCGGGTGGCCAAGTACGTGAAATCCAACGCGATCGTCTACGCGCGTGACGAGCAGACGGTGGGTGTCGGCGCCGGCCAGATGAGCCGCGTGTACTCGGCGAGGATCGCCGGAATCAAGGCTGCCGACGAGGGCCTGCGCGTGGCGGGCAGCGTGATGGCCTCGGACGCCTTCTTCCCGTTCCGCGACGGCATCGACGCCGCCGCCGAGGCCGGCATCACCGCAGTGATCCAGCCCGGCGGCTCCATGCGCGACGAGGAGGTCATCGCCGCCGCGAACGAGCACGGCATCGCGATGCTTTTTACCGGCATGCGCCACTTCCGGCATTGAAGCCGTTCCGAGGCCCTCGGGAAGGGTTCAGGGGCACGGGGCGGGCACCCTGCGCCTTGCCGACCCGACGCGCGACGTACCGATTCAGGATCAGGGGTAAGACGGCATGAACATACTGGTGGTGGGCGGCGGTGGCCGCGAGCACGCGCTGGCGTGGAAGCTGGCCCGGTCACCCCGGGTCAGCCGCGTACTGGTGGCGCCGGGCAACGCAGGCACCGCACTGGAGCCCGGGTGCGAAAATGTGGCAGTGAGCGCCACCGACATCGACGGCCTGCTCGCGCTGGCCAGACGCGAGTCGGTTGCCTTCACCGTGGTCGGCCCGGAAGCGCCGCTGGTCGCAGGCATCGTCGATACCTTCCGGGCCGGCGGTCAGCGCATCTTCGGTCCCAGCGCGAACGCGGCACAGCTGGAGGGCTCGAAGGCCTTCGCGAAGGACTTCATGCAGCGCCACGGGATTCCCACGGCCGCCTACGGCAGCTTCGCCGACATCAACGAAGCCGAGGCCTTCATCCGCGCCCACGGCGCACCGATCGTGGTGAAGGCCGACGGGCTCGCGGCCGGCAAGGGCGTGATCCTCGCGCAGACCGAGGAAGAAGCCATCGCCGCCGCGCGCGGCATGCTCGCCGGCAATGCCTTCGGCAGCGCAGGCCACCGCGTGGTGATCGAGGAATACCTCAGCGGAGAGGAAGCAAGCTTCATCTGCATGATCGACGGCCAGCACGTGCTGCCACTGGCGAGCTCGCAGGACCACAAGGCGCGCGACGACGGCGACCGGGGTCCGAACACCGGCGGCATGGGCGCCTATTCCCCCGCGCCGGTGGTAACCGATGAACTCCACCGGCGTCTGCTCGCCGAGGTGATCAAGCCCACCCTGCGGGGTATGCAGTCACAGGGCGAGAATTACACCGGTTTCCTGTATGCAGGCGTGATGGTGGACCCCGAGGGCAATCCGAAGGTGCTGGAATTCAACTGCCGCTTCGGCGACCCCGAGACCCAGCCGATCCTGATGCGTCTGAACAGCGATCTCGCGGAGCTGGTGGAGGCGGCGATCGACGGCCGGCTGAACGAGGTCGAGGCCGACTGGGACGAGCGCGTTGCCCTCGGCGTGGTGCTGGCGGCCGGCGGTTACCCGGGAGACTACCGCAAGGGAGATCCGATCATCGGCCTGGACGCGGCGAACGGTGACACCAGCCAGGTGTTTCACGCGGGCACCCGACTGCGCGACGATGGCACCGTGGTCACCGACGGCGGGCGCGTGCTCTGCGTGGTCGGGCTCGGCCCGGACTTCCGTACCGCCCGGGAGAATGCCTACCGGGCCTCGCACAACATCCGCTTCGACGATATATTCTTTCGGCACGACATTGGTCATCGCGCGCTCGATCGACGCCCCTGAAGCCCACCGGGACCTCGACGGCCGCTGGCCTCCCCCAACCCCCACACGAAGGTCGATGCGATGAGCGCAGCCCCTGACAACCTCAATCCGCGGCGCCAGCTGTCCCCGCTGCCCTGCGACAGCGACAGTTTGCGCCAGTCGATCCGCGACGCCCTGGTCCGCGTGGTGGGCAAGGACCCCGATCTCGCGACCCCGCGCGACTGGCTGCACGCGGTCGCCTTCGCGATCCGTGAACGGATCATCGAACGCCGCGTGGTAACGCGGCGGCAGTTCGCCGAAGAGGACGTGAAGCGCGTCTTCTATCTTTCGATGGAATACCTGATCGGGCGCATGCTCGAGGCCAACCTGCGCAACATGGGGATCCTCGATGCGACCCAGAAGGCGCTGGCGGAACTGGGGGTGGATTTCCGCGAGATCAGCCGCCTGGAGGAGGACGCCGCGCTGGGCAATGGCGGGCTCGGCCGTCTCGCGGCCTGCATCCTCGAGTCGATGGCCACCCAGGGCTATCCCGGCTACGGCTACGGCATCCGCTACGAATTCGGCATGTTCCAGCAGCATTTCGAACACTTCCGCCAGGTGGAGCACCCGGACAACTGGCTGCGCTACGGCAACCCCTGGGAGTTCCCCCGGCCGGAAAAGATCTTCCCCGTTCGCTTCTACGGCTACGTGGTCGAGCACCACGAACAGAACGGCGAGAACTGCTACACCTGGGAGGACGGCGAAGAGGTCATCGCGATGGCCTACGACTTCCCGACTGCCGGCTACGAACGGCGCAACGTGAACAACCTTCGGCTCTGGGCGGCGAAACCGACCCGGGATTTCGACCTGCGCTACTTCAACGAAGGCGACTACATCCGGGCGGTCGCGGACAAGAACGAGTCCGAGACGATCTCGATGGTGCTGTACCCGAACGACGTCACCGCGATCGGCAAAGAGCTGCGGCTGAAGCAGGAGTACTTCTTTGTCTCCGCGTCGCTGCAGGACATCCTGGACCGGCACCTGAAACTGGGCTACGAGCTCACCCGGCTCGCCGACAAGGCGGCGATCCAGCTGAACGACACCCATCCGGCGATCGCGGTGGCCGAACTGATGCGTCTGCTGGTCGATCAGCACCGGCTGCCCTGGGGACAGGCGTGGGAAATCACGCGCAACGTCTTCGCCTACACCAATCACACCCTGATGCCCGAGGCGCTGGAGACCTGGCCGGTCGCGCTGATGGAACGCGTGCTGCCCCGGCACATGCTGATCATCTACCACATCAACCACGAGTTCCTGGAGGAGGTGCGCCACCGCTTCCCCGGCGAACACGACCTGCTGGAGCGGCTGTCGCTGATCGACGAAGGCCACGGGCGGCGGGTGCGCATGGCCCACCTCGCCGTGGTGGGCTCGCACAGGATCAACGGCGTCGCCGCGCTGCACACCAACCTGCTGAAGGAAACGCTGTTTGCGGACTTCCATCGGGTGTGGCCCGAGCGCTTCATCAACGTGACCAACGGCGTGACGCCGAGGCTGTGGATGATCCAGGCCAACCCTGCGCTCACTGCCCTGATCGATTCCCGCATCGGCACCGACTGGAAATACGATCTCGACCGCCTGAAGCAGTTCACGCCCTACGCCTCCGACGACAAGACCCGGGCGGCCTTCCGCGAGGTCAAGCGCCAGAACAAGGAACGCCTGGCGGCGCTGGTGAAGCAGCGTACCGGCATCGAGATCCGCCCCGACGTGATGTACGACGTGCAGATCAAGCGCATCCACGAGTACAAGCGCCAGCTGATGAAGCTCCTGCACGTGATCGAGCTCTACCAGCGCATCCGCGACGGCGAGGACGTGTTGCCACGCGTGGTGCTGTTCGCCGGCAAGGCCGCCCCCGGGTACCAGCGCGCGAAGAACATCATCGAGGTCATCAACCAGGTGGCGGATATCGTCAACAACGACCCTCTGGTCGGCGACCGCCTGAAGTGCGTGTTCTTCCCGAACTACGAGGTCAGTTCGGCGGCGGTGATCATTCCGGCCGCTGACCTGTCGCAGCAGATCTCCACCGCGGGCTTCGAGGCCTCGGGCACGGGCAACATGAAGCTCGCGCTCAACGGCGCACTGACGATCGGCACGCTGGACGGAGCCAATATCGAGATCCGCGACGCGGTCGACGAGGAGAACATCTTCATCTTCGGGATGACCGCACGCGAGGTGGCCGAACACCGGGCCGCGGGCGTGCCGCCGAGCGCGCACCTCGACTCGCACCCGCGCCTGCGCTCGATCATTGACGCGCTGCGCACCGGGTTCTTCGCCAACGGCGGGCGGGTGTTGCACGCGCAGCTGGCCAGTTACCTGCTGGAGGAGGATCCGTTCTTCGTACTCGCCGACTACGCGGCGTACAGCGAGACCAGCAACCGGGTGGATCAGCTGTACCAGGACCCGGAGGCGTGGTCGGAGGCAGCGCTGCTGAACGTCGCGCGCATGAGCTACTTCTCGATCGACCGCACCGTGCGCGAATACGCGGAGCACATCTGGGGCGTGCTGCCGGAACCCGTGCAGGCAGGCTGCCCGCCGCCGGAATCCTGATCCCGGCATCTGCCGCGACGCAGTCCCAACGCCGGGGATCGCGGTTGGCAGCCGCTCCCGCGGGGCGCGTCACACGACCCGCGCAATCAGGTCGTGCTCCGTCGCTCCGGTGATCTCGACCTCGACAAAGGTGCCCGCGGGAACGTCCGCCCCCTCTACATGGACCACGCCATCGATCTCCGGCGCGTCCCCGCGCGAGCGGGCGATCAGGGCGCCGTCTTCGTCGTAACCGTCCACCAGCACGGTCTCGCGGCCGCCGATGCGCGCCTGCAGCCGGCTGGCGCTGATACCGGCCTGCACCGCCATGAAGGTCTCGAGCCGGGCCTCCTTCTCCGCCTCGGGCACCGCGTCCGGCAACGCATTCGCCGCGGCCCCGTCCACCGGGGAATACGCGAACGCGCCGACGCGGTCCAGCTGCGCCTCCTGCAGGAAGTCCAGCAGCGTCTCGAATTCCGCCTCGGTCTCGCCCGGGAAACCGACGATGAAGGTCGAGCGCAGCACCAGCTCGGGTACCTGTTCGCGCCAGCGGCGGATACGCTCGAGGACCCGCTCGGCCGCGGCCGGGCGCCGCATCGCCTTCAGCACACGCGGATGACCGTGCTGCAGGGGCATGTCGAGATAGGGCAGCAGACGCCCCTCGGCCATCAGCGGAACCAGTCGATCGACATGGGGATACGGATACACGTAGTGCAGACGCACCCAGATCCCGAGTTCCCCAAGGGCCGTGGCGAGGCTGGTGATGTCGGAACGCAGCGGGCGGCCGTCGACGAAGCCGGTGCGGAAGCGCTTATCGGCACCGTAGGCGGAGGTGTCCTGCGAGATCACCAGCAGTTCGCGCACCCCGGCCGCGGCCAGGCGCTGGGCCTCGGCGACGACTTCCCCGATCGGTCGGCTGACCAGATCGCCCCTGAGGCTCGGGATAATGCAGAAGCTGCAGCGGTGATTGCAGCCCTCCGAGATTTTCAGGTAGGCGTAGTGGCGCGGGGTCAACCGGATCCCCTGGGGAGGAATCAGGCTCTCGAAGGGATCGTGGGGCGGCGGCAAGCGCTCGTGCACCGCCGCCATCACCTCCTCCAGCGCCTGCGGTCCAGTCACGGCCAGCACCCCGGGATAAGCGGACCGGATGCGCGCCGCGTCCCGGCCCAGGCAACCGGTCACGATCACCCGGCCGTTCTCCGCCATCGCCTCGCCGATCGCGTCCAGCGATTCGGCGATCGCGCTGTCGATGAAGCCGCAGGTATTGACCACGACGAGGTCCGAACCGGCGTAATCGGGTGCGATGTCATACCCTTCGGCCCGCAGCCGCGAGAGTATCTGTTCGGAGTCCACCAGGGCCTTCGGGCACCCGAGACTGACGAAGCCGACCCGCGGCTCCGGGGTTGACATTTGCTTGAGCTTATTCACAGGGCCTCCGGGACACGTCCCGGCGATCCGAGACCGCGGCAATCAGGCCACGGGCCACCAGGAGGCGGGAACCTTTCTTGATGTTTTTCATGTATTTGATGAAATCGAGCAAAACGTGACCGGAATACGGAGACCCAGCCGCCACAACGCCCGAGGGCATTCAGTGACACTTCGTCCACAAAGTTATCCACAGCATTCGTGGACAACCGGTCGGCACCTTTTTCCATCAGGCACTTGGCGCCGGTTCCTGCGAATGCCGGAAGGTTCCGGGAGCCGCCACGCGCGCCAGGCGCCCACTTGCCAGCGGCGACCCGCGGCCGCTATTCTATAGGACTTTTCGCCGGAACCCGACCCGAGCCACAATCATGAAAGCGAACATCCACCCGAAATACAATGAGGTCAAGGTCACCTGCAGTTGCGGGAACACCTTCGAGACCCGCTCCACCTTCGGCGGCAGCGAGATGCATATCGACGTCTGCTCCCAGTGCCACCCGTTCTACACGGGCAAGCAGAAGATGGTCGACACCGCCGGTCAGGTCGACAAGTTCCGCCGCCGCTACGGCTTCTGACCCAGCCGCCGCGCGCCTTTCGGCGCGTATCCAGTCAGGACGGACACGCCGGGCACCCCGGGTCACGGGGTGCCCTTTCGTTTGCGCGCCGTCTGGATATTTCGCTGCGCTCACCCGGCAGGCCGGCCTTCGGCTGTTCAATGCGCTACACATGCAAGGAAAGACTGGCCTCATTCAGCCTTTCCTTAAGGCGCCGTTCACCCTCGGGGACTAAAATCCTGTGTCAGTCCCCGACACCGAAGCAAGAGGTTTGCCGAAGATGACCACCCTCGCCGCCCAACGCCGCCGCCTGGTCTGGCCAGGCGCGTTGATGCTGCTGGCCGCCTTCGCGCTGTTCCTTTCGGGCTGCACCACCAATCCCGTCACCGGCCGTTCGCAGCTGATGCTGGTCTCCGAGAGCGCGGCCATCTCGGCGTCGCGACAGGCCTATGTGGAGATGCTCGCGCCGGCGCGCGAGGAAGGCCGGATCGACAGCGATCCGCAGACGAAGCAGCGCGTGCAACGGATCACCGAGCGCGTGGTGGCCCAGGCGGTGAAGTACCGTCCGGAGACCGCCGAGTGGGACTGGGAGATGTCGGTGATCGACGACCCGGACACGATCAATGCCTTCGCGATGGCCGGGGGCAAGATGGCCATCTACACCGGCATCATCGATCAGCTCGAACTCGACGACGACGAGCTGGCCCAGATCATCGGACACGAGATCGCGCACGCCCTTTCCGCCCACTCCGCGGAAAAGATGTCCGTCGCACTGGCCAGCAATCTCGCGCTCGCGACCTATGCGGCGACAGGCGATCGTTCCGGCGCGGCCCTGACCGGCGCGTCGCTCGCCGCACTGGTCGCGGTGCAGCTGCCGAACAGCCGTCAGATGGAGGCGGAGGCCGACCGTATCGGGATCGAGCTCGCGGCGCGCGCCGGCTACCGGCCCGAGGCGGCTGCGCGGCTGTGGGGCAAGATGGCCGAGAAGGCGGGCGCCAGCCAGCCGGTATTCCTGAGCACCCACCCGGCTCCCGCGTCCCGCCAGCGCGATCTCGCCGCACTCGCCTCGCAGATGCAGCCGCTGTACGAGGAGGCACGGCGCGGACCCGTCCCAACCCACCCGGTGCGCTGACGGGTGCCAAACGGAATCCCCTGCGACCGGGCTGCGACCCGGCGCATCACCGACGCGATGCCCATGGCGGCGGTGCACGCGCTGACGCAGCGGGCGAGGGAGCCGGTGCCGCTGAGCGTGCTGGTGGCGTATGGTATGCAGACGATGGCCTTCGGGCCGGAGTACATACTGCCGACGCCCTTCGATCCGCGTCTGATCGACATCATTCCGGCCGCGGTGGCCATGGCGGCACGCGACAACGGAGTGGGCCGTATCTGAGCGGCAGTTTCGCCCGGTGGGCGTTGGGCGCGGATCCCATCGGCCCGAGTGGGCCTCACCAAAGACGCAGAGGACACTGTGATGAAGAAGATTGCGATCATTGGCGCCGGCCGTGTCGGCGAATCCACCGCCCAGTTTCTTGCCCAGTCCGACCTCGTACGCGAGATCGCACTGCTCGACGTGCGCGAGGGTGCCGCGGCGGGTGCGGCACTGGACATCCAGGAGACCGCGCCGCTGTTCGGCTTTGACACCCGCCTGACCGGGGACACCGACCCCGGCGTGATCGCGGGCGCCGAGCTGGTGGTCATCACCGCCGGGCTGCCGCGCAAGCCCGGCATGTCGCGTTCCGACGTTCTGGACAAGAACGTCGAGATCCTGGACTCCATCCTGGCCGACGTGGTGCGCGAGGCCCCGGACAGCCAGATCCTGGTGGTGTCCAACCCGGTCGACGTGCTCACCTACCGGGCCTGGCAGAAGACCGGCTGGGACCGCTCCCGGGTCTTCGGCCAGGCCGGCGTGCTCGACGCTGCGCGCATGGCCACCTTTGTTGCGCTGGAGACGGGTCTGTCGGCCCGGGACATCCACACCCTGGTGCTCGGCGGCCACGGGGACGCGATGGTCCCGATGCTGCGATTCTCCGGCATCAACGGGCTGCCACTGCACCACTTCCTCGACCAGGCGGCGATCGACCGCATCGTCGAACGCACGCGTCACGGGGGAGCCGAGATCCTCGGGCTGAGGCAGAACTCCAGTGCCTACGACGCACCGGCCGCCGCCGTGAAGGCGATGGTGGAGTCGATCCTGCTCGACCAGCGCCGGGTCCTGCCGACGGTGGCGCTGCTGGAAGGCGAGTACGGTGCCCGCGACGTGGCGATGGGCGTGCCCTGCGTCCTCGGGGCCGGCGGGATGGAGCGGATCGTCGAGCTGGACCTGGATGCCGGGGAGCAGGCGAATTTCGACACTTCGCTGGCCGGTGTCCAGGCCGACATCGCACGGCTGAAGTGACCGTCAGCACGACCGCCGAGACCTCCACGCTACCCGCGCACCGACCGGCGCCGGGCACCGCGACGCTGGTCGACAGCAGCATCTTCGTGTTCCGGGCGTGGTTCTCCCGGGGCGAACAGCCGGATGCGCGGGGGCGTCCCGGCGGCGCGGTGCACGGCTTCGTGCATTCGCTCTGCCAGTGGCTGCCCGCGGTTCCCCCGGGCCCGGTCGCCTTTGCCTTCGACGCCAGCCTGCGCACCGGATTCCGCCATCGCCTCGACCCCGGCTACAAGGCCCATCGGCCACCGGCACCCGAGGCCCTGCGCGAGCAGTTCGGGCGCATCCGCGAACTGCTCGACTGTCTCGGCCTCACGCAGCTCGCCCACGCCGACTTCGAGGCGGATGATCTCATCGCCACGCTGGCCGCGGCAGCTCGCCGGCAGGGTATCCCGGTGCAGGTGATGAGTGCCGACAAGGATCTCGCCCAGGTGATCCTCGGCGATGACGACCTGCTGCGGGACCCGGAGCGCGGCACCACGGCGACCCGACGCGACATCGAACGGCGGCTGCGGATCCGCCCGGAGCAGGTGGCCGACATGCTCGCGCTGGCCGGGGACCGCTGCGACAATATCCCCGGACTCGCCGGCGTTGGTCCGGCGACGGCCGCGCGCATGCTGCGGCGCCTCGGGGATCTCGAGGCGATCCTCACCGACCCGCAGGCCGTCCGGCGCTGCGGAATTCGTGGTGCCGCACGCATCGCGGAACAGGTGGCGTGCGGGGAGGCGGCACTGCGCCTCGCCCGCCGGCTGACCGGGCTGGTCACCGACGTCCCTGGATTGCCGGACCACGCCGCGCTGCTCCCGCGCGGCCCCGTGCCCGGGGCGCGCAAACGCCTCGAGGAACTCGGCTTCGCCGCGCCCTACCGCTCGCGACTGCTGCGCATCGCCCGGGATCTGGCCCGGAAACCGGCCCGGAATCCGATGCCGGATCCTGCCACGCATCGGGCCCGGGAGCCGGCCGGGAGCCACCGGCGGTTGGCGCAGCCGTGATCCGCAGCAGTAACCATCCGCGCGGCCCCCGCTCCGCCGGGATGGCGCTCTGCCTCGCCGTGCTCCTCTCGGGCCTGCTCTGGCTCGGCCTGCCCGGCGGGGCAATGGCACACCCGCATGCATGGATCGATGTCGGCATCGAGCTCGAGGCCGACGCCGACGACCGCGTGGTCGCGCTGCATCAGACCTGGACCATCGACCCGACCTACAGCCGCTACCTGTACGACGACGCAATGGAACAGTTCGAGGGCGCGACGCCCGAAGAGAAGCTCGCCAACCTCGCGGCCGAGATCCTGGACAACCTCGCCGAGTACGACTGGTACACCGAGGTCCACGCGGACGACCACCTGGTGCCCGGACAGCCGGAGGGGTCCGCGACCCTGGCCATGGAGGACCGGCAGCTGCGCTTCCGCTTCCGGCTGCAGCTTCACGAAGCGGTCGACCCGCGGGGCCGCACCCTGCGCTACGCGGTCTTCGACCCGACCTATTTCATCGAGATCCTGCACGACGGCCAGTCGCCGCCACGGCTCGAACTGAGCACCGGGCCTTGCCGGATGGAGATCGTGAAGCCCCGGCCCGATCCCAGGATCGTCGCCCGCGCGCTGGCGCTGGACTTCAACCAGACCGGCGGGGCCGACCTCGGGCACCACTTCGCCGAGCGGGTCACCGTGCACTGCGACTGATGTGGGCCGGATCATCCTGTTCAACAAGCCCTGGGGGGTGCTGACCCAGTTCACCGACCCCGAGGGCCGGCCGACGCTCGCCGACTACATCCCGATCCCGCGCGTGCATGCAGCCGGACGTCTCGACCGCGACAGCGAGGGGCTGGTGGTCCTGACGGACGACGGCCGTCTGCAGGCCCGGCTGAGCGACCCGCGCCACCAGGCGAGCAAGACCTACTGGGTCCAGGTCGAGGGCCTGCCGGGTGCTGACGCGCTGCAGGCGCTGCGCGCGGGCGTGGAGCTGCGCGACGGGCCGACCCGGCCCGCCCGGGTCGAGCCGATGGATCCGCCGGAGCTCGGGCCGCGCGACCCGCCGGTGCGCGTGCGCCGCCGGATTCCCACCCGCTGGCTCGCGATCACGCTCACCGAGGGCCGCAACCGGCAGGTCCGGCGCATGACCGCGGCCGTCGGGCACCCGACCCTGCGCCTGGTCCGCTACCGCGTCGCCTCCTGGACCATCGATGGCATCCGACCGGGGGAATACCTGGAAATCGGCCACTCGCATTGACCCGCTCGGCCGCAACCTTCGAAAAAAACCCTCATGTTCCCATTGCAGTAGCCGCCATTCTTGAGGAAGATAACGAGGACTCGATTTCCATCCGGCAGGACCGTGGCGTCAGGACCATGGCGGCACCCCCACCCGGGAAGATCAGGATCGTGCCGGCATCACGGTGATCGGTGATTCGCTCCCCCCTCGTCCGCGCGCTGAGCGCGATGTCAACGTTACAGGAGTCGGTGAAATGCGCCTCGGCACAATGGTTTGTACCGTCCTCTGTCTGGTGCTTGCCGGCACGGCCCAGGCCGGAACCGACACCGCCGCCAACGGCTTCAGTCTGGAGCGCGGGCTCTTCGTGCTCGCCGAACGCGCCCTGCGCAACAATGACGAGCGCGCCTTCGAGACCACGCGGCAGGTGCTGACCGGCTACCCGCTCCTGCAGTACCTCGACTACCGTCGCCTTGCGCGCAACCTCGGCGCCGCCGATCCCGGGGAAATCGCCGAGTTCATCGAGACCTACGCGGACGGACCTCTTGCGCGTCTGCTGCGCAACAGCTATCTCAACCACCTGGCCCGGGAGCAGCGCTGGCGGGAATTCCTGCGCTTCGCCGCCTACGAGGGTCCGCTGTCCACCGAGCTGACCTGCTTCCACAGGCAGGCGCTGCTCGAGACCGGCCAGCGCCAGCAGGCTCTCGACGGGGTGGAGTCGATCTGGCTGCACGGCCACTCCCGCCCGAATGCCTGCGACCCGGTCCTCGATGCCTGGCGCGCAGAAGACCGGCTAACCCCCGAACTGGCGTGGCAGCGTCTGGAACTGGCGATGGCGGCCGGGCAGATGGGTCTGGCGCGCTATCTGCGCCGCTATCTCGCCGCTGCAGACCGCCCCTGGGCCGAACGCTGGCTGGAGCTTGCGGACAATCCGGAGCGAGTCACCCGGGCCGGTTTCGGTGTAGATGACCATCGCGCCGCCGGCTTGATCCTGGAGGACGGCTTCCTGCGCCTGATCCGGCGCAGCCCCGGAGACGCGCTCGATGCCTGGATCACCCACGGAGATCGCCTCGGTCTGGACGCGGAGCAGCAGGCGCGCGTCCAGCACACACTGGCGCTGAGGCTCGCACTGCGCGGGCTGCCGGAAGCGCTTCCGTTCATGGCCTCCCTTCCGGATGCCGTTTTCGACGATCAACTGCGCCAGTGGCAGCTGCGCGCCGGCCTCCGGGACCGTGACTGGGACACCGTGATCGCGGCGGTGGACGGAATGAGCTCCGATACCGGCGCCGAAGCCCGTTGGCAGTACTGGCGTGCGCGTGCGCTGGAACAGGCGGGCCGCACCGGGGAGGCGGAAAGCGCTTACCGGCGCGCCGCGCGCGAGCGCAACTTCCACGGCTTTCTGGCAGCCGAACGGGTGGGCCAGCCCTACCGCATCGGTCACGAACCGCTCGTGGTCCCGGCACAGCGCAAGCAGGCGGTTGCCGGCATCCCGGCAATCCAGCGCATGCACGAACTGGTGGCGCTGGAGCGCTTCACGGAAGCGCGGCGCGAGTGGACGCACATGATCAACAATCTGTCGCCGGGCGAACAGGAGGCGGCCGCACGCCTGTTCGCGGACTGGGGCTGGTATGACCGGGCGATCTTCACCGTCGCGCGGGCCCGCAGCTGGGGCGACATCGACCTGCGCTTTCCCCTCGCGTTCTCGGACCTGATCGTGGACGGTGCCCGCGGCCAGGAGATCGACCCGGCGTGGGCGATGGCGATCGCGCGGCAGGAAAGCGCATTCCTGCACGACGTGCGCTCCAGCGCCGGCGCCCTCGGCATCATGCAGATCATGCCCGCAACCGGGCGTTCGGTGGCCGGCGCGGCCGGCGTGAACGTCCGCAACAACGGCGACATCCTCGACCCCTTGAACAACACCCGGCTCGGCACCTACTACCTGCGCCGGAACCTGGACAACTTCGGCGGGCACAGCCTGCTGTCCACCGCGGCCTACAATGCCGGCGCCCATCGCGTGCGCAGCTGGCTGCCGGACGACGGGCATCTGGATCCCGACATCTGGGCCGAACTGATTCCCTTCCACGAGACGCGCGACTATGTGCAGCGGGTGCTGGCCTACCGCGTGATCTACGCGGTGCGGCTCGGCATCACGCCGCCGTCGCTGAACGCGCTGCTGTTTCCGGTAACTCCGCAGGACCAGCTCGCGCAGGCACGCGAATCCCACCTTGCCCGGCTCGGGCTGTACGGGCCGGTGCAGATCGCCAGCCAGGAAATCTGCGACGCACCAGGCTACACCGTCCAGGCCTGCCTCTGACGCGCGGGCCCGGAAGGCGTCGCCCGACAGACGCGGCGGGGCTCAGTCCGTCACCACTTCCGCACGCAGCCGTGTCGCGATCCCGTCGGCAAGCCGCTGCCACTCGCCGGCGGCACCCGCCTCGAGCTGCTCGGTGGTGACCGCACGGAAGTGGCCGAGCCAGACGTCCACATCGGCGTGCGACAGGCGCAGCGGGCGATGCCTTCCGACCATGTCGAACTGCGGCGGTCGTTCCAGCCGCCCACCCAGGCTCAGGAACCAGAAGTCGCACACCCGGCGCAGATGCGCCTCGTGGTCCTCGATGCGCGCAAAGTGATGCCCGATCGCGGGGTCGGCGGCCAGACGGTCGTAGAGGGTCCGCACGACCGTCTCGATGGCTTCGCGCCCGATGCGCTCGCTCAAGGGCACCAGCCTGCGGTAGGACATGCGGCCTCCTGACGCCGTGGCGGGATCCGGGTATCCTCCGCCCGAAGTGCTGTGGACCCGAGACCCGATGCGGAGAACCCATGGAACCGTGGATCGAAACCGTCTGCAAGTCTATCGCGAACGCCACCGGCACGGCCTTCGAACCCGCGGACCGTGCGGGAGTCGGCGGCGGATCGATCAGCCAGGGCTTCCGCCTGACCGGAACCGATGGCCGCCGCTTCTTCGTGAAGCGCAATCACCAGCGCCACCGGGCGATGTTCGAGGCCGAGGGCGCGGGGCTCGCGGAACTGGCGCAATGCCGGCAGCTCAGCGTCCCGATGCCCGTGACCCTCGCCGATCACGGCGACGCCTGCTTTCTGGTGCTGGAGCACCTTGACCTGGGCGGCCGCGCGGACGGCGCGCGGCTGGGGTACGCCGTCGCGGCGCTGCACGCAATCCGCGGCGAGCATTTCGGCTGGACGCAGGACAACTTCATCGGCAGCACGCCCCAGCCGAACCCGGCGGAGCCGGACTGGACCACCTTCTACCGCGAACACCGCCTTGCCTTCCAGCGGCGCCTGGCCAGAGACAACGGCGCGGGCCGCAGCGTGATCGACGCGGTCGCGCGGCTGGAGTCGGAGCTCGACACGCTGCTCGACGGCCACCGGCCGGCACCCTCGCTGCTGCACGGCGACCTGTGGAGCGGCAACTGGGGATTCGTCAGCGACGGCACGCCTACGCTGTTCGACCCCGCGGTGTACTTCGGCGATCGCGAGGCCGACCTCGCGATGATGGAGCTCTTCGGACATCCGGGGCCGGACTTTTTCGCCGCCTACAACGAGCGCGACCCGCTGGACGGCGGCTATCCGGTGCGGCGCGAGCTGTACAACCTCTACCACATCCTCAACCATTTCAACCTCTTTGGCGGGGGTTACGCCGCCCAGGCCGAACGCATGGCTCGGGGACTGCTCGCCGAACTGCGCTGAGCGGCGCAACCCTCGCTGTGACGCGGGTCGAGACACGGGAAATTTGACCGCCCGGGTGCTAGGGTAGGAGCCCGGACGGGCGCCCCGGGGGGCGGTGGCCGCCCGGTCCCGCACGCTCCCTTCTTCCAGCCGAGGTCGACATCATGGATTTTGCTGTGCTGCTCCATCCCGAGGTGGTCATCATCGCCATTCTGCTCGCGCTTGTCGGCGCGTTATTGGGCTTCGCGCTGGGCAATGGTCTGCAGGCGCGCCGGGGCGCGGACGCGCTCGCCGCCGCGAACCGCACCCACACCCGCTCGATCGCCGATCTCGAGGCCGACAATGCCGAGAGTCTCCGGCGCGTGCGCGAGGGCCATGCGGAAGAACTCAAGCGGCTGCGCAACCAGCATGCGAAGGAACTCGAGACGGTGCGGGAGGAATCCGCGGCGGAACTGGCCCGGGTGAAGGACGAGCACGCGGCGCTGGTGGACCGGATGAACCAGGCGAACAACACCAACCTCCGCGAGCTCCGTGCCGAATACGACGCCGCCCAGAAGGCGCTGGAGGAACAGCAAGCCGCGGAGGTGAAGACGGTGCGTGAGGAGACCGAACGCACCCTGCAGATCTTCCGCGACGAGCAGGAACGCGCGACCGAGTCCCTGCGCAGCGAGCACCAGGCGACCGTGCAGTCGATGAAGACCGACCACGCGGAGGCCAGGGCGGCGCTGCAGCGGGCCCAGGACGAGATGCGGGAACGCCTGGAATCGGACCACAAGCGCCGAGAGGACGAACTGCGCGGACAGGTCCGCGAGCTCGAATCCACGACGGAGAAGCTGCAAGAGGAAAACCGGACCCTGCAGGACACCATTCGCGAGCTCAACGAAAGCATCAAGGAAGCCAAGCGCAACAACACCTTCTCGCTGTCGAAGTCCGGAGAACGGCTGATCCGGGTGATCCGGAGCGTTCAGGACCTCGCGCAGGAGCTCGACGAGACCTCCCGCGCGGTCAGCGACGGCGAGTATTCGGTCTTCGACGCGATTCAGGACCAGCGCGATCGCGACGTGATCCTGAAGCTCACCGAGGGCAACCGCCCGATCGTCGACGGTCCCAAGGTGGACGATGGCCCCGCGGCAGACCGCCCCGGCGAGCCCGAGGCGTCACCGGAAGACTCCGGCCAGGAAGGCACCCGGCCCTGACCCGACCCGGGGGACACGACCACCCGGCGCCCGAAACTCCCTCCCCCGCTTGCGGGGGAGGGCTGGGGTGGGGGCGCGGCGACGCGAAGGCTCAGCCCGGCGCGCTGTCCGCCTCCGTCGCGGCCGCGATGCCGACATCCCGGCACAACAGCAGGCCCCGGGCCTGCCCTCCGGTGCGTTCACGCAGCACGGCCCAGCCTGCCGGGGCCGGCAGTGCGCTCTCCTGTTCGACATAGACGCGCGCGTCGGGGGTTAGCCAGTCACCGGCGAGCAGGGCTTGCAGAACCGGCGCCACCAGGCCCTTGCCGAAGGGCGGATCGATGAAGACGACCGAGAACGGGTCCCAGCCCGAGGCCCGGCGTCCGGCAGCGAGCAGGCGCAACGCGTCGGCCCGCCGCACACTCACCCGTTCCGCCCCAAGCGCCATGCGGTTGGCCTTGAGCTGCCGTGCAGCCAGCGGGTCCCGTTCCAGCAGCAGCACGGCCGCGGCCCCGCGCGAGGCCGCCTCGAAACCGAGCGCACCGGTGCCGGCGAAGACATCGAGCACCGTCGCGCGGGGCAGCACGGGCTGCAGCCAGTTGAACAGGGTCTCGCGCTGGGCATCCGCGCTGGGGCGCAGTCCGGGTACCGGGGCGACCGGCAGCCAGCGCCGGCGCCAGTCACCGCCGATGATGCGCACCCGTGAGGGACGCCCCTGCCGGGTCACTCCTCGCCGCCGACCACGACCGTCACCAGCCTGTCGAGATCGATGCGCCGCTGAAACGCCTCGTGGACGTCGTCGACGCTCACCGCCTCGATGCGGTCGTTGTGCGCGGCCAGGAAGTCCAGCGGCAGATCGTAGAAGCCCATCATCCCGAGGTTCTGGACGATGTTCTGGTTCGACGCGAGACGCAGTGGAAATCCACCGGTGATATTCGCCCGCGAGGCCTCCAGCTCCTCGGCATCGACACCATCCCGGTGCAGACGCTCCAGTTCGTCGCGCAGAACCCCGATGGCTTCATCCGCCTGGTCGGTACCGGTCTGCATATTGACCAGGAACGGCCCCTCCGCCGCCATCGGTCGCACGGAGCTGAACACCGAGTAGGCCAGACCGCGCTGGGTGCGCACCTCGCGGAACAGCCGCGAGGTGAACCCGCCGCCACCAAGGGCGTGGTTACCGACGGTCAGCGGGTAGTAGTCCGGATCGTCGCGGCGCAGCGCCGGCGCCCCGATGAAGATATGCGCCTGCTCCGACGGAAAGGCGATACGCTCGGTGACCGGCCCTTCGAGCGCGGGCACTGGGGGCAGCGCCGGCGCGCGGTCGCCCGCGGGAAGTGCCGACGCGATACGCTCGGCAAGGGCCTCCGCCCCGGAACGCGAGATCGCCCCGGTCAGTGCCAGCACCGCGTTGCCGGCCGTGTAGAACTCCCGGTAGAAGTTCTCGACGTCTTCGCGGGTCAGCGTGGGAATGGTGTCCTCCCGGCCGTTCGGGGGATTCCCGTAGGGGTGGTCGCCGTACATCAGCTGGTAGAAGCGGCGGCTGGCCACCGAGCCCGGCTCCTGGCGCTCGCGCTGCAGGCCCCGGAGCATCTGCCGGCGCTCGCGGGCAAGGCCCTCCTCGGGAAAGGCCGGGGCCGCGAGCAGTTCGGAGAAGACGTCGAGCGCCTCGGCCATCCAGTCCGGCTCGGTCAGGGTACGCAGGGTGACGATGCCCATGTCGCGCGCGGAGCTGGTGCTGAATCGCGCACCGGCCGCCTCGAAGCGTTCGGCCAGGGTATCCGCGTCCATGGCCTCGGTGCCGAGGCTCAGTCCGTTGCTGGTCAGTCGGGCAAGACCGCTGCGCTCGCCGTCGCGCGCGGCACCGGCATCGAAGGTCAGTCGGATATCCACCATCGGCAGCGCGGGCGCCGGCGCATAGAGCACGCGCATGCCCGACTCGGTCTCCCAGCGCTCGATCTCCACCGCCTGCACCGGCGGCGCGAGCACCACGGCCGCAAGGAGGCCCAGGGTCGCGACCCAAAGGCCCGGTCGCGGTCGCGCCCGAACAACGGTCGCGGCAAGAGCCCGGATCGTCTTCATGCGTCACCTCCGATGGGCAGCGGATCCAGCCGGCCAACGGTCAGCCGGTCGGGCACCAGATATTCGCGCGCGACGCGCTGGACGTCCTCGGCAGTGACCGCCCGGATCCGCTCGACGTATTCGTCGGACACCTGCCAGCCGAGACCCACCGTCTGCAGCATGCCCAGCTCGAAGGCCTGGGCGCGGATCGAGTCGCGCTGGAAGATCTCGGAGGCGATCACGCGCGCCTGCACGCGCTCCAGTTCGGAGGCCTCCACCGGCTCGTTCTGCAGCCGCTCGATCTGGTCGAGCAGCGCGCGTTCCAGCGTCTCGATTTCGACCTCGCTGGCGGGTACAGCGGACACCGTGAACAGCGATTCCAGGCGGCTGAAGGCGCTGTAGCGGGCGGAGGTGCTGCTGGCGAGTTCCTGGCCCCGCACCAGGTCGCGCTCGAAGCGGGAGGCATTGCCAGAGTTCAGGATCCCCGCCGCGACAATCAGCGCATACGCGTCCGAGGGGTCCTCCAGCGTCATCAGCACCGGGGTCTTCCAGCCCATCATCAGGTAGGGGAGCTCGGCCGGGAGCCGCATCGTGATCCGGCGCTCGCCCAGGTGCGGGGTCTCGATGCGCGGCTTGCGGGCCGGCAGCTCGCGGGCGGGGATCGGGCCGAAGTGGCGTTCGGCAGCATCGATCACCGCATCCGGGTCCACGTCACCGACCACCACGAGCACCGCGTTGTTCGGCGCGTACCAGGCCTCGTACCACCGTTGCAGATCCTCCACAGTGTAGGCCTCGATGTCCGTCATCCAGCCGATGATGGGATCGCCGTAGGGATGGTTGAGAAAGGCGGTCGCGTAGAACTGCTCCCGCAGCAGGGCATTCGGACGATCCTCGGTACGCAGACGCCGTTCCTCGATCACCACGCGCCGCTCGGGCTGAAACTCCTCTTCGGTGAGCTGCAGCGCGTGCATGCGCTCGGCTTCCATCGCCATCATCGTCTCCCAGTGCTCGCTGCCGATCACCTGGAAATATCCGGTGTAGTCGGCACCCGTGAAAGCGTTCTCCTGTCCGCCCAGCATGGAGACGATGCGCGAGAACTCCCCGGCCGGGTACTTCTCGCTGCCCTTGAACATCATGTGTTCGAGCATGTGCGAAATGCCGGTAATGCCGCCGTGTTCATCGACCGAACCGACCCGGTACCAGACCTGATTGGTGACCACCGGGGCCCGGCTGTCCACCTGCACCAGCACCGTCAGCCCGTTGTCGAGGCGGTGTTCGACGACCCCGTTCGAGGCGTGACCCGCGAGGGGGGCGAGCACCAGCCAGAGCACCAGCAGGCTGGGAAAAAGGCGTCTCATCATCTTCGGACCTCGTGATAGCATGGCGACCTTCTGTCTTGACCATGGTCGCCATGTTCGGTTTCGGAAAAAAAGAACCCTCCGCCGCAGATCCCGGGGAACGCGCCGGTCTCTTCGCCCGCCTGAAGCAGGGACTCGCAAAGACCGGCCGGGTCCTCAGCACCGACATCGGCGCGCTGTTCCGGCGCAAGATCGACGACACGCTGTTCGAGGAGCTCGAGGAGCGCCTGCTGCTCGCCGACGTGGGCGTGGACGCGACGCAGCAGATCATGGACCAGATCACGCGCGCAGTGAAGCGGGGCGAGCTCGGCGACGCGGAGGCCCTGATGCGGGCGCTCGAACAGGCCATGACCGATATCCTCGAGCCCGTGGAGGAGCCGCTGCGGATCCCGCCCGGCCGCGGCAAGCCCTTCTCGATCCTGGTGGTCGGCGTCAACGGGGCCGGAAAGACCACCACCATCGGCAAGCTGGCTCACCACCTGCGCGCGGAAGACTACTCGGTCCTGCTCGCCGCTGGCGACACCTTCCGTGCCGCGGCGGTGGAGCAGTTGCAGACCTGGGGCGAGCGCAACGGCGTGCCCGTCGTGGCGCAGCGCACCGGGGCCGATTCGGCCTCGGTGGTCTTTGATGGTCTGCAGGCCGCACAATCGCGGCGCACGGACGTGATGATCGCCGACACCGCGGGCCGCCTGCACACCCAGCACAACCTGATGGACGAGATCCGCAAGGTCAAGCGGGTGATGGGCCGGCTCGACCCGGACGCACCCGACGAGGTGCTGCTGGTGATCGACGGTGGCACCGGCCAGAACGCACTGGCTCAGGCCCGGCAGTTCCACGAGGCGCTCGGCGTTACCGGACTCGTGGTCACCAAGCTCGACGGAACCGCCAAGGGCGGTGTGCTGTTTGCGCTCGCCCGGCAGATGGGCATCCCGGTACGCTTCATCGGCGTGGGCGAGCGCGCCGAGGACCTGCAGCCCTTCGAGGCCCGCGCCTTCGTCCGCGCGCTGCTGAACCGCGCGGACGGTTGAACGCGGACGGATCGGGGAGGCCATGATACGCCTGCACCGTGTGACCAAGCGTTTCGGCTGCGGGACCGAAGCCCTGCGCAATGTCAGCCTGCGCGTGGACGCCGGCGCCCTCGCCTTCCTGACCGGCCCGTCCGGTGCCGGCAAGAGCACACTGCTGCGACTGATCGCGCGGCTGGAGCGCCCGACGCGTGGCCGCATCATGGTCAATGGCCGTGACCTTGGCACCCTGGCCCGGCGTCAGGAGCCCGAGTTCCGACGCAACATCGGCCTGGTGTTCCAGGATCACCGGCTGCTGTTCGACCGCCCCGTGCACGCCAACGTCGCGCTGCCGCTGGAAATCCTCGGATTCCGGCGCACGGAGGCGCGCAAACGGGTGCGGGCGGCGCTGGACAAGGTCGGTCTGCTGCAGAAGGAGAATGCCCAGCCGCTGACCCTGTCCGCCGGCGAGCAGCAGCGGGTCGGCATCGCCCGCGCGATCGTGCACCGGCCGGCACTGCTGCTGGCGGACGAGCCCACCGGCAATCTGGACCCGGAGCTCTCGCGCGAGATCCTCCAGCTGTTTCTGGACTTCAACCGTGTCGGCATGACCGCACTGATTGCCAGCCACAACCTGGGGCTGATCTCGACCCTCGGGAGACCGGTGCTGCACCTGGAGAACGGTCGCCTCGAGGCGCGCCACGTGACCCAGCCGCGGAGCACCGGATGAAGGACGGCAGCGATCGCGCCGGCTACCTCGAGGCCTGGCTGTACAACCATTCCGAGGCGGCTCGGCGGAGCCTCTGGCGGCGTGTCCACGCTCCGGGCCAGACACTGATCCTGGTCGCGGTGCTCGGCTTCGTCCTCGCGCTGCCCGCCTACCTCTGGCTGCTGCTGGAGAATGCCCGGGCATTGTCCGCGGGCGTCGACCACCAGCCGCGGATCGCGCTGTACCTGGACCTCGAGGGCGGCGGGGCGCTGACCGGGACGGCGGCACGGATCGACGCGCTGCCCGGCGTCGCGGAGGTCACCGCGATCGAGGCGGACGCGGCGCTGGCCGCCTATCGCGAGAGCCTGCCGGACCCCGCGCTGCTCGACTGGCTGGAGGACAATCCGCTCCCCGCGATCATCGAGGTGCTGCCGCTGGAGCGCACTCCGGAGGCCGTGGCGGCAATGGAGCAGCAGCTCGCGACCCTGCTGCCGGAAGCGACGGTGATCAGCGACCACGAATGGGTGCGTCAGCTCGACGCCCTGCACGCGGCCGGTTTGCGCGTGCTGCTGGTGGTCTCTGCGCTGCTCGCGCTCGGCATCACGCTGATCCTCGCAGTTGCATCCGCGGCGGAGCTGCGGGAACGGCACGAGGAGATCGCGATCTCGCGCATCACCGGTGCCACCGACCGCTTCCTGCGCCGGCCATCGCTGTACGGGGGATTGCTGCTGGGAGTGGGCGGCGGCCTTGTCAGCCTGATTCTGCTGGGGATCGTCGTGATGATGACCCGAAGCCCGGTCGAGGAAGCCGCGGTGGTCTTCGGGATCCCGTTCGCCTTCGCGGGTCCGCAGGCCCGCGTGGGTTTGATGCTCGTCGGCACCGGGCTGGTGCTGGGCTGGATCGGAGCCCGGCTGGGCAGCGCCGCCGCCCTGCGCGATTGAGCGCCCGGGACCCGCGCGACGGCGGATTCAAACGGGGAACACGCGGGGCATTTAGCACTCTAAGTGGCAGACTGCTAATATCACCGAGCTTTTCAAGGGGGACACACATGAACCAGGCACTGATGCCAGGACGCATGGATTTGCCCGTCCCGGTCGGCAATCTGGACCACTACATGGCGGCGGTCAGCCGCATCGAGGTCCTCGGAGCCGAAGAGGAACGGCAACTGGCCCGCTCGCTGCACGGCTCGCACGATCTCGACGCAGCGCGCCGCCTCATTCTGCACAACCTGCGCTTCGTCGTGCACATCGCACGCGGATACTCGGGTTACGGCCTGCCGCTGGGCGACCTGATCCAGGAAGGCAACGTCGGCCTGATGAAGGCCGTGCGCCGCTTCGATCCCGAACAGGGCGTGCGTCTCGTCTCGTTCGCGGTGCACTGGATCCGCGCCGAGATCCACGAGTTCATCCTGCGCAACTGGCGCATCGTGAAGGTCGCGACGACCAAGGCGCAGCGCAAGCTCTTCTTCAACCTGCGTCAGGCCAAGCAGCGCCTCGGCTGGCTGAACGCGGACGAGGTCTCGGCGGTGGCCCGCGATCTCGGCGTGCCCGAGAGCGACGTGCTGGAAATGGAGAGCCGCCTCGCCAGCCGCGATACCAGCTTCGACCCGGATCCGGCCGACGACGAGGAGCGCAACCACCTGGTGCCGGCAGAGCAGCTCTCCGGCACGGTGGACAACGACCCGGCCCGGATCGTCGAGGATGCGGACTGGGACCGCCACTACCAGACGCAGCTGCAGCGTTCGCTGAGCACGCTCGACGCACGCACGCGGGACATCGTGGTCCGGCGCTACCTGATCGAGCCCAAGGCGACGCTGCACGAACTGGCCGCGGAATACGGCGTCTCCGCCGAACGCATTCGCCAGATCGAGAACCGCGCCTTCAAGGGCCTGCGCGAGGCCCTGGCCACCTGACGGTCATGGCCGTCGGCCTCCCCCGACGCTGAAAATCCCCTCCTCCGCTTGCGGGGGAGGGAAGAAGATGCGCGACGATCACGTTAACTTTCATGGCGCTCCGCCATCCCCGACGATGAAAGCCCCCTCCCCCACCTGTGGGGGAGGGTTGGGGTGGGGGCGCGGCGCCGGGCCCGGCCCTCACC